>Ga0123357_10011784_pt1 | contig 11237 bp, 6 predicted proteins | sample TergutEmb28metaG_FD_89873 | JGI IMG/M metagenome (GOLD analysis project Ga0123357, IMG submission 89873) | Embiratermes neotenicus P4 segment gut microbial communities from Petit-Saut dam, French Guiana - Emb289 P4 | ecosystem: Host-associated > Arthropoda: Insects > Digestive system > Gut ... | reverse complement strand
TTTTTTTTTATATATACATATATATATATATATATATATATATATATATATATATATACATATATATGTTTTTCCTACACAAGGCCATAAGGACATACACGTAACATGGAGCTAAAGACACATACAACGTAAGTCTCAGTTATATGCACGGTAATTCAGGATAAAAGGTCAATATTTTTGGAAGCGATAGTATCGGTCACTGTGAAGGGAAATCGTATGTGAATGTGTTTCTAATTTTTAATAGTTACTGAAAAACAGTTGTTTGAATCTGCAAAAACTAAAGCCTTGTGAATGGCAATATCAAAATAGAAATTATTGTTAATTTTAACTTCAATTGAATGTTTCAATGACAAATTCCTTGCACAGAAACGACAAGTTTGTTAAAGTTCACAAGAAATGTTCCAAAATCCTACCATCAACCTCAGTGCACATTGAAATTCTTCAGCGAAAATCGCGTGTTTTTCGTCTGCTTTGAACATCGCGCTTCTTTACGGCGGCAGCGCCATGTGCAATTCGTCTCGTGTATTCAATTTTTTTTAATTCGCTCCTCATTCAACCCCACAAACATATTTAATGCATATGAGAAGGGGGGGGGGGACGGGGACGAACAGTGTGCGCCAGTTTCAGAAAGCTCTACCTGGGTAACCATTCAGAATAGACATATGTTCGGATGAACTCTTTTTCTCACAATGACCCATATATCACGTCCCAAAGTATTGACTTTTCCTCCGGAATCACCCTGTATAAAGGTGACTATACTGCCTTACGTTACGGTCGGTGTATAAAATGTAAATATAAGGCCAGTCCCATACATGATAAACGAAATGGCACTGAGAGAAGACTTTCTCACAGTACCTCTGTTTTTTCTTGTGAGCATCATTCGTCTAATTCTGTACGCACAAATTTCATTTATGTGCCGCCGACGCTGTATAATCTTGGCTATTGACAGCGTTGTTAAATAAAATACTGCTTTATGTCTAAGTTCGAACGGCAAACAGGCAACCAAATGGACTGTGCGAAGAAGAGAAGTGGCTCTGGGTAAGTGACCAACTTGATGCACAATTACGTTATATAATACGTTTATTGTTATAATCCTCTACATGTTTCGAGCAGCACTGTGCTCATCATCAGGAGGTCAAATTGTGTTAATACAGCATCCTGTATAGTATTCTCTGTAAGTGACCGTCCTGTTTGCAGGTTGCAACCTGCACACCGGACGGTCACTTACAGAGAATACTATTCCAAATGGCTGTATTAGTACAATTTACCTCCTGATGATGAGCACAGTGCTGCTCGAAACATGTAGAGGATTATAACAATAAACGTATTACGTAACGTAAAATCAGTCCCATTACAGGCCTGGACAGGCCCAGAGGGTTCCACGAAGTTAACGTTCCCAGATTTCGTGACAACGGCACAGGATGGTGGTAGGTTGTCAGCCTTACGCACCGGCCGCCTTTACTCCCAGAAAATACTCCTGGTACTCATTTCTGTTAGAGGCTGAGTCGACCCCAGGGCTATAGTGGGATCAGAAGGATTTTATGTCAATGAAAAATCCACTGACACCGGCTGGGATCGAACCAGCGACCTTCCGAATTGTAGCACAGCACCTTAACTACTGTGCTACCGCGGTCCCCTAATTATATTACGTAATTTTGCATAAAGTTGGTCATTTACCCAGAGTCATACCAGGATGCCCGGTCAGCAAAACATAAAAATTAAGAGAAGTGGGTTTTCGTTTCCAGCTATTGAATCCCCAGGAGCTTTTATTCAAAATCAGTTTGGATGTTTCGAACATTCTCTTTGTGAGTTTCTTACTTATGCTACATGCCATGCCTAATTCATTGTGCTTGTTCTATTCGCCCTAATATACTTATGTGAATAATAGCTACAAATTGGGAAGCTCGACTTCACGTGATTTGTTCCTTTTTGCAGATAAATACACTATCTTAGCTCAAATGTTTTCTTCAGAATTTTGCTGCGACATCGAGTTCATTTCTGTATACATAGAGGTGGTCAAATTGCATTATAGAAAGTACCTATTAACTTCACCTTTAAAGTAGACCAGTATTTTTCAGAGATTGAATTTTCTAGGTAAAAATGCATAAAGTGGCTATACTGAACAGAAGGAATTTCAGATTGCCTCGGATGTTAGGACGTGTTCTCTTCTACGGTTTTAGAGTAGCAGCGTAGAGTGCTAATTCCTTACGGACGTTTCGGGATACCTATCGGTCCCATCTTCACGTAACTAAGGAAGTCTTGAACCGTTATCTTGTCCCGAAACGTCGGCACGGAATCACCATTATACGCCGCGTAATAACCCAGAAGAGTGCAAAACTCATCTACTTCGTGGTGGAAGTCTGAAATCGTCCAAATTTTAAGTTTTTGTGTTCAAACAGCCGTTGAGTTCTGAGTGAAACTGCAAGATGGACGACAAGCGTAGGCAAAAGCGACTTTTATATCTGCGTATTGGGAGACGAGAACTCAAAAGCTAGTTTTGGCCACCATTTTGGTATGATTATAACTTACGTAATTTATCCTATATACATAACGGAACAGGGTTTCGTAGCATGCGACTTATATAATATCGAACTTGCGTACAAATTCTTATTAATTATTAGTATTATTAATTTTGTTATATATTGTATAATATCGATATTATTAATTATTATACCTTAATTGTTAATTGTGTTTGCTTTGTGTTTTTGATGTGAAAATAAACCGATATAAACAACATTTTAAATATGTATACTAACAACACATACATAATCGTTTAAGGTGTGATAAATACGTAGAGATGGGGTCAGTTCAGACTTACTTAAACAAGACGTTACCTAAACGTTTCAGGAACATTATTCCTACGTAAGTCGGAAATTATATTTTCCATTCAAGGTCACCGTCAGTATCTCTGTACATATTACAGTTACAGTCGATTAAGTCCTCCGTCCTGATGAAGGGAATAATGTTTTCCGAAACCTTTGTAATTTTGTACCAGAGTACATGACGTATCGAATGGGTGTCCAAACCATGGCACGCCAGGTTTTTTCATGCGGCCCGTAGTCACATTTATAAATTATATGTGTGTTTCGTAAAACAAGTTTAGGAGGTTATGTGTAACACTTATGATATTTACGCGTGCGGCTTGCGAAAATTTCCACAAAAATGGCTCTACACTTTGCCAGGAAAAAAAAGGTACTACACCACTGGCATAACGTCACACACGAGAGAAATTTTCATACCTGCGCTATGTGAGACGCCAACATTTCTTTACCGTTCGTCGTAATATTATCCTTGTACTTAGGTCCTCATCTACCAACTGCTGTCTTACATTCGGGTTTTCGGACTGAAATTTGGTACGTTCCCTGAACTCCCACGCACACTACATACACAACCATTACACACTACTTTGAATTAGCGTAATAATGTTTAGTGAAATTTATAAATTATGAAAATTCTCACGAAGTAATTTTTTCCATTCCCCTGTTACTTAATACCACCCCTGCAACACCCCGTTCTCAAATGCCCTCCGTTTATGTATTTTTGTTCGGGGTCCGTAAGTTTTATTTGCTTCACTATTGAAGCAGAGGACAAGAATTTCTTTTCTCCGTTACTTACTGACTATTGCACTCAGGAGCAGCTGCGGATGCCACGCTGGCATTTCAGTTGGTCCCCTTTAAACAAAAGCATATATGAAATTCTATGCAGTTATGAAGGCTGGCCATCAATAGATCGGCCGCCAAGATATCCCAAGCCATTCTCTTGTAGATTCGCTATCTTTACACATGTATTTCATGGTCTACCTCAGTCACTCCAGCAAATAATGGGATATCACCTTAAAGCAGGATGCCCTAGGCAATTCACATGTTATCCTACCGTTCGACCCAGAACAAGTAAAACAGCCTACTTACATAAATACTGCCAACCAACCAACCAACCATCTAACGAACGAACGAACCAACCAACCAATCAAACCAACCAACCAACCAACCAAACAACCAATCAACTAATTAACTAACTAACCAAACCAACCAATCAACTAACCAAACCAAACCAAACCAACCAACCAACCAACCAACCAACCAAAACAACCAACCAAGCCAAACCAAACCAACCGAACCGAACCAATCCAAACCAAACTAAATAAAACCAACAAAACCAAAACAACCAAACCAACGAAACAAATCAACCAAACCAAAACAACCATCCCAACCAAACAAAAAGACCGAACCAATTGAAATCAAACCTAACCAAAAAATCAACCAACCAACCGACCGACCGACCGACCGACTAACTAATCAATTAACTAACTCCATGGATCTGATTCCTTCCAGAGAAGGTAAATGGTTTTCAACAAGTCAAGAATTCCCCCGAATTTTATGGAACCCGAAGGTTCAGTATAGCATTTACAAATGCCCCCACCTATCCCTATCCTGAGCCAGATAAATCCTGTCCATGCCCCAATCACACGCTTTGAAGAACCATTTGAACATTATGCCTCCATCTACGGCTAGTTTTTCCAAGTGTTCTGTCTCCCTCAGCTTTCTCCACCAAATCCATGTGTGCAACTCTCCTGTCTCCTATACGTGCCACGTGCCCACACAAGTCATTATTGTTGTTTTGATCAACCAAATAATAGTTGGTGAGGAGTACAGGTCAGGGGCTCTAAGTTTCTTTAGAAGTAGTTGCAGATATATGCCTGTTATGAACAAAGCTGCTCCGAATATTAAAATAATGGGGTTCTGGGAAGATACCGAGTGCATTCTGAATTATATCCTATCTCCTGGAACTGGAATATAAGCTATGTGCATGTTTGTCAGTGAAGTATTTTTATGTAGGGTCATTACGTTTGCAGAATAACGGGAATGCAGTGTGCTCTGGTGAAGGCAGAAACATAACTTTTCAGACAAGTTTCCTATTATTTATATTTCTCAGTTTTGAGGGTTTAAAATCAAATACTTTTTTAATATTTATACTTTTTATTTCCATTTAAATTCACAAAACAACAATAAAATTAGGCGACTTTATAAAATTTTGGACGTCTTCATATTTGGTGTTATACTTGTAAGTCCTTTATTCATATAACGGACTTGGAAAGAGGCTTCTGACGAGAATTTTTGTTGCCAAATTTCTGAATCCGGAAAAAGTTACCGGCAAGTTTCTACACATGGTAGCTGTCTTACACACAACATTTGTTGGTTTAGGTTTACGAGTTTTTACCAGATTACCTTCAATGTTGCTTGGAGAATAACAGTCCTTGTATACTATCATATGACGTGAAGAGCGGAAACTGATACACACGGCTCGATCGACTGCATAGAAATTCCTCGTATTCGACAAGTCTCGTATTCAAGTATCGCCCCCAAGAACCGTATATAATGAGTGGCGAGTTTCGTTTTTTTTTTTTAATTTGTTCTCCAGGCAAATTCCGGGATGGCAGCTCAAATTAGACCACTCGTCCAGAGCGGTCCTGGTTCCCACCCAACCTCTCGTGCGATAGTTACGGTTTTCATTCCCGGGGTTACAGCAACCGGCGCTTGGCGTTTACACGCACCCCATCTAGCGACGAGGTTAAAGAAAGAGTAGAAATATATCCTCACTGCCCTTCCGGGTCTTCATGACCTTCTATGGGGCGATGTATCTTTTTATCATTTACCCCTTCCATCTACTAACTTTACAATTCTTTCATTAATATGGAGGCAAAAGATTCCTCAAATACGATGGCAACGTACTACCAAACTGCACGGCGTCACAACCCAGAAAATAGAAATTGTGGGAATTCATAAAAGGCTGAAATAATTGTGCAACTACCAGCTCGTCAAAGAGGACTGTCGGAAGTTTCTATAACGTCTACTAGATTAATATAGGCTAATAAAAATCTTTCTCTTGTGCTAGTAGGAAGGCTGCACTATGCAGCCGGTTAGACATGCTGTTTTGTGAGTAGTGACGTGCTGTCTGTGTTACGACCAGCTGTAATTCAACTGGCAGGTATAACAATGCTGATGAACGTTTTGAAACGCCCAGTGGCACAATGCCATATGTCGCCGTCCCTTCTAGCGTCAGAACTATATCAATCCCATGCCTGGAAATTGTTCATGTTTATTGAGCGATAAGATCAGATTTATAATAGAATGTTTGCGATTAATTGGGTAAATTATTGCGCGGGTTTGATAATAAAGGGGCCCTCCTCTCCTATGTATCAGCCATACAAATGTTTGTATCGATCACTGATCTTCAGTTAACATCGCCACCAAATTGAACTTGCTGCCATTACTAATGTTTCTGCAGTGATTTTAATTTGAACTCAGCTTGAGTTATTCTGATTTTATTGCTTTAATTTATGAAATGAATAGAGCTTTAAGTTTTTATTTTAAAATACTCTATGGGAAGGAACCATTACATGCTAAAATTGTAACAAAATGGGACTTTTGCAATAGGGGATATAAATTGAGGTTTAATGTTTAGAAGGGAATCGGATTCCTGTATGTAGTGGAATACAAATTGAATGGCAATAGTATTTTACATGGAAAGATCGAGCAGAACAGCACGAGTGACCTAGAGGGAATACAATGTTATAAACGGAAAAGGAAATGGTATCAAAACGACTATTTCAGAAATCATTTTTGAGATACTGGATTTTATTAAACTGGCTTAGGATCGGGGTCCAGCGACGGGCTGATGTGAAAGCAGTACAGCGTGTTTTCATTTCTTTAAAGGCTAGAAATTTCTTAAATGCCATCTTCTGTTATGATGAAGAAACCGAAAATATGCTGCATGCAGTTTTGCGATTATTTTGTCACATATTTATTTATTAGTCATATTGTCCTTGTGGTGGGCTGGGATGGTAGTCGAATTTGACATTCAGAGGAACGTGCATCGTGATATATTCTTATAATAAAACCAATGACATGCAATAATTTCTCAAATTTATTTTTGGAATAGAACTTTACATGTTTCCGGCAGTTTTTCTGTCCGTCATGAGGAGTCTAACACTGTACACACAACAATGGTATATGTCATACAGGTTATGCTGACTGTTTACTAGCAAGCAGTCAGCACAACCTTTATGACCTATACCTATTGCTGTGTGTTCAGTGCTAGACTCCTGATGATGGACAGAGGAACTACCCGAAACATGTAGAGTTCTATTCCAAAAATAAATTCGAAAACTTAATGCTTCTGATTGGTTTTTTTGTAAGAATAATGCAGTCGATATAGCAACTAGCTGCTGGCAGGACGATCAAGGAATGAATCCCGTTAGTGGCAAGATTTTCTGCACCCGTCCAGACCTGCTCTGGGGCCCACCCAGCCTCCTGTACAATGGGTACCCTTGTTTGAAAAGGGTAAAGTGATCGGGGTATATCTTTGACCACCCACCCCTATTTAGCGAGTAGGTTAAAGATATAGTACAACCCTACATCCAGTCCACCTCTGACTCTTCATGGTCTGTTGTAGGCTTTACTTTACTTTACGTATTACTTTTCTTTATAATAATGATGATAGTCATCAGACACGACACGCGACATTCCCCTGTCGATATGTTTCACATTTCCTGGTATTAATACATTTATTTTAACCAGCACCTGTATATTACATACAATCGAACAAGCTAATTTTTTGTTATTCTGTATTTATTTCCTTTACTTCTAGAAAAATGTGGTTCTGTTGCAGTGTCTGCAGATTTGTTCAGTTCTTAAAAAATACTGCCTAACCAGTTACGTCATAAAACTTAGAAGTAAATGAGAGATCTGTAATGAAACTGGTCAGTTCAGATCCACTCTGCAGCAAGGTATGATGACACGATTTATAGGGCAGTTCTGGTTCAATGGGGTAGAAAGAGGAATTTGGCGTGATGGAGTATCACATGTTACAACACAGCGATTCTCTCAGTAACGAATTTCACAGATGCTTTCCACATTTGTAAAGGTAAAGACTTCTTGCTGCCCATGGCAAGAGTATTTTCATTCTCTACTGCTTCAAGTTCCGGTCGCTTTAAGCTTGATATTGAATACACAGGAAGCTGGGTGATATATACGGCAGTTTTGGGTGTAGAACCTTCGTCAGGCGACTATCATTTTTGTCATTTCAGTGATTGAGATGTCACTAATAACGACGCCATGAATATAAGCTGCAAAGATTTCTGCAATTGATCGTTAACCAGCTATTAAAGAAGGTTCTTGCTTTAGCTAAATGTGAATTATAATTACGTTGTTTGGAGACACCCACACTAGACTTCATCGTTTTACCTCTTTATGTCATTTTTCTCTAAATCCCATTGTAATAATATTTTCTCATCTGCCCCTATGCCTAATTCTCTTTTCTAGTGTCTGTCTTCAGGATTTCTGGCTAAAAATTGGAATATTTGTTGTTTAAAGCATGCAGGCTATACCTCATTCGCCTTGGCTTTAAGAACCTAATATGCCTGATTTGTGGGTGTTTCAATATGTGACACATTTGACTGTTTGATTTTATTCACTTTATGTTGTATCCCAGCCTACGTAAATATGTGTAAAGTAGCGGAACTGTTTATTCAACAGGACAATTAAATCTATGACCCCAACTTTATGTTATAAATCAGAGGTTTTATCACCCTCACAGGCTAGCGAACAGGCCTTGGTCTAGATATACTTCACCTCTTAGGGAAGTCAGTATTTTCTTCGACATTTCTTTTGGCAAACATTCAAGTTGTGTTTGATCCTCAAGAATAAGAAAAAAATTTCTACTTAGGCAAAACAACATGTACCATTTTGTGTATTGTTGTTAGTTGTCTTGTGTGTATTGTTGTAGTTGTCTTGTGTGTATTGTTGTCATCTTATGTGTAATTGTTGTACTAGTTGTGTATTGCTGTTTTTACTTTAGATGCCGGATTGTTGGCTAGAAGTCAGTATTCGGAAGGTCCTGCAACCGGCCACCTCGACAGAGGTTTTCTTGGTTTCCTTGTGTCTATAAGCAAATGCTGAGAAGGTTCCCAGGATTCCAAGTTGCCACTACATGCTTCTCATTTAGCCCTCCCGACTTAATTTAGTAGTAACCAATTTCATATTTTGTATACATGTAAAATAACCACTGCCACGGGTGACAACCCAATTTCAGGTAATAATAATAATAATAATAATAATAATAATATTATTATTATTATTATTAGTGTTTACTGAAATATAATTTAATTTCTATTCACATATCGATAAATTAATAATTCGCGATTGAATTCTAATGAACTCTTCTAGTCCAGAAGTCTCTCGCCTTTGGAGCGAAGTAAATGCTGAGTGGCATCTGGAAACTGTATTTACGGTCACTGAAGTAAATGGAAAGTAAGTTTGGATACTGAAACTTCTTTATGGAGTCAGAAATGCAGTTGAATGAATGCTTGTTACCCGATATACACTCATCAGAATCATTGGATTGCAGTTACAGCAGTTGATTTCCACTTGGCAGAAGCCATCCAACAACAGGTTGAAGTTCGTGTTTGCACCGAAACAAAAAAAAAGTTCTTTGTTGAACTTTAGACTGAAACCTCGAAAACTTCAACTAGTTCTTTTTTTATGAAGAAGGTTTTGATACATTCTCTGGTCACCATGGTCCGCCGACTGGCTGTAAATCTAACTTGGAATTTTGTTGATTCCGATCTTCCCCTTGGGAAAACTTTCCGCGTCTGTTTCAAACTTGTTCTATATCGTGGCTCTGTTCAATCGCAGGAAATAACGTCGCATTAAATTAGAATGAGGGAGATTCACACGCTGTGAATGTCTCTCCAATCCACTGAATCCGTAGTCTCCAGTTTCTTTCTGTTTTTTACTTACTTTCATATACAGTAACTTTTTCGATCCTCGCTCTTTTTTTCACTGATTTTTTGCATTCTTATCCAACTCAGTTTTTTTTTGCTTTATCACTTCGTGCTCATTGTTTTTGTCTGCGGTTCCCTTAAACTTCACTTATATTCAGTTCCTTTAATTTTCTTCTATTCCTACTTACGTGCGTGTCTGCATGATGTAGGTGTGCAATTCCTGTGTTACCGAGTTTTCTTCCTTTATGTCAGCGTATTTTGTTACTTTGGCCCTTCCCTGTTCTTATGCAGCTTTCCTCCCGATCTCACACTTTTTCTCCAGTCTTCGGATTTTGCGACTTCCTTTTAATCAGCAAGTTTTTTCACGCGTCCTTCCCTTTTAAGACTTCTTTCTTATTTTCTGCTACACTCAGATATAACACGTTACCGGCTTTCTTCTTGAAAGCGATAACACATGTTACTCGCTGTACAAGTAACCAATAACTCCATACAACATATTCCTTCTTGAGAAGCCAGTAATTCCCCAGTTAGTCGAGCAGTTCCGTACATATTACGCAGTCACTACCATGTTCATAAGAACCGGCCACATATCCTTATCCTGAGCCATATCAATCCAGTCCAAAACCAAATCCTATTTCTTTATGGTTCATTTTCAGTTTTTTCCTCAAACCTAGGTTTAGGTTTTCCAAGTGACCTTTTATTTCCGTCTCCCCGACAGAACCCTTTATGCATCTCTCCTCTCTTCCATTCGTGCCACATGCCCTGTCAACCTAATTGTTTTTGTTCTGATGACGAAAGTGTAATTTTTTGAATAGTACAGGTCATGGAGCTCTACATTGTACAGTCTCCTCCAGTCCCCAAAACACAAATATCTGCCTCAGTACGCTGTTCTCAAACATCCTCACACTATCTTCCCTCCTTAATTAGGACCACTCTTCACGGTGCAAACCAAAAGGGGAGATTATATTTCTGTACATTTTGATCTTTATAATTGTGGATATCAAAGTGGAAGGCAAAAAGTTGTGGACTGAAATGTAGCAGGCGTTCCCACAGTTTAGTCTGGTCTTAATTTCTTCGTGAATATAATTCTGATATCTGAGGCTTTATTCCTCAAATATGAGCTTTGCCACAATTCTTCAAAGGGCTGGTTACGTGTCCTTAATTTGTAGTTTGTCCCGCATTCTGTTCACGAAGCAGGAATGTGTAATTACTGTTTCCAGCATTTAAGTCTTGACTAGTCTCTAAAAATGAAAAGTCTTTCTCAGGTACATAAATTATTTAACACTTGATGTTGGTATAAATTTGGACATTTTAAGGTACCATATTTGATAACTCATTATTATTATTATACGATATGGATGTCTCTTGTCACAGGCTTTTTCTTCCCGGTACTTCTCTTGAACCAGCGGTGATCCCCACCGCTCAGGCTTCAAGCTTCACACTGCAGTACTTTCCG
>Ga0123357_10011783_pt1 | contig 11238 bp, 7 predicted proteins | sample TergutEmb28metaG_FD_89873 | JGI IMG/M metagenome (GOLD analysis project Ga0123357, IMG submission 89873) | Embiratermes neotenicus P4 segment gut microbial communities from Petit-Saut dam, French Guiana - Emb289 P4 | ecosystem: Host-associated > Arthropoda: Insects > Digestive system > Gut ... | reverse complement strand
GTGGAGTCCCAAGGGAACTACTTTGAGGGTGATAAGGTGTCCAACGCTCCAAGTAAGCCAGTTTCTTTTTCCCGGCCAAAGGTCGGATACTTTTCTAACAGACCACGTATAGCTCTACTCTTCCATGACTGCGGCACTAGAAGGGGGTGAGTGGTCAGCAGCATGCCCCGGACGCACTTTACCCCCGGGAAAGACCCGGTATCCATTTTATAGGAGGCTGGGTGGGCCCCAGGGCCGGTCTTGACGGGCAGAAAATCTCGTCCCCATCGGGATTCGATCCCGGACCTCCCAGCCCGTAGTCAGTCGCTATACCAACTGAGCTGCCAGGCCCACATGTTTACAATAAGAATTATTAAAAGATGTTAACAAGTATATCACTGTGGAAAAGTCAGTAGATGTGGACAGGATTCTCAACTATGTTTTTACTACATTGCATAGCTTGTGATTGTGAGCCAGGTAGCTCAGTCAGCATAGTAACTGACTACGGGCTGGACGGTCCGGGATCGAATCCCAGTGGGGACGAGATTTTCTCCCCGTCCAGCCCGGCCCTGGGGCCCACCCAGCCTCCTGTAAAATGGTACTGGGTCTTTCCCGGGTGTAAAGTGCGGCCAGGGCGTGCTGCTGACCACTCACCCCCTTCTAGTGCTGCGGTCATGGAAGAGTAGAGCTATACCTGTACCCACCCTCTGGGTCACACCGGCCCTGTAACGGGATCACTTTACCTTTTTTTTTTAATAGCTTGTGATTGCTTAGGAAGGTGTATCTGACTTGGATAAAACTCACACTGCAAACACAGGGCACACAGCCTCTCTTTAACTCTACCAAAACAATGCAAGTCTACTTACGTATGCCACTTGCTGCTTGATCTCTTCTTCACTGTGATATGCCACAGTTCGATCACTTTTGTTGTTGATTCGTATTCTACTACCAGGCACCCAGAATTTCTCTAGTTCTTCCTGTACAACTTTTTCCTGTTCAGGTCTGTAGCTTGCAACTTGGATTCCATTGGCTCCTGCACCCCCTGCAGTAACAGCATATGTTCTTCAGTGTGCATATATTGGTATGGTGCACATAATACAGTGGCATACTGTACTATAATACATTGGTGTCAGACCTAGAAATCCATATAGATCTCTATGAAGTTAGAAGTTTTATGCTTTCTATGCGAATATATATTTTTATTATTGAACTTTGTTTTAAATACTTTGTTTACAATGTTACTAATAAGACTGGTAGTGTTGTCATGAAAAGTAATTTTGGAATGAACTTTTTGAAAAAGAAACATTGTGCAAGAACCAGGAAGACTTATTAGCTTCTTGCTATTGCCGTAACTAGGAAGCCTGCAGCGTTACAGAGTAAGCAAATTCAGCAATTTAGTAGCTTGCTCTACTTATTTATATGGTAACTACAGCTTGACTGACCTACAAGTGTTTCCTAGGTTTTGAAACTGCTATTAACTAACGTCCATGTATGGTCATGTAGGAAGTCATAAAACGCTGACTGACGTGCCTCTTTACTATATAACGCTTTTGAAAGTTACGATAAATATCTTTCGTCAAACTGATTTTCGGCGCAAATAACTTGACGATACTATAAACTGGTGAACCACGTATCTACAGACAGAAGTGCTGCAAGTTATAATACCGCCATTATAAACTGGTATTTAAAATAACGATCGTATATACAACAAAACGCTGTGTACTACAAATACCAAGGTAAGCTTATTTAACTTGTGTTATAACTCAGCTGGCTTTCTAAATTCATTCGAGTCGAAATTCTAAAGTCGAAGCTTTACGTGAATTATTACGTGAGAGGCAAGCGTGATAAGTTAGATCCCTTAATGACAGAGTTTAACTGTGTTAATTTGTAAATACTTATCAGTAGAATTGTTGAAAGTAAAGCCTGAAACTTTTGTTTTGCTCTATGAAAATTCCTCCCCGCAGTAATCCTAGACAGTTTGCCTAGACATTTAGGCTGGTGGCAGCTTAGCTACGCATACCTAGATCCAGATCTAGAACTGAGGACTTAGAATCCTCATTCCTCCGACCTCCAACATCTCTCCCCCCCATGTCCATCTGGGCTTAGCTTGGTGGAAGATCAACCCCATGCCCCAGTGGGCACGACAGTATCGTGTGGAGCGGAAGCATGGACGTTGACGAAGAAAGAAGAACAAGCTTTGCTAATTTTTGAAAGGAAAATATTTAGAAAAATATATTATCCTAAATATGAAAACGGGGAATGGGAAAGTCAGATGAACTGTGAACTAGAAGAGATGAGCAAAGGAGAAAATATAGGAAAATGGATAAAAGGGCAAAGGATAAGCTGGTTAGGTCACCTAGAGAGAATGGAGGACGATAGGACGCCCCAAAATATCTTCACTTAAGAACTGGAAGGGACAAGAAGAAGGGGAAGACCCAGGAAAAGATGGAAAGAGGAAGTAGAAAGAGCTCTTCAAGTGCTGGGAGTGAGAAGATGGAGAGAGTTGGTGGCAGATAGGAACAAATGGAAGGACATTGTTCGACAGGCCAAAGCCCACAGTGGGCTGAGTGCCAATGGAAGAAGAAGAAGAAGAAGAAGAAGAAGAAGAAATTTACAGTGTTAAAACAAGAATAACTGTGATCGTCACAGCAGTTGCACACCTTTTGTGGTGTAACATAGGTGCCCAGTGTGCTGCCGTGTCTTTGACAGCCTAGTCACGCTTGGAAAAGTATGATGAGTGAAAAGAAGGACATTTTAAAGTAGCTTTGAAGAGGAACTTAAATATATGTTTTCTTGACACAGTCAATTTGTAATGTTTAAAGACAACTCATTACCCTTCTAAAGAGCATGTTTATATAGCATGAATAAGGCATTAGTATAACCTATCTGTTTTGTTGTGAAACAATTTAATGGAACATTTAACTTAACCTTTTTTTGGTGCTGAATTTAAGTGCCTGGTCTACTCTGCAAAGAACCACAATTTAAATTTTGCTTGGTGATGATGACAGTCGATGTTTGGTGTTCTCAGCATTGCTCTGCATGTCGACTGTGATTGATTTGCTACACGAGAGGGTTAATAAATGGTTTGGATTATGTTTAATCTGAACATTTTTGTATTTTATAATTTATTCCACGTCTGTAGCCATTCTGACTAGATGTAACGTACGTAAATATGTGGGACATGTCACTTCTGCTCTGCCTTACGTGATGCTGTTATCCTGATGCTAATTCCCCAGTGGCGAAAATCCTTGTCCTCCACCTCCAGAATGTCTCCTGTTTCTGTGACGTTGCAGAACACGGACTTCTCAGATTCCTCAAGCCATTTTGATACCGTCATGACGGTGAACTTCAAGTGGCTTATCCGTTTCTGAACATCATCGGTCCCTGCCATTAAACAGATATTTGTAACTGCCACACACACACACACTTGAACTTTGATGTATGACTTCTGTCTGAATCACAGAGGACAGCTGCATATGCTGATGTGAATTATGTTGTAGATGCTAATTTTAATTAACATGTTGGCGAGAGTATTGTTTAACCCTTTGACGCCTAATGATGACTGTAGTGGTCGTACCGCACCGCTAACCTCTTAACGTTGCATCTTATATATTTATTCAACAAATACAGGTACTGAATATTTTAAACATGATATATACTCTCCATTTGTTCCTCTTCAAAATGCAGTTTGTGTCGTAAATCTAACATATTTGGTTCCTGTATTATTCACATTTTATATAGAGGATGTGCTAAAATTAAAAAAATAGTTCCGGTGCCAAAAGGTTAAGTGTTTCAGACTCGCCAGGTGTTTTATTTGATTAATTTTTTTTTTGTTTTGTTTTTGTTTTTGTTTTTGTTAAGAGTAGCTGGCTTTTGTGGTAGACAACTTGAGCAAGGTCATCAGCAAAATTGTAATATGCATGCTCTTAGAAATGAATTTTAACAAATTTATTTGTTTTTTACTGTCAAAATTATATTTTTCACTAGTTGAAATTTTGAGTCACTTTTCATTTTCTCAGTTGGTTAGTAATTTAGATTGTTTGTCCTTGTGCCAATGAACCGTACGGGAGGAGCTGAGACGAATTTTTATGAATGGAAGTGAGTTGTTAGTTTCATGTTATAGCTGTTCTTATTCCTGGCTATTCTAGTCACACAGTGGCAAAGGGCAAAATATTGGTCTGTCCGTGAATCAGAAGTTGTTCAATGATTATGTGTGATGGAGTGGTAAGGATGTGCAAGGAGGCAGACTTAATGAATAGTAAAGTGCTGCAGCAGGCAGTGAGAAATGTAACTCACAGTAACCAGGCTGTTGGACTGGGACCGTACTTTGGGACTGCTGAGAATGCATGGGAGTGTTATTTATTGAATTATGTTCTTTGATGAAACTAAACATATTGTCAGATGGAGTACACCTTCCAATGTTTGTGTTGCAGTTATGGCATTGAGATCTTATGAAATTTTGTACAAATTTACCAGCATGTGTAAAAATAAGTTGTGTTTATGAAAGTACTTTTGGATTGCTTATTATTTAGATTGCAATTTACTGACGTGATGGAGCAGGTTGTCTGAAGCAGTATCACTATTGATTTATATTAAGGAGGTGCCCAGTGCTAGTGTGTGCCAGTTCGCTGACTATCTGTACTGCGGTTTCTGTCCTACCATGCAAACACCAGGACACTACATCAAAATAAGTAATTAGCTGCCTTATTCAATGTCTTCCAGTTCATCAGATCATGGAGTGTCATTTGGTCTTAGATGTGGATAGTATTGTTAGATGAAACACAAATACATATGGTGGGTTTTTCTTTGGAACTTTGGTGCCTCCCTACCATAGAAATCACAAAGTGTTTTAACTCTGAAAACCACTGTCTAATCATGACCATCATAAGGATTTCTAATCCTAAACTCATATTTTCCCAGTAACCATGTTACTTTTCCCATCATTGGTTACAGTTACAAGTTTCAGCTCAGAAATGTTACTCTGATGTTATCAACCTATACCACATGTTGTTTGTTGTCCCAGACTGGTACACTTATCACTTATTTGTGTGTTGCGTCCTGATGTGTACACCGGTTAATTATAATGAACATATGTTGTTGCCTGTACCTCATTGCTACAGTTTTCCGAAAGGTTTATGTGGCACTGATTATGATCTGATTACTGTATTTTGATTGTGCTTGTCTCCTCTCCATTTCTCATGATGATTGTTGCTAACTGAATGTTGCTGCGTGTTAGTTTCAGAGTAATTAGAGTGTTGGTGAAAGTGTACACACATGCTGGACACAGACTGTACTGACTGCAGTAATTATTGTTTATTACGGTAGGAATTCTGACAGTTTGTTTTAGCATTGTGCGTGTTATCTATTGATTCCATTATTAAGTACTTACATAAAGAGTTATGATGTTCGCATTAATAACTGTAATTTGCATGACATCATTTACGTACCTTGAAGAGCACAGTGTCCATCAGCTCCCAACGTCTCTGTACTAAAATATGTTGACAAAATGTAACTTACATACAAATTTAACATCAATGGTTATAATTTTACACAGACAGAGTAGAATATTATAGAATACAGAAGGGCAGGCCATACACTTTGGCTGTTAGTGATTGTGCAGCGCTTAGGTTCATGCATTGAGCAGTCTCACATCTTGAACAACGTGCAGTATCCTGCTAATGCAGATGTCCTCAGAGTTACTTGGTTTCATAAAATGCTGACCTAGGTGCCTAAAATCTTAATGTGGCCAGTGCCTCACCATCAGAAAGAATGTGAGAGGCCATTTAAATTGCCTGTTTGTGTCAACCACACACGAGATGGCATGTCAGCCCCAGTCTCAATAGATGTCCATTTCGGTGAGTTTTACACAGATACTCAAATGCATAGATGTTTTGTAATTTGATAATAACTATGAGATAGTCAAGTAGATACATCATATCATAACCTGTACTTCATTGCTAAGGATAATGACTATCACTTGAACACATGACTGGACTGTATATGCTTGTCATAATGAATGCCATATTAAAAAATATTTCACTTACAGTTACGCAGGTAACTGACAAACCAACAGAGCGATCGACTAGCTAGCCACTTGACTGACTAATTGACAAAACAGATCACTGTCTTCACAGAATGCCGTGCCATAAGATATTCAGTCGAGTTCACATCTTGATCGAACAGTACAGTGGGATCCACTTTAATATTATCCTCTAACTTGTATCTAGGTTTCCTACTTGGTGTCATTCCTTGAGGTTTTCCAGTCAGAATTCGTTATGCATTTCTAGTTTTCTCTGTGCATCTCACAAATATCAGTTGTAAACATTGATAGGGCACCTATTTTATATTGTGCATATTTTGTAAGTTTTTTAGGAGGTTAATGCAGCATGTGATACAATGTTCTGACAGTGGTGTTGCTGGGAATTAAACTATCATTGAATGTGATGCCGTGTTGATCGGTAAATGGTTTTGAAGCTTTGGTGGAATATGCTCTGTCCATACTTTGCTGCTTATACTCTGAAGATGGAGGCAGAAAGCTCCTCTGAAACGTCTGTAACTATTTAGTAATCAGTATGGCATCATTTGTCAGAAGGTTTGAACCGTTAGGTTTAATGCAGTTTCGTTTTATGATGAATGTGTGCAACTAAGTCATTTACTAATTGTTTAGAAGACTCATGAAGGTTTTCATGATTTTTACTCACTGTCTGAAAGCATTTGTTTAGATTGTACCTGAAATAGGCCAGCACCATTTCAACATTCTTTCTAGTTCATCATACATATTTGTCTGATATGGGTAATATGGGTAACCATTTGAAGCCTGGAGTTCACCTAAATAATGTAAAATTTAGTTGCTTCCTAACAGAAAAGATCTGTATCTTTATTGTACAGATCATTTGGTTAAAAAGGGTTAGGGAAGTAGTCACAGCTTATTGTGAGAAGCACACTGAATATGTTAATTACACTGTGTATGCAAAATGCAGCATTCTTTGGAAGTTACAGCAGGTTTTACGTTAAGTAATCACTGTGCTGTAAATGGTTAAAATACCTTTGTTAAGCGGATATGAAACCAAAACTTGCATTTACTGTGAGATGAACACTTGGCTGCTGTCTCTCCTCAACCCTGTAAGTAGTGACCAAAACAGACATTTACCTAATACTGTCCTTGTGCTGCCAGACGTCATGGTTGCTGGAATCTTACTGAACTGATCTCCAGATTGCTTTTTTTATCATTTCACTAGCAATGTGTGAGAGATAACAGCCTGTAGATTTGATACATTGATAATACAGAGATGAAGGACATGGACTTGAAACCTTATCTACCACATAATCCATTCAGCAGTGAAGCAAGAAATTCTGGGCGGAATTTGTTATGACATCCTCCTCATTGACCTGAGATAGCTCTAAGTGAATTGTTTGGCTGTGGGATGGATGTGACTTTGTTTTCTCTCAGAGGGTTTTTTTGTTAAATCCTTTTTATTCAGTCTGATTTTGCTGTGCACCTGGCCTCATCCAGTGGGTAAAAGGTGAAAGGTAAAGGTCATGCCATGACATGCATGTGCAGGCACAGAGGGGAGAGGCAGGTGTAGCTCCAACCCATTTGCAACCTTGGCGCTGGAACAGTGTGGGTTGTTGGCCAGTACCATACCCATCTACTGTATGCTGGGAAAGACCTCATACCCTATGTACGGGAGGCTGGATGGACCTCAGGCCCTGTCTAGTGAGGCATGGAAAATCTCACCTCCACTGGATTTTGATCTCCGGAGCATCCTGAATGACCAGGGTTTGATTCCAGACAGGCACAGTATGTTCTCCATACTATTACCACTGCTGTTGTTTCTTCCAATATGCACCTGTGCAGTGTGCTGGCACCGTTGTTGATGGTGATATATTAGATGAATATTATAGAAACTCAACTGGAAGTGAAGGCAGTGAAGTTATGAAGTTGGTCACACTCGTTCATGTGGTACTGCAATTAAGAATGTGTGCAGTTTTACCTTGACCCTGCCTTGAAATGGTCATGCTGTAGAAATTGTCACATGGACAGCTTCATTGTTATGTTTCGTTATGTGCCTTCATATGTTTTTAGACCACAAAGGCAAAGCCTTGAAGTATACCACTGCCATTTTTGTAATGCTTTAACTCCAAAGACACACCACATAGCATTTTTGGTATGTTTGTGATTTGTCTGTCTTCACACCAAGTTTCATTTTCCCAGCTGCAGCATTTAATTAGTTATGTCTTTTAAATGAATGACTATAAATGCTATCTAATTGACATGCTGCAGCAGTGGTCCTGACCAATTCTGTGTAGTCAAGAACCACCAATTTATTCATGTTTTCCTCAACAGGTGGTTGCTCGGCGACAAGACCTCAAGCTAATTGTAACGTCAGCCACGATGGATGCCACAAAGTTTGCTACTTTCTTTGGCAATGTCCCTACCTTCACCATTCCAGGGCGTACATTTCCAGTGGACACGTTCTTCAGCAAGAATCCTGTGGAAGATTACGTTGATTCAGCTGTGAAGCAAGCATTACAGATTCACCTGCAGCCAAATGAAGGTGAGAAAGAAAATTCTCACTTTTGTCTGAGTGTCATTCATGTAGGGGGCATGTAGGTAGTGCTCCACACATTTTGGTTGTTGGATTGAAATGTAGCCATGTGATGGATATCATGTTCTAAGTGCTTTACAGAGGAAAGTGCCCCCTAGACCAGGGCTTCCAACTGTTTTCATTAGTGGGCCACATGATTAGGAATACAGGCACATGCAAGTAGCATTAACATTTCACTGATAACAGTGAAGCTGCAGCCTGTTCCATATCAAAGTGTTTTTGTTATTTAGTGATAATACTTACTTACTCCATGGTGCAAAGTCCTTCTTGAGAAGCTAACTGGTTTGCAGCTAGTCAAGAAATTCCCCGCATTTCACGGAACCCGAAGGTTCAATACTGCACTCACAAGCGTCCGCCACCTGTCCCTATCCTGGGCCAGCCCAATCCAGTCCATATACCCACATCCCACCTCCTGGAGATCCATCCTAATATTATCCACTCGTCTATGCCTAGGTCTCCCCAGTGCCTCTTTCTCTCCGGTTTCCCCACCAAGACCCTATACACCCCCTCTCCTCACCCATACGCGCCACATGCCCAGCCAATCTCATTCTTCTCGATTTTATCACCCGCACAATATTGGGTGAGGAGTACAGATCATTTAGCGATAATACTAGTTTTAATTTGTACACTTTCCTCTGGGTGATTCCCTGGAGTCTGAATTTTATATGCCAATGTTTTGGAACACTCTGTCCCATCTTCACAGGCGGGTAGGTATGAAGAACCTACCCGCCTGTGAAGATGGAACAGGCAGAGTGTTCTGAAATGTTGGGATATAAAATTCAGATGCCGGGGAATTACCCAGAAGAAAGTGTACAACATTCAGTTGTTTGAAATTAAGAATAGTTTTAATTTTCTGACACCTGGTGGCCACCAGTTATACAGCAGCAGCATCAGACAGATAGTTAGGTTCTGCTGTCCTACCATTGCATGTGTGCTCGCTAATTAGGTAAATATTTCTGTTTTGTAAAAAGATTGTATGGGCTGCATCGCAAGGTTAGGAAGATCGCACTTGTCCCATGGGCTGCATGTTTTATGCCCACCTGTAGACTGAATGTTACGGTGTATTGGATGGCATGTGTGCTTTGTATTTGATTGGTAGCTGGTTGGAATTATATTCTGGCTGTGGTCTTGATTCAGATTTGTGGTTTTCCTCTGTTGAGACACTTTCTGGGCTTATATTTTAACAGCTGTAACAGGTTCTTTCCACACTGCTTGTAGTATGTCTTTCACTGTCATCCGTTTATTCATCTATAAAATTATAATTACTTGGTTGAATGCCATTAAACAAACTACATGTTGTCATGGTCTGGACCTTGTAGATAAGCTTCATCTTTGTACTTGTTTTCTTGTGGTTTATTTAACAATGCTGTTAGTAGCTCAGTGGGACGATTGCTGAATAATGATTGAATGTGGCCTAAGTGAGGTGCTGGCCTGACATTTGGCTGGGAAGATTGATGAAAATCATGAGACACATCAGGATAGCAGTTCTCTGGGCAGAGAACTGAACCATGGGCCATTGGAATTAAAAGCAGGAATGCCACTCAGTTGGTGTTAGCCCTTTGCTTTGGTTGTTGTATTGCAGGATATCCTCCCACATTATCAGCTGCATGACTGGCAGTTGGCTGGGGTTGGAACCTAGGTTGGTCTAGCCTGTATTCTGGTCACCACACTGACTGTATTATCCTGGGTCCAGTAGTCCTGTTGTACCTGCCCAAAGTGACATTTGAATGAATGTATAGGAGTAAAACTAAAATAATGGAAGAAAAACCTATCCCAGTGCCACTTTGCCCACCAAACCCCAGTGGACTGCCTTGGGATCAACTTGGGTGGTGACTTTCTTCCTGAACTGTGGCATGGCCTATAAACAGCTGTGCAGGCAGTTTTTAGCCTATTTATTATGTGACTTAACATAAATTCAGACTTATGTACAAAATTCTTATTAATTATTCATATTATTAATTAATATTATATATAGTGCTCATACTATTAATTATTAATACTGTAATTGTTTAATGCAGTCTACTTTGTGTGTTTCATATAAAAAAAACTGATACATAACATTTTAAACAGGTACACTGATATTTTTTATATGTGTGTGTGTGTGTATATATATATATATATATATATATATATATATATATATATATGGGTCCATGAATTGTGAATCAAATTTAATAATTGTCCAACAAGATGCGACTTATTCAGTTTATTACATTTCTGTAGGCAGCTCTACATGTTTTGGGTGTTGACACCCATCATCAGGAGCTGGTACAGCTGTAATTACAGCTTCTGGTATTGATTAACCAGATCTACTTCCATCCGCTCTCATTGTTGAGTTGGAACTGATTCATGTGTATCGTACAGTAGGTATTTTAACCCACAGGTGTCTCCACCTAAAATATGAGTCTACTGTAGACATTGCACAAATGCAGACCAAGATTGGAAGGTTTAATAATTATATTCAACAAGATGACCGAATCAGCGATCCATTACAGCCATCATTAAGAACTACACATAGAGTCTACACTATTGTTAAGGAAGTTACTAAAGAAACTATAATTAGGGTGTTCTAAACACCGATACTTCACACTGTATACTATATTAGTTTAGTTTATAAGCCTGAGTAACATAAGATAATGCCAGGGACATT
>Ga0123357_10011782_pt1 | contig 11238 bp, 11 predicted proteins | sample TergutEmb28metaG_FD_89873 | JGI IMG/M metagenome (GOLD analysis project Ga0123357, IMG submission 89873) | Embiratermes neotenicus P4 segment gut microbial communities from Petit-Saut dam, French Guiana - Emb289 P4 | ecosystem: Host-associated > Arthropoda: Insects > Digestive system > Gut ... | reverse complement strand
GAAAATAGGCCCCCCCCCCCCCCCCCAATCATACACATACTCCATTACCCCCCAGGACGGGGGGGGTAAAAAACAAAACTGTTCTTACAAATTCAACATTATTAGTAGTTCCAGAATACCTGTACAAAAATCACTTGTCTATGTACTGTAATTATACTTAATGAATTACCAGTCTGTATCTACTGGAGAAGCCTCACTATGTTACAGCAGCACAAGAACCAATCTAGGGTGCTAAAAACATGAACTCTATTAATTTCAGGTTGACACAAGGCATCTGGCTAATTGCTGCATCACTGGTCAGTCACATCCTTCAATAGGCAAGGTATTCATATTGTGGTGAATCTCAAACTGCTGAACCGATCTTCAGGGGTTGAAGATATCTTCATTTCCAAACCAATTCTATTTATTACAACACAAGAGTTAATATATGGTGAACACTGAACATGTCTGCAGATATTCAGTCACTACACCACAGGAGCAAAAATTAGAATCGGCTCGGAAAACAGCTATCAAAGAATTCACTGGGCATGTAAGCCAAGTTGATGGAAATACTGATGCTGAAAATCATTCTAATCTTTTTTAAAAAAAAAATCATTGACATTGGCAATTCCTAGACTAGGAAAGAAACTTTTAAATGATATTTCTGCATCAGGATAGCTGATGTATGGGAAGAAGGTCAAAGTCTGTCTCATGAACAGGGCTTCGAGAGTGTGAAACAGAGCTATCAGTGATTCCTGTTCATAAAAATTGTGTGTTCCCAATAAAATCCCACGACTGATGATCTGCCTTGACTTATGGACGCAACTGAGAGGGTCTCCCTTGGATCTGGAAAGAAAAATGAAAAGTAATCTATTACGTCAGGAAATTTATGAAGCAGAGGACAAAGCAGTAATTCTTCTGCATTCGAGTCTTTGTGTCATTTTCCTACAAGTTATGCTTAAATGCTTTTTCACTCCAATAAATATTTTGTGAGTTATAACTGAGATGTGTACAGAAGCACATGGAAAGTGTACACTGCTGTAGCTAAATTTCATTAAGAACTAAAGTGCCAAAATGTTTCAGTAAAATTCCCAATATGAAAATCACAACGACTTGGATCTAAAGGAACTTATCAATGTTTCATTTATTTTTTGGTCCTTCAAATTTCATGTGCTAAGTCACTTGCTAACCATTATCCTGCTAATGTGGAGAATATGGTAAGCTAATAATGCCAGCAAATGGCAAATGGGACTTAACTTAGCATTTAAAGGGTTAATAACAGGTGGAAGAGATTTATTTGGCTGCAGGCACTGAACAGGGATTGGCTAAAGCTTTTCACATTCATGTCCCAATCACTTGGTCCCTTTTCTTTGTAAAATATTTTGACATATTTCCCAAATATAAGACAGAAAATTTTCCTCATTAATCATCTGATAAATGGGAGGCTCAGAGTAAAACATTTTTTGTATAGTTATCTTCCTCAAAACTCAAAACTGTGAGAGGGGGTGTTATATGCAGGGTGACAGTACATCCAGTTATGTACAGTGCACTGAACTTGTACATAAAATATTAAAATCTGCATGAAAAATAATCAGCAGGCCAATCATTTGGGAACAATGATTATCATCACCCACAAATAAAAATGCACACAATTCAGTTAATATATACTGGAATTTCATGGTTCATCTTTCAATAAAAGTTCACAAGTGAACCACTAAATTTTCATATTACAGACATAATATGCACTTTAACAGATGATATGTTATGCCCTAATGTGGAATGAAAATTAAGTTCTTTATCAGTAAAATGTCTTACCTGCCTTTGCAGTAACCAATCACAACATAAACCATAGTGAATATTTTTTACTTGGGAATTTTTTCTTCGCGAGGTTTTGCTCCACCAAATATTTTGGATGACTGACTCGTCTCTGCCAGCTGGTTAAGAGGTTTGTTTACTGTTCGAGGCTGCAACTGTAATTTTGGCCTTGTACCCACATCTGCTGAAATAGTAACATTTATTAATACTGCTCACTGTACACCAGAAAATTTAATTGGCATGCAAAATAACATAACCTCAATGCACACACTTTCCATCTTGCAGTAAGGACCTGTGACATTCTTACCCGCAGAGGGTTCTTTAAATTCATCAGAATGGGGTCTTCTGTCTCTACCAGAGTCAGGCCTGGGTCGGCCTCCATAACCTCCTCGACCACCACGATTCCATTCCCTGCCACCTCCTCCACCACCCTCTTCAAAGTGGCCATAACTACCCCGGTTTCCACGAGAATCTGAAAATCCACTACTGCCACCTCGTCCACCTCGATTACTAAAACTACCACCTCCACCAGCACCACCTAAACCATATGCAAAGACAATAAGTGCAAAACTGTTGGTAACAATGCATAAAATTAGAGAAATATTCACAAAATTAACATGTAAAATTTACTTCACTAACCTCCAAAGTCATCATAACCTCGATCACCCCCTCTTCCTCCACGGAAACCTTGACAAACAGGAATAGTATGTTAATATTCAACATGTCAGTATACCTGCACACATATATTTTTAAAATGAACGTAAATTTTCACACAAACCTCGTGATCGGCCTCTGTCAAAACCACCACCCCGATCACTGCGTTTCCCCTCTGCCACATCAATTCTCAGGAAGTGGCCCTCAACAGAAACATTTCCATCAAGCTGTAACGCCTCCTCCAAACCATGGACATCATTAAATTCAACATAGCAGAAACCTTTGAATTTGTCTGTTTCTCTGTCACGAACCAGGCGAATACTTTTCACCTTAGAAAAAGTATAACAATTAATTTCATACTTTATATGTATAAACGAAACTCAACTATCAATTTTCGCTGCAAATAACACAAATCAAAATAACAATGGCATGCGACTAAAGTGTGACTTCATACATGAATCTGAGAAAATATTTTGTCAACATCTCCTTGCACAATTCCTTGAGGCAGGTTCCCGACATAAGCTGTGAATGGAGGTTCTGTAGGCAATGGCTTTCTTCGTCTTCCACCACCTCCATAATCTCTGTAAGCAAATGATCTCCTTACAGTTTACAAGTTACTGAAACAGGAACAGACTCTTACGTCCCAAACTTGTACCTACTGGATACTCACACACACACGCCGCTTCACGATATTACACTTAACCTCACATTTACATAAACTAATCAGCTGTATTTTAGGACGTAAAATATGCAAAGCATGAAATATCATGGCCATTCAATCATATATCAAACTAACAAACACACGACACGTATTTGAAATACTTGTTTACTTGCCTATGATCTCGCTCCTCATAACCACTTCGTCCAGCCATGTTGGATGCGACGAAATTGCCAGGAACGTACTAATGATACCGAAGGAAAGTCAGAGTCACCTATTGTTCCTATACTTAACATATAAAAAAGTAACTTAAATTTTTTAGACAGTTTCAGTTCATCTTATTAATAGTTCATATCAGTATTGTCAATTTTTAACTCAATAATGTGGATATTGAGCAATAATAAAGAGTCGATTTGTTGTGTCTGGTAAAATGGAGGCAAGTGAGGAGCACATGTTAAGTGAACACAAAACCATTAAGAAAATGGATTCGACTGTGTTAGACTGTTTTACGGCGTTGGCCGATAGCAACGAAGAATGTAGAATAGAAGCTGGAGTTAGGTTGCTGAAACACGTTTTTGGGAAGCAGGAAAAATTTCAGGTAAGTGAGTATAGTTTAAACAGGGAGCATATGATTGTGTATCTCATTTTGAAGTATCTTCCAGATTAATTTTTAACTGCTTACTTGATCGACAACTTAATTCTACTGACCAAGAGAGTTGTATGTTTTAGGACGAAGGTGTATGCCCTGAATTGCAGTACACACTGAATCGACTTGTGCGTGGCGTTGCATCGTCTCGTGCTACTGCAAGGAAAGGATTCTACGCTACTCTTGTTGGCTTGTTGTCAGCATTTTCATTTTTGATAGTGGAAGACGTTCTTGCGGCCTTAAAGAAAGAACTTCATTCAGCAAACAGTTCTAAGAGTGTACGTTTTATTTTTTTTTAACTTGGCGATGTAATGTACGAAACTTTGGTGCACCTTCTGTACGCTGCTTTGGCTGCCTTGAGACAGATCGGAGACCTAAGTAGCCAGGACATTCCCAGTATTTTATGGAACACAAAGGTTCAGTCGCATTTTCACAAGAGCCAGGTGTGTCCATTCCACTACCTCCTACCATGTTTCTTTGAAGGTCCATTTGAATGTGGTGCTTGCATCTGTTTCTTGATCTTCACCCAGTCTGACCACTGAAGGTTTCCTGACAGATCTGTTGTATCCATTTTTTATTTTTCCCATACATACTAAATTCCTTGTCACACCCATCCTCATTGACTTTTTGTGGACACATTTATATTATTTACTTACACATTTTGTTGTAAAGAGTTATCTCATTGTGTTATTTCACGCAGGAAGAAGCTGACATATACACGGGGCACATCTTGCTGTATGGAGCCTTGATTAGATCAGGATTGCTGTTCAAAGGTAGTGCTGAAGAACAAACTGAGGTTTTCAACAGCACTATTGAAGCAGGATCTAAGAGAAGCTATCTTGTGCTACCGTCACATACTTTCCTCATTATTCTACTGAATAAGGTAACTATGCTTTAGGATTTTTAATATCACCTGAAAGAGAAAATATTGCATAATATAACACAACAGCCCTTTTGTTTCAGATTGAAGAACAGGCATTTCAAGACTGCATTTGGCCTGTTCTGAAAGGCAGAATTAAACCTTTACCTGAGCTCTCACTGGAAATGTTACACTTTGTGCTAGTGGCTCGTGCTCGGTACCCACATGTTGTAAAGAAGAAATTTTTGCTGGCCCATATTGGTACCACTGAAATAATTCATGAAGATTCTGTTCAGGCTTGTGCCAAACTTTTGATGGTAAGTGCTGTATTTATTTCATCGAATGAACTGTTGTTTCCCTTATTGCCTGGTTTCTGTTTTCCATATCACTTTCCTGCAGGATAATGTGATAAAAGTGAAATAATAATTGCATTAGTGTGTGGTATTGTTAGCACATATGCTGAGTGTTCCTCTGATAGGTTGTAAGAAAGTAAACTTTATAGAATAACAATAAGTACATAGCAGTTCCACAGTATATATTTATGCTATGAACATTATTCAGCAAAGGTAGATGTGGTAAGCTTGATTGAAACATGCCCTCCCCACTGTTTATTGTTGTCTCTAGTTATGCTGTTTGTAACTGTCATTGTACCTAATGACAGAGCGTGAGGTGTTAGCCATTTATGTATGGGATAGTTATCAGTAATCATACTCTTTTCATGTTTGTTCTAAAATAAGTAAGCAATATACAGTCATTAAATTTATAGAGTGTAACACAGGATTCTTGAAGGCAGTTGGCCCAGCATGCCTTGAAATAAATAAATGTTAACACAGATGCAGAGAACAGAGGTGCCATTCCTTTGGTGTTCCTCTGCCAAACTGCTATGGCCATTACCTGTAGTGGGATCGCACTTCACAGGGCATCTGGTGATACAACCAAGTACACTTTGATTTCAGACTTTAAATGGGGATGATTATTCTCAACAGATTTATTTTGTAGAGCTTACTACTTTTAAAGCACACATTTAGAAGTATAAAAATCATATATAATCATTCTTTAAATCTTGGCTTTGGAACTGAATGTTCAGTGTGATATGCATTAGACTGCTGCTTAAATCAGAGGGCACAAGAACAGCCATAATTAGCTGATGCCAGTAGGCAACTTTTGGTCCCCTGAGCATCACACTGTATGCAGCCAGTAAGTAATGTTGAGGCACAGAAGGGTGCAAGGATGCTAGGTCATTAAATGCCCTGGATACAGTTTCTTAACTATGAATGTAGTTAACACAAAAGGTGACTAGTAAATGCATAGTGTGTGGCTGAAATTGCCAAAATCAGTTCAAGACTTTGTCAAGGACATCTAAATTAATGGGCATCCATTTAAATTCTGGTCTTTTGCAGAGTACACCAGGCATTTAATTTTGGAGCCAAAGGGTTCATTTTGTACCAATAAAAAACAAAGTAACACAGTTTAGTTGGTTTAAGTATGAATTCTCTCTCATGGCTTTAGTTAATCTTACATATTAATTTCAGACTGTCAGAAATTTCTCTGATTTGTATCATCCAGTCCATGAAGAATTTTGTAAGCAGTTGTCACAGTCATCTTTGCTGTCTGTATTCTGGGAACAAGGACTTGAAGGGCAGCTTGAGAAACCGAGTGACAGCAAGAAGTACATAGCAATTCAAATGTTTTATTATGTACTGAAACACACAGAAGATAAATCTCAGGTAAGTTGTTGAAAGCTGATACTGAGGGTTAAGTAATATGTTGTATGATCATTCACCGTCTTCTTTGATGAAGTTCACACACAATCACCTGCATTCTTTTGTTGGGATCACCAACAGTAATTGTCCATCTGAGGAAGTTGTACTCCAGTTAGACTAAACTTACATGTTCTTCCGTGAGAAAACGGTGGAAACGGAGAGCTAAAATATGTCACAGATTTAGGAATTGGCTTTACTGTCTGTGCAAGATAGTAATTTTAAACAGGTCAAAATTTCCATATTCCAGATTCTTAGCAAAAATAATCTTGCTCATTTAACATTATGTAAGCTCTACAGTTGGAACATTCAAACACGTGAGGAATTAATCATTCATGTTCAGTTGCATGTATTGATACTAACGTATCCTCACTTTCTTTATTGTTGCACCGTGCATTTCGTAGAGTCATTTAATTAGCACACAAATTAATGCACATACATAAAATTTTTACACTAAAACATTTAAAATCGCTCCAACATGTTTTGATCCCAAGATAGTCTTCAGGGAGCTACACTGTTCCTTGCTGACTTTAGCAAGGAACAGTTTAGCTCCCTGAAGATGATCTTAGGATCGAAACACGTTGGAGCGATTTTAGATGTTTTAATGTAAAAAATTTTATGTATGTGCATTAGTTGGTGTGCTAATTAAATAGATATCCTCCCTTATATGCTGAAGGTAACGTTTGCTATGATACCCACTGCTTCTTTCTTAAGTCCGAGGTTCTGACCCATATGATTTAAGAATGGAACATAAGGTAATGAACACATGTTTAACCATCTTTATCATTGCACCGTGCATTTTGTAGAGTCGTTTAATTAGCACACCAACTAATGCACATACATAAAATTTTTTACATTACAACATCTAAAATCGCTCCAACATGTTTCGATCCTAAGATCATCTTCAGGGAGCTACACTGTTCCTTGCTAAAGTCAGGAAGGAACAGTGTAATTCCCTGAAGATGATTGTAGGATCGAAACATGTTGGAGCAATTTTAGATGTTTTAATGTAAAAAATTGTATGTATGTGCATTAGTTGGTGTGCTAATTAAATGACATGTTTAACCCTTTAAGGACTAAATGTATCTGTGTTATATAAGGACTCCTTGCATACCACGCAGTAAACACCTTCCACTTCGGTTATAAAAACCAGTCTGTTAATGGTGTATAAGACAAAAGTTACTGTTTGTTCTGAGATCCATACAAAACACTTAAATGCAATGTAATCAGCATGTAAAATTTTTGAATGTGTAAAGCTGGTGGTACGTAAAGTAACCGGTAGGCTTTAAAAGGTTAATGAGCACGTTGTATAGTAACTTATACTGCAAAGTGAAGGAGTATTTTAGTCACGGTCTTTGGGGTTTTACATGGTGTAGTTTTGTAGATGTTACCAACATTACTGAAGAATGTGCTGTCTTTGGGGTTATGACACAATGTGGTCTTCTGAGTGTTGCCATCATTACTGAAGAACATGCTATCACCATCTTCACAACAGGATTGTGGTTCGTGATGAAACAGTTTATCATACTTCAGTGTTAGCATGTTCCACCTATATATCTGACAGAGTGGTGAAATATTTGAAATCTCAGAATCTGTATATATATAAGTTTAATACCTCAGTTGTCTGAATGCAGAGAATTTTGTAACTTCAATGAACCTTCAGATTAATCCCAAAGAATAATTTATTGGGTGGCCAATTAACTCTCTGCTGCTCAGGAAACATCTTGTTATTTATTGTGTGCTTTCTCTGAAATTGCTACTGAATGTGTTCCACCCTGAATTTATGTATATTCCACAGTTTCTTTTCTTTGTAGGTACCAAGCATGTTAACACCAAGATTCCTGGATGTGGTAGTGAGGAGCCTGGAAAAATTAGCAAAGAAACTAGTAGCAAAAACAGACCGTGTTTGTGCAAGGACACATGACGTGTTTGTGTCTTATATGCTGACAACTCTGAAGGACGAAAATGTTAAAGACAAGACAGTTGTGGCGATAATAAAGAAACTAACCTTCAGTCCAGGCAGTGAATTCATGTTTGACAGAACAACAGGTAAGTTCTATCCCTATAGCTGGACTGTGTCGGTGGCGTCTTTTTTAACGTGTCTGACGGAGTATTTCCTGTTAACTGGTGTGTTGTAAGGTACATAACACAGTAGTAGTTCACAACCACCTTGTTTGCTATAGTTGAGGTTGAGCACACTTTAACAGATGTTTAATTTAAAAATTAACCAAGAAAGAAAATGACATGACATAAAGCAGTGACAATGGAGAGAGTACCAACCAAACTTAGTGACCACTGAAATGCTGAAAAGGAAATAATAGCTTCAGAGTTTACAGTCTGACTAGAAATGTTAGCTCCAGTGTTTCGGTCTGATTGGTGATGCACTGGCAAAGCAAGCAACCAATCCCATTACAGGCCTGGACAGGCCCAGAGGGTTCCAGGAGGTTGAGGCTCCCAGATTTCAAGACAATTAGCACATGAAGGTGGTAAGGTTGTCAGCCCTACACACCGGCCACCTTTACCCCCAGGAAATATTCCTGGTACTCATTTCTGTTAGAGGCTGAGTCGACCCCAGGGCCATAGTGCAACAGGAAGGTTTATGTCAATGAAAAATTCCGGCATCACCATCGGGAATCAAACCCACCGCCTTCCGGCATGTAGCGCAGTGCCTAAACCAACTGCCCCACGAAGTACCCCCCTGATGCACTGGCAGACCACAGAAACTACAGGAAGCTGGCACACTCTATCTTCAGGGTGTTGGGCAGCAGGTTTCTCTGAAATGGTGCTAACTGCCTACAAGAATACACAGTGTCATGACGTGGAAGACCACAGTCAAAACATTGGTCTGTTAAACAAATTTTTCTTTTATTTGATTTTTTTTGTCAGTTTACCAAATGTGTTCTGTGTGTGTGTGGAATCATCAGCATTTATCATCATCTACAAATAGTGGACTGCAAGCTTTCACATTTGATGAGATTAGAAGCCGGTGCTCTGGCTAGTTCAAGATCTACAGGAGCAGGAAGACTGCTTAACCATCTGCCAGCCACAAATTTGTTCATGCATATTAAATATTTTAGTGTGTCCAGGTTTCTGAAATTATTCATATTCTAGTCTTACAAACACAGTGCAGTGTCATCAGAATTGAATCTGTTTCTTTTCTGAGGTAGAAAGCAGGTAGACACAAAATCAGTAGTTTTAGTTGAGTAAAGAGAGACCAACTTGACGTCACTTGCTTTATTATTTCATTATTTAATGCTCAACATATTTCGGGTGTTAATACATCCATCCTCAGGAGTTTGCGACTTATCTGTTGAGTTACGTGTATTTCATGGGTTGTATTGCTCTGGTTCGATGTGTGTTGGTGTTACGTTATGGTTTGGCTGGGATGGTGTGGTATCCGTATGCAGGCTGAGGCAGTGCCTCAGCCTGCATGTGGATACCACACCACACCACCCCAGCCAAACCACAACGTAACACCAACACACATCGAACCAGAGCAATACAACCCATGAAATAACTCAACAGATAAGTCGCAAACTCCTGAGGATGGATGTATTAACACCCGAAATATGTTGAGCATTAAATAATGAAATAATAAAGCAAGTGACGTCAAGTTGGTGTCTCTTTACTCAACTATCAAGATGATGCACGGTCCAATAAACATAAGATTCAGTAGTTTTAGATTACCATTTTCTACCAGGCCCAGCTGAGCACATGAATGAACACCTATCTTAGTATTCATGTCTTCTGAGAAGTGATGCCATATTCAGCAAGTGGTTCCTGGCATCGATGGTCAAGCAGGTGAAGACAGACTGCTTGACCCTTGGGTGTGCGAGCATTACACTGGTTTGAAATGTCAGGAACCACTTACCCAGCAACACAGCATCACATCAGGAGATTTGAACCATCTACATCATCGCTGTGACAACCTCATATTTTAAACACCCTTCATGTAAGGATGGACACAGATTCAGCTTCTGAACCATTGTCCTCTTCACAACAAGGTAGTGGGCAAGTTCAGAAATACAATAACACTGAGCATGATATGCCATTATATGAATCCTTTTTAATTAGTATTTCATTGTTCATAGGAACACGGATAGTGCAGAATCTGTTGGGTATGTTGAAGGCACGTGGTGTAAAGAAGGTTGCAGGTCTGTTTAGAGATGTGATATCAGGCACCACTGATAAAAGTGGTGGGTTAAGTGGGGAGGATCCAACACCCTGGAATAACAAGGAAAGAATGTACGCAACAGATCTGTTTGCAAGGTAACGTTATTTCAGTATTATTACACGTTAAAGGTTAGAAGCAATATGCTGACCGATTTGGTTAAGTAGTGAGTGCATGTTGTATTTAATCAACCACAATAGTTGTACTGTTATTTTAATTCATGTTAATGAAGGAAGAAAAGCATAAAATAATGTCCAGCTAACACCTAGCAGGTCGTAGAGAATAACTGTGCTGTATTAAGTTTGTTGCTAAGGTGGGGATATGCAAGATGCTATTTTGTGACAAAACGATTGCTTGTACTAGTTGTGAAGAAACAGTTTAACCTTTTAAAAGCGTACAGGTTACATGCTGCACCAACAGGTTTAACATTCAAGAATTTTACATTCTACCCACACTGTATTCATGTGTTTTGTATTTATCTCAGAGCAAACAGTGACTTCTGCCCCATAAAACATAAACTGATTGGTTTTTATAACCCAGATGTAAAGTGTTTGATGTGCGGTACAGACTGGGTCTTTAACCCTTTCCCCGTTCCATTCAAATCGCTAGTGCCTGGGCAGAAGAGCCGAGTTTTTTCACGGGACATTTAAATTTACGTACTAAACCAGAAACGCTTTAGAGCGTTTAGAGGGGGAG
>Ga0123357_10011781_pt1 | contig 11239 bp, 8 predicted proteins | sample TergutEmb28metaG_FD_89873 | JGI IMG/M metagenome (GOLD analysis project Ga0123357, IMG submission 89873) | Embiratermes neotenicus P4 segment gut microbial communities from Petit-Saut dam, French Guiana - Emb289 P4 | ecosystem: Host-associated > Arthropoda: Insects > Digestive system > Gut ... | reverse complement strand
GCATCAAAAACAGGTTGATGAACTGATCAAGCATGACCGCCGTATCACCCAGAAGCAGATAGCAGGTAGGTTAGGAATGTCTAAAGAAAGAGTGGGCTATATCATTGGTTTACGTGGCTACACAAAAGTCTGTTCTCGATGGGTGCCATGCATGTTTACGCCGGAAGGTGACGCTGAAGTTTGAGGTTCTCTGCCATCCGCCCTACAGCCCTGACTTGGCACCAAGTGATTTCCATTTCTTTCCTCACCTCAAGAGGGATCTCAAGGGGACTCATTTCACCTCAGATGATGAAGTGAATAAAGCTGTGACATCGTGGATCAAACAAAGAACTCCTGAATTCTTCATTGATGGCATGCGTAAACTTGTTTTACGTTGGGAAAAATGTATTGAACGACAAGGCGACTATGTCAAAAAATAAGTACGTCAATTTGTAGCTAAAATATTGTACTTTACTTCCTACTTTCGTTTCTTTAAATACATGGTCTCTTTTTCGAGATATTTCACTGTGTGCATTACTTATCAGCCGCCCGTGTATGTTATTAATGAAAAAAAAAGAGTGAAGTCCTAAGTTTTTTCCAATAGTATCTATAGTATCAGTAGTGTTTGAGGATGGCCAGTAAATTTGTTACCTACAAATTGTGAACTTGGTTGGTTGCATTATCATTTGCAGTGGGGTACATTAAATACTGTATTTACTCATATGCAAGACAAGGTTTTGTCCTTCAATATGTGACATCTTATAAAAGTCACTTTTGCATCATGGAGGTGGACCACACCAAACAGTATAACTCTGAACAGGTCCATGCATAGTCAAACTAAGGTCTGCATCACCAAATCATCATGTTTAAACAAAAGAGAGAACAGAGTATGACTGAGTTAGATGGAACAATCTTCTTTTTGGGACTTTGTCCATTGTCCATCGTTTAATTTTTTAAACAAGCAAGATGTTTCAGAAGCCAGGTCTATTTCTGTTTTCAGGTAAAGAAGCACCTAACTTGTGTACCATTTAGAGCCACTGTCAGTCACTGAGCACCACGGAAACAATGACTTCTTAAGATACGCACCTGAGAACAGTGTAGTCTAATGACAGTAACAGGAAATTGGCTGTTAATAAAATTAAAATATAACCACAAGGCTCAAAAATAAAACCTGGACCAACCCACAAATTAAAAATCACACAAAGAGCCATGAACTCAGATTGATCACACATACATACGTACCTACATATATATGTACATACATTCATTTTGTAAATTCAAAAGACCTGTCGAACTATAGCTGCATACGAAAGAAGTCTCAAATGTGCAATACATAACACCATAAGCACAAGACTAGTATACATTCACAACACAGAAATATTACAAATCCAATCCCAAAAAGAATAAATGTAAAATATAAATAAAAGACTAGGAAAATGTTAACGTTATAAATATTACTTATATATTCTTATTGTACGTGGAATGTTAAACAAACAAATTCATACAAAAATGTATTGACAACCAATGAATGCACTTTAATTTTACTGATGTACTTTTATTGTAGTATTATCACCAACATGTTTCAGCCAGTAATCCAGCCACCTTTGGCGGTCCCAGTGGCCGTGCAGTCTAAGCCTTAGGTCTGCGCCCACTTGCCTGCTGAGATCATGGGTTAGAATCCCACCGGGGACATGGATGTTTGTCTGTTGTGAGTGTTGTGTGTTGTCAGGTAGAGGTCTCTGCAACGAGCTGATAACTCGTCCAGAGGATTCCTACTGTGGTGCATCGTTGTGTGTGATCAAGAAACCTCAAGAGTGAGGAAGCCATGGCCCGCATTGGGCCACAGTAAAAAAAAAAAAATCCAGCCATCTTCAGGGTAATTTCTTTGATACAAAGATTCAGTTGTAATTAAATGTGTCAGAATCACTCCACAGTATTAAAAGGCATATAATTTCTAGTTAAAATTTACTGTTGAATATTAGACTGAAATATGGGCGACTGTAAAATATCAGAAGTGAAAATTCTTTCAAGTGGAGTGATGCTTAGAGTAGATACATGTGGTGAGTTATAATCTGTAATAAAACTTATGATATATTTGTTAACTGCAATTGGGTTGACACCCAGTGGATGTAGTACAGTACAGTACACATTTACACACAAACAGTACACAGAAAAACACAATGAAACAGAATACCCAGAATGGAACATACATAACAATAAGAATACATAATTTACGAAATTAAACAGAAGCATACAAAACATACAACCATATTTACAGTGATACAAAATAGAACCAAAAGAATATAACAGATTGTGATAAGCAAAAGAGCTATATAAGCAGCAAACCTCATATCGTCTACATATCTTCTAATAGTGATAGACACCCTTTCACTAAGAACTGCACTCCACTTCACTACTTCCCATTTAAACATCACCCACCTACACTTCACTACCCTCTCATTTGGCTTAACCCCATTTAAATTTCAATTTGTTGTTGTTGTCTAATGGCAGATCTTGGGTTTACTCCATTAGTCTTCTGGCATCCCAGTACAGTTTTGGTAGATCTCTAGTAGTGTTGTCTAGTTTTTGGCACTTCAGTAGGTGCTCTTTGTCCATTATTGCGTTTTTCTGTTTGCATATTGTGCAGTAGTTATGGCTGGATATTTTGATGTGATAAAGGTGTGCTGCGAGGCAGTCGTGACCTGTGTTGAGCCTGAAGTTAGCGACTGCCTGTCTTCTAGGTTTGTTTTTGTTATGTTCCCATGTAGATTTAATGTTGTGCCACTGTGTCTCTGTAGATGAGGCTGTGGCTTCCTGAAAAAAAATTTTTCTTGTGTTTTTCTTTTTATAAGTCTCTTAATTGTTTCGTAGTTAGGTGGAGTTTGTTTGTTGTAAAGTGAGGTCCCTTTTTTTGCTAAGAGGTCTGCTGTTTTGTATTCCTACATGTGAGGGGACCCACTGAAAGACAACTGTTTTGCCCTGTCTGTTAAGAAGTTTTATTGTTTTTCTTGCTTTGTTTGTGTTGTTATTTATTATATTTGGTTTTGTTTGCCTGATATAAATTATTGGTATTGGTCTCAATGGAATATTCAAGTAATGCTTTTTGTGTATAGCTAAATGCACGAGAGAGAGAAATTCAGCGTCTCACGGGTATGTTGGAAGGCGGTCGACCATTGGCTGCAATCAGGAGGGACTGCAGCTGCACTTGTAAGGATAAGCTGCATAAACTGAACTCGCTGGCTAAAGAAGCTGAAATACTTGGCCTTAAAAACAAAGAACTGGATCAAAAAGTCAAAGGTAGGAGAGAATTCAAAATGTAATAGAAGAGATTGAAAACTTAATCTCTGCCAAATATTAAATTTTGGCAATGTAATGAATACCAAATGCAAATCAACCCTAATGGTTTGGAAACTTTACTGCGCTGTAGTTCCCACCTGGCATTCCTCACTGTCTTGATCAGTTGGTAAAAGGGACCAGCGAATCTGTCCCATGCTTTCACGTACTACAGAAATGGAATGTATGCCTTTGGCAGTGTGGGTAGAGATCAGAGTGGTCAATGCAGGTCATATCTTGAGGCAACAGACAAACAGTAACACAAGAAGAATGTCGTCTTGAATGCAGTTAGTGAAACAGTTTGGTTTAGGAATGAGTGAGAATGAAAAATTATTCTTACAGTTTCAAATTGAATTCACATCCCCCTCTTTCAAGATGGATGTACTAATCACATGTGGCAAATAATAGTTTTTATTTGGTTAACAGTTTGTATTGATTTCAGATTCAGTTGCAAGTCAACGTGAAGCAGAGGAGCGAGCAGGAATGCTAGCTAAACGTAACAGACAACTCGAAAAGGAGCTACATGATGTTGATCAGATGGCACTGGCAGTTGAAGCTGAGTGTAATTCTACTGTCAAAGAGAGCTCAGCAAGAGCAGAGCAGTATCAGGTAAGAATGAAATTCTTCATGGAGAACATTATATCATAGAATCTCGATTGTGTGAGGTGAATGGTGAAAGGTTGTCTCCAATTGCTGAAAACTCAGAGTTTGTGGATTATGACAATTTAGAACGTTTAATTACGTATATATGATATTCATTGGTAAAGGTAAAAAAGGTAAAGTGATCCCGTTACAGGCCGGGTGTGGCCCAGAGGGTGGGTAGAGGTATAGCTCTACTCTTCCATGACTGCGGTACTGGAATGGGGTGAGTGGTCAGCAGCACGCCCTGGCCACACTTTACCCCCAGGAAAGACCCGGTACCCATCTTACAGGAGGCTGGGTGGGCCCCAGAGCTGGTCTGGACGGGCGGAAAATCTCATCCCCACCGGGATTCAATCCCGGACCGTCCAGCCTGTAGTCAGTCACTATACCAACTGAGCTACCCGGCCCACATGATATTCATTGGTAGGGTACATTAAATCACATAACGGTACACAAGAATTCTCAAAGAAAATGGCTAAAAGGAGGTGCAGTAATTTAGGTTACATAATCCTGTTTTGCTAGTTAGTCATTAGTGATTTAAGTTCATACAAACACAACATTTGAGCACTATACGTTCATTTATTTACTTCACCATAACATAGTTTGGTCCTTCCATTCAACGATCATCAGGCAGAAAACATAAGGACATAAATGGAAATTGTGCTGCAGAAGAAGCCACTTCTGTAGCATAATTTCCATTTATGTACTTGTGTTTTCTGCCTAATGATGGAAGGACCGAAACATTGTAACCGTCTGTATTATTTGCCTGGCTTCGGTTACAATAATTTTGAAGTTCATCATAAGCACAGTTCCTTCTCAGGGAATATATAGGGGGAATAGAAGCTGCTTACTTGTTCTGTAACTCTTTACTCACTGAAAATCTTGCAGCTTACCGACTGACTCCTTATTCGTTGAAATTCTACAACTGACTGGATGAATCTGCATGCTCATTCTCTTCTATATGTCTCTCCTCCTTGTCAAAGAACAGCCACTTTAGGAAAAACCCAAAATAAAAACCTTCCCATGAACAATGAACACCTCTGCACAGCTGCCCACTGCTTTAAGCAAAAGAATACAAACCTTATATGGAAAAGAGATGCATGAGCACCCTGTCCATATGTCTCTCCCCCTCTGTAAAAGAAACAAGCTACTACAGAGAAAACCCAAATGAAAACATATCCTGTAAACAATGAACAACTGTGCTCAGCTGACCACCACTATAAGCAAAAGTATACAAACCTTGTATGGAAAAGAGATGCGTCAGCACTGTATCCATATAGCCAAACAGGTGCACGTGTGCAAACCAAAATATAAAACTTTACCTTCCCTTTTCAATGTAAACCAGCCAATCCGAGACGACCAGTTTATCTTCTCCTCTTTTTGATTGCTTAGTCTGAGATTTGAACTATGGACCCTGGCCAGGTACAACATGTTGTAGGACAGTAAATAAATGAAAATACATTGCTCAAATGTTGTGTTTGTGTGGACTTAAATCACTACCAGAGGTACAGTAATGTATGAAAGACACTTGCGCACAGAAGTGTGCACATCAACTAATTCTGTATCCAGCGTAGGAATGACCCTGGCTACAATGTGTTGTCTCAGATGAAAGAGAACCTCAAACAGTTGGGAGTCAGGGGAGTCAGAGAATCAAGACTACACTGTACATGTCTCAAGGCAGAAGAAACTTATACTCTGTTGTTGCAGGAAATGCTTGTAATGTATTGCTTCTATGTCATTTTATACACAGTAGTCAAATTTTTTTATCTTCCCTGCTAGAAACGAATGAAAAACAATCTGCAGCAGGTCCATGACTTAGAGCTGGAGGTACTGGAGTTGAAACGAAATAACCAGGAACTCCAAGCAAGTATGGAAAGTTTGAAACTTGAAAAGCACCATCTGCAGAGGAAACTGGAAACTGCACTAGACGAGAAAAAGAAACATTTAGATCGCATCAATGAACTTAACATTATTGGTACGTGAGTAATGTAATGTTATTTTTATGTTGTTGTTTAATGTTTTATATAATTGCTCTAGAGGCAGATCACTACATTCAACCAAAGTAACTCAGACATCCACCATTTACAGTTTTTAGGTTTTTGGGTTATGGCATTAATTAGCCTGGTAGGTGGGTACCAGCACGTTGGAGGAACATGGTGCCTCCCTCTTGAGGGCTGCAGTCCCATAATCAAGATTATAATATGAATCTTTACCACTGTGGAAGCTTCAGATATAACACTTTTTGTGAGTGTGTGCCATGAAATAAACATACATGTAACTGTACCATCATGTTCATGTGGCAGTATCGCTAACATGCCTCTCATTTTAAATGGTTGCATGTTTAACGATATATCAATAAATAGTTAAATGTAGACCTTCACCTTTTCAGAATGTGACCTCAACAAAGAGATTGAAAGGAAGATTCAAACAACAACTTTACAGCAGCGCAAAATAGCGGAGCTTGAAAGTCAGCTGGTATCTAGAGTGACTCATTCTGATGCAGAACCTGGAAGGACCCAGAAGAAGATGGACCCAGAGAAGAGGCCAAAAATTAGAAGTCCAACGAGGGCTCCGACAAAAAATAAAGGTGTTACTGTTCCCAAGCGTACTTCTCCAGAGTCCCACGTCAAAGTAAGATTTAGTTTATTGCTGTTTGATCTTGGTTATACTCATGTGAAACTATTATAGATGCACAAGTCCTCAAATTTTCAAACTTTGTCTTGAACTTTGCCATAAGTGTGACTTAAAACATAAATTTTTTGTTCCATTACATATGATCTCCATAAATCCTTTTCCATATTTGAACCCAGTACTGTGTTCTGTTAGTGCTGGTCTGTTACTTTATTCCACATTTCACATGTGTGAACTGTTTGATATCTTCAGAGTCTTTAATTGTTTATTTTTAAGTACATAAAAAGCAAATTACTTTCTTATCTGCAGCTAAATTCTGACCATTATGAAGCTCTGATTAAAACTTTGGAGGCAGAGAGAGATTTTTACTACAATGAATGCCATCGTTTGAAAGCAGAGAAGGGAATTACTTCACTCAGTGATAACGTAAGTGTCAGTACACTTCCGTTGGCATGCCTAGTTGTAGGTATGTATTGTGATTTAACACCTCATTATGTTACTAGTAAATGAATAATCAAAAACTCAGACAATTAAGTTTCATGAGAGTTTATGTACTTATTGGTTTGAATTGTTAACTGATATGCTGCATTTGCCATGTAAAATTTAATTCTTATGCACTTATCTTTCAGAAACACCTATACTGACTTAGGCAGTTTCATACATGATTTGTGTTCAAAAGTGTTCTCAATTCAATACTGTGTTGCTGGTTGAGTGGTTTCCAGTGTTTTGAAGGAATACAGTATTTTCATCTTGAACGGTCAAGTAGACGAAGGCACTTTTTTCTTAGAAAACATCAGGAACCACTCATCCAGTAATGCAACATTACAACCCTGAAGAAATGAACTCTGTGAATCTTGTTTTTCTTTGTAGTTACTATTCAGCATCCTTCTTACTAGCTGTAATACATTTTCTCTGTTTTTTGTGGTTGTCGTGTTTGTGCCCAGTAAATTAACATCATCAGCATAGATCAGAAGCTACGTATGTTATTCACTTTGAGTTCAGCTTGATTTTCTTGGCCTTTACTAATTGTGTTTTGTAAAGCAAAGTGGAAGGTCAATTATGATACAGCATCTCCTTTTTTTCAGACCATTCTGTACTGTTAAATATTTGTTGTTTGTCTTTCATGTGCTAATGCCAAAAATTAGCTGATGTTACTTGTTAATGACATAAGAAGAATTTGGATTATAAAACATGCTACATTCTCTTAGTCCAGCGAACTACGACGCCAACTCAATGAAAAAGAGCAACATTTAATGGCATTGCAGCAAACAAATCGTGAACTGGTCATAGAAAGGGAGAGTCTGAGATCTCGCATTGATGCTGCACCAAAGAGAGAAACTCATTCGACAATGACATCTCCACTTTACGTGTCTACTGCAACAGATGCAGCTTCTGCAATGTCTTTGGAGGTAACTACAGATATTTGTATTGTCAGGCGCAGTCACATCGCTGCAAAGTGCCTTAAGACTGCTGTATGAATCGGTCTGTATGTATGTCAGCTCAGCATAACAATTGAAGAACTGCTGAATGAATTTTTATTAAATTTAGTATTAGAGAATTTTCTGAGAAATTGTTGACACAATTGTGAAGCACTTTAGTGGGTGACTTACGAGCGTCTCCAGTGTAACTTGCTAATTATTTGTTGGAGTAAAAAATGTTGTGCATAAAAATTACAGAGAAAAATGAAACACACGTTTTATGCCCACAATATTTTTTGTTATAGTACAGTCTGAAGTAACAGTTTGAGTAATAAGGTTTCTTAAATGTAGAATGTTTGACAAAATACATGGAACCAGTATGTGCAGATGTGTAGGAGGAAATAGACTAGTAGAAATAAGTGGTTGACGACTGTCTTCTCAGGCAGAGCACAAGATATATGACAACTCCTTCATTGTGGTTTAGCTGAATGAACTGCACTACATGAGATATACAAACCAATCTGTCACACCTTTTCACACTGTGTTTGGATGAGTCAACTTTTTTGTATTCTTTTTCTGAAAAGTCTGTCACAGAATTATGCAAAGCCTGGTCAATCACATGCTGATGCTGTGAAACTAACAATGCAAAACTTAGTCAATGAAACTAACAATGTGAAACTTACCTTGACTAATACCCTTTTAAGTAGTTAGACTCCAATTGAAATGTGATGGCACATGGTGACACACGAGAGGAGAAGTGAAGGGGAAACTGGCAAATGGAGTGGGTAGCCAGTACCCTTCACACTACCTCGGAAGTGGTGCATCCAGCATTACTACCGCTGATGCGCACACCTCAGCTGCCAGTAGTCGACTGAACTGACACCCCCACAGATTTAAATGGATGTGTCCATTTCGCCGAAAGGTGAAATTTGGTTTCTGTATGTGTGCCATCACATTTCAACTGGCCTCTACCTTCTGCTTGAATACACTTATTCCAGCAGCTGTTCCACTGCTGGAATCAACACTCGTACTCTGCTTTTGGGATCTAAAAAGTTGCTACAGTGCATTAATTTTGATAATATCCACATCTTCAAATTGATTAACTTTTAAGTTGTCCTTAGCTTGCTGAAAAGATGAAGATATAATGTGGGGCCATGTCCATGGAGTACAGAACAGGCATTTGACACACCTATAGAACCTGGTGTTTCACTAAAAAATGGTTGCACAAGTTGGGCTGAGTGCACTGGTGCCATGGGACGAACTTCACTGTCATGCATCTCAGGCCCAAATCATTCGTGAAAATTGTTGGTCATGAGCCATATGAAATGTCTAGTTCCTCAGATACTTTTCAGATGGTTAGTCATTAATCTGCTGGCACCAAATCATACACTTTTGCAACCTCTTCCTCATTTCTGCTGAGTGAAGGATGTCCAGAATGTTCATCATTTTCTACAAATTGTGTGCTGATCTTTAAAGCAGTGGAATCCCTCAAGACCCTGCATACAGCTTGTGGCCTTCTTTCATTTCATTTCATTCATTCATTCCATTGGCGTGTGTAGAATGCGACGATTCCTTGCCATTCTCAGGAGCTTCTTCCATTCCTCTCTCTTATGTACTTTTTCCTGCCACTGTTCTCCATCCACTATTCTTCCATCCTCTCTCACCTCATCTTGCCTTCTGTTTCTTGGCCTACCTCTCAATCTTGTTGTTCCGAAATTCATATATAATATCCTTTTGGGAATTCTATTTTCTTCCATTCTTTGTAAATGCCCAAACCAACGTAATCTATTTAACTTTCTTTCAATAGGCTGTTTTAATGATGTAATAAGTTTTGGTTTCCGTTTTGTCAGTTTTCACTTAAAATTTAATACTCATGCTCAGACATCACACATATGACACACAACACAATTATTACTGTCTACTTGCAGTAATTGCATTGGACTGAGTGGCTGCAGTAAGGTCTTGCTGATTGGGCATGTGCGGGAATATGTCCAGGGACAGTCAAAAAAGTGCAGTCACAGTGTGATGTAAGGCAGTGTAGTAATGAACTTAGCCTGCATACTTTTTGATCAGGCCTCATATGTGCTGGGGGTACGTGGTGGCACAGTTGGTTGAGGCACTGCGCTACAAGTCCGAAGGTCGCGGTTCGATTCCCAGTGGTGTCTTTGGAATTTTTCATTGACATAATCTTTCCAGCCGCACCATGGCCCTGGGGTTGGCTCAGCCTCTAACAGAAATGAGTACCAGGAATATTTCCTGGGGGGTAAAGGCGGCCAGTGCATAGGGTTGACAAACTTAACACCTTAATGTTCCAATTGTCTTGAAACCTGGGAGCCTCAACCTCCTGGAACTCTCAGGGCCTGTCCAGGCCTGTAACAGGATTACTTTACCTCATATGTGCTGTTTTGCTAGAATGTCTCTTTTATTTATGTAATACCACAGCTTTTAATGGGGACCACGGTAGCACAGTGGTTAAGGCGCTGTGCTACAATACGGAAGGTCGCTGGTTTGATCCCAGCTGGTGTCAGTGGATTTTTCATTGATATAAAATCCTTCTGATCGCAGTATGGCCCTGGGGTCGACACAGCCTCTAACAGAAATGAATACCAGGAATATTTCCTGGGGGTAAAGGCGGCCGGTGCGTAAGGCTGACAACCTACCACCATCCTGTGCCGTTGTCACAAAATCTGGGAACCTTAACTTCCTGGAACCCTCTGGGCCTGTCCAGGCCTGTAATGGGACTGCTTTACCTTTTACAGCTTTTAATAGATACCATTACACTATTAAATATTGACATGACACAGTTCTAGGCAGAAAGATGCTGCACAAATGTCTGTAGATTAGCCTCATGTACAAGGGAGAATATATCCAGCTGGAATCTCCATTCTGGTACAAGTAGTTTTAATTATGTTCATTTTTCAGGCTGTGATAAAGCGTTTGGAACAGGAGCGTGACATGGCAAGAGGTAACAAAGAACATTTGGAAGAGGAACGAGATGCACTCCGTGAACGTCTTAAGGTACTGAGGGATTATATATTGTAGGTTAATAATATATACTTACTTACTTACTTACTTACTTACTCCATGGTACAGTCGTTCTTGAGAAGCTAACCGGTTTGCAGCTAGTCAAGAAATTCCCCGCATTTCACGGAACCCGAAGGTTCATTACCGCACTCACAAGTGTCCGCCACCCGTCCCTATCCTGGGCCAGCCCAATCCAGTCCATATACCCACAT
>Ga0123357_10011780_pt1 | contig 11239 bp, 5 predicted proteins | sample TergutEmb28metaG_FD_89873 | JGI IMG/M metagenome (GOLD analysis project Ga0123357, IMG submission 89873) | Embiratermes neotenicus P4 segment gut microbial communities from Petit-Saut dam, French Guiana - Emb289 P4 | ecosystem: Host-associated > Arthropoda: Insects > Digestive system > Gut ... | reverse complement strand
GGGAAGAGAGAAAAGAGGAGCGAAGGAAGAAAAGAGAAAAAAAAAACACGCAGGGAAAAAAGAGAGGGGAGGGGGGGGGGGGGGGGAGGGGATTACACATAGCCCTGAAATTCATCAATTGACGTACTGGCACGTCAGGTAGGATAGGCACATTAAAGATGATTAATAATAATAATCTCATGGGCAATAACGTTGGCGTGTGTAAAGTCACAGTGTATTCAGTTAAAAGTCATCATTAATCGAAGTTTAAAATTCTGACAGAACGGATATTTTTTTCAGGGCAATGGAACACTAAAGAAAAATTCCAAACTGGGTCCGAAATTCCGTAAATTCTAGCCACTCTACCCTAACATGAGGTTGGAGAGCGGAGGAGAACCATAGCACTCGAGAATGGCAGCGAAATCCGCTGTTTAAGTCATACCATCTTGTTCAATGGATGACAGGCACACTCATGTTAGTCTAAATGCCCCAGCGGTTCTGTGAAACCGACACAAACATACGGAAGCGATGTGGAGTCCCACGCACACACACGAGCGAACTGACGCACATACTGCAATTAACACCCCCACATTCGCTACAGTTTGACACCATTATTAAGGTATACACTAGCCTCTGCCCTATCTGCAACCAAGCAGAAGTCAATAAAATTCCTCCCATTATCAACGAGAGTTCAAATGCAGGTCTGTAAACACACACAAGCTCTCAGTCGCCGAACTATAAGCCTGTCACCACATACGTTCTTTGCAGATGACACCGTGTGAATTCTGAACAACAGAAAAAATAAAAATAAAGGAACATCCATATATAGTATACGTCTGAAGTTATCAGCACTGAAACCACACATGGATTAGATTTAAAACATACAGCATACTTAAAAGAATCTAAACATAAAAACCAATTTAAAAACCAGTCGTAAAACTTGAGATGGACAGAGGCTTAGTCCTGTTACAGTCGTCAGCACACGTACTGCCAGTAAGGAAGTACAGAGAGAGATTACAGACAGAATGAACCGCATTCAAAATACAGGAATTCCTCGACCATTCGGACTGCATGCGGAGGGGTGGTCCGGATTACCCGGGAATCCAACCATCGAGGGGAAACGCCGGGTAAAGGTGACATATAAAAATCATCACTCAATGTCGAACCTAACAGTACGCAACAGCAACAATAATAATAAATGTTGTAATTAAAATTTCAATGGGAAATATTGAATTACGGTTGGCCCAAAACTGTCCGAAACGCCCGCGGATCCGGATTACGGAGGGACCACTGTACTGCACGTTTCATTGATGCCACTGATGAGACACCGACTACCCTCACAGAGGAATCTTGTATTGACATGCCTGAGGAGGGCCTAAATACAGGCCGAAACATGTAACACACGTATAAAGGTAACAAATTTAATTAAAATAAACCTATGTTGTGTTAGAGTGAGTATGACTGGTTTGTTTGCAAGGACAGTACCCTAAATTAGGTCACGACGGCTTCCTTCCACATCCTCTGTCGCTACACATTTTCAAGTAATTTGATAGAGTCGCTAAATAAACGTCAAATAAACGCATAACTTAACAATATATGCGCAAGTAAAGGCACTTTTATTGTCACGCCATCATGAAGTCAGGACCTGCAGAACAGTATTTGTCCCGCCATGTTACGACAGGCAGAACACGATACAGAAGTTCAGGGGAGCTGCAGGAAGCCACAACAAGCAGAGGGAAAAGTTACGCCTAGTATGCAGGAGTGAAAACAAGGAACGGGAACTTCCTGCGCATAGTTTATTGAAACATATGCAGCAAATCTACGATTCCGAGTTTGCCAAGCACTGCACGCAGTAACGACAGCGAAAAGCTGCACGCCTACTCCAATATCCAAACGAGTTTTCTGCGATCGATACGAACTAAAGCGACATCCGCTCGACAACCTGTAGTGCAGAACCGCAGTACTTAATTTAAGATAAATCCGATCAGAACACGCTGATGGACGGATAGAGAGAGACAGCCGTATTATATACAATTTCATGAACTTTGTGCAAAAAAGGGCGCATAAAACAATGGTGCATTTTGAAATACAGTGCGTCTCATTTATACTTAACCTTTTGGCGCCGGAATTATTTTTTTTTAATTTTAGCACATCCTGTATATAAAACGTGAATAAAACAGAAACCAAATACGTTAGAATTATGAAACAAATTGCAGTTTGAAGGAAAAAAAAAGGACAGTATGTACCATGTTAAAAATACTCAGTACCTATATTTGTTGAATAAATATATAAAATGCAACGTTTAGAGGTTATCAGTGCGGTACGACCACTATAGTGGTCGTTAGGCGTGAAAGGGTTAAATACGCCTCCTCCCAGCACTCACCATCATAAGCAGGCCCATTACTCACAAGTTTACATATACACATACATTGAAGGAAAGATAGGAGGGACGGGAAGAGAAGGGAGAAGACGTAAGCAGCTCCTGGATGACCTTAAGGAAAGGATAAGTTACTGGAAGTTGAAAGAGGAAGCAAGGACCCGTCGTAAGACAGACGACGTAATAATGATGATGGTGGTGCTGGTGGTGGTAGTAACGGAGCTGATGCGTTAGATAAAAAAAAGTGTTCTATTGTCGCTTATGCCGGTAGGATGCACTTACGTCCCGACTGCAGCCAGCAGCAGGATGACAAAATATTATCAGCCCAGTGAAACACAGGGAAAGCGAATCGTAAAGCTCTGTGTAACGTGTACTGACATTATGTGAACTTCACATACTCGACCTCATGCGAACCCACGTTCATTAAAAGTACAGAAATTGCGACTGCAGTTCACTGAACAGATAAACGGTGTAAATGTGAAGCACATTCAGATATATACATATAAAATGAACCAACAAGATGCGCTATTTTCTATTAATTTATTTCAATAATAAACCTCTACATGTTTCGAGCAGGCTTGCTGCTCATCATCAGGAGGATCTACTCTGTACAAACAGCAATTAGTACAGTTAACATAACGCACGACTGTACCAACTGCTGTTTATCCAGAGGTGATCCTCCTGATGATGAGCAGCAAGCCTGCTCGAAACATGTAGAGCTTTAGTATTGAAATTAATATAAAATAGTGCATCTTGTTGGTTCATATTATACGGATATATCACGATGCATGGTCAACAGAACTTTACATTCAGATATGTTCTAGCATTTAAACCAGGCCTACGTAATTTGGTTCCCACTGATGTATGTGGTGGCATTTTATTACAAATAACATGCCAGAACTACAGTTTACTAAGTTAAACACTCAGAATTTAAGTTGTGGTTTTCTGGATTATGACACCGTGTAGTTTGGTAAGTGCTTACAAACGTTGCCGAAGAACTACCGTCTCCATCTTTAGGTACGTATATCTTGGAACAGAGGCAAAAGGTTCCTTTGGAGCTTTGATTAACGAACCTACCTGATCACATGGTGCAATAGCCCTGTGGACGGTACCCATACAGCAATTCGAGATCTCCTAAACAAATTTTCAAGAAATCTGACAGTGGAGACTTTTACGAAAAGTTGTCCACCTGTTGCAATTTTCATTACCTCGGATAATTTTAACAGTCACCTTACACTGAGACACACACGCATTTCTCATGGCGTAGGCGTTCGCATCTAATGTTCTGCACAAGCGCAGTTTCTATCATGCTTCGGACCCATACGCCACAGGAAAGAGACACTTAAGCTTTGGAACATTTAAGCCTCGTGTGCCGAAAACAGAAATCTGGTTGATGCTCCAGATGGTTGGTGTTTCCCCGTAATCTTAAGAACAACGCTGAAATCAGGTGTAATAGGAGCTGCGCACAAAGTGTAGCGCTGCTAAGATTTGTACAGAATCAAAAGCGCAGAAGCTGCGCATCAATTGTAGCGTTGTTTAGAGGATTTGTAGAGTGCCATAATAATTACATTTCCTAACTCGTTAATATTACAAGTCACGAATGTCACGTCACAGGTCTATTATGTTTGTCCTTCACACGCGTGCCTTGCAAAGCTGCACTTCCATCTACCGGCCAGAGGTTCACCACAAATTATTGTTAACTTTTAAGTGCGCCAGCAACCAAGAAGATGAAATGTCGTTCGTGACAGAATGGATGAAAACGCATCTCACGACAACCTACACTGAGGATTGTAAATGTTTTGGCCCAAACTAACTGAGTGATTAATGTTTCTGCAGGCATAATATTTACTGGAAGCCGATCCCAGTGGCCGTGCGGCCTAAGGTGTGGGTCTGCGGCCGCTTGCTTTATGGTATTGCGGGTTCAAATACCGCCGGGGCATGGGTGTCTGCCTCTTGTCAGTGTTGTGTGTTGTCAGGTAGAGGTCTCTGTGACGGGCCGATCAATCGTCCAGAGGAGTCTTATCTAGTGCGGTGTGTCTGAGTTCGATCGAGGAACCTCACAGAGGAGGCCTCGGCCCACTAAGGCTGTCAGGCCACGAGGAAAAAAAACATGAACTGGACACTGTGAGATGTTCAACAACTGACAGACACCGTCAACGTCAGTATAAGTAAAACGTATACAATCAAGCCCTGACTACTTCTCGCAACCGGAAACCGCAATGCCATTCATTATACGTGATTGTCCACACGTAGGTGTATGCACGACTTTATTTACGTCCAACACACGAAGAGCCCTGTGACGCGAACCACGCGTACACAAGGGCCATCTTCGACAGGCATTGGATTAGAGGCTATTCACACAGCGATAATGGTCTTTCTTATATCGCCGCACCTTACACAGCAGCTTTATGACATAGAATTCTTACATCCGCCGGGACATCTACTGTGATCAGGAATGCGGTACCCAGCCGGCAAGTCATCCGCAGGAAGCAGCTCTGGTTCTGGAAGAATTTCTCCGTCTGAGTAAACCTAATAAGGCGTTCGAACGGATTCGCTCAAGGGGTAAAAGCATTTCTTTTATTATTTTTTCGTATGGAGGTACTTGGTTTGAGGCTCGGCCACAGTACCGGCTAAATGCGCTGACGGAAATTTACTTGTTAAAAAGGCGGGCACGAAAAGAAAAGAAAAGAAAGCAACGGCCAGGATAAAGAGTTAAAAGACTAACGTGCATGTAACAGTTACAATTTGAGAAATTCTTTCAACAAATGTGTACAGTGCCGCGGGACGTGACTTACCCTTTTTTTTCGTACTTTAACAACTATTTCAAGATGCACTGTAGTATCAAGGCACCGTTACTGGGACATTCTCATTGTAAATACAATCCAAATGTACGGTTGAATGCTTCCTTTCTTGACATGTTACAAATATCGAGGACAATTGAACGCTCTAGCTAAGTGAATTCCATACTCGGGAGAGCAAGGAGCTCTGGTTCAAGCGTCACTGTTTTGCAGCAAACCATAATAAAAGAGCAGGCAAGCAACACCATTACGAACAAACACAAGCAGGTGGAGTTTAGAAGTGATCACATTACGTACTACGTAACAGGCTACACCTGTACTGAGAACCCACTAACTCGTGCTCACGCCACGATTAACGTCACTGAAATTGTGGGTGGTACCTGGCAGCGGAAATGTGAACGTCACAGCCAAACATTTTACTTATGCCACAACTGGTATGTTCTTATACGTTTCATCAGTAACGCTACAGCCCACTATGAACCTCGACTTCCAGCAGAACCCTCTTCCACGACTGTCTGCCCCTTGGACCATCTACCGTCTTCGGATCCCCAGCTTCCATAAATCTCCCACCACACCATACATCCACCGAAGTTTACGTCTCCCCCACTCTCCTGCATTTTTCGAGTTCTGAGTCCGTGTTTCTTCGGGGTATTTCATTATTGCCCATTCTTCGTAAATGTGCTGCCCATCGCAACAATTAAGAATACATTTATGACACAGAAATTGTCACAAATGGGTCTCTAAGTCTTGATTATTTACCTAACTGTTCTTAAGTAATGATGTTCTGATATTTACGAGGAAAATAATGGAGACTGATAGAGCTTACTGATGTAATTCCAAACTACGATCTGCCGTTCTAAATTGTCAAATGAAGTTGGATTCATCTGGAGTTGAGATGGCTCAGTCAGAAAAGTGACTGGCTATGATCTCGACTACCGACTTCGTTTCTCGTCTTTGAGAGGATTTTTTCTCTACTACCACACTCAGGACCAACCAGCCTCCTTCCTACCCATTGCGTACAGAGGTAACTTTCACCAAACATCAAGCGACAGGAGCATAAGCCTGACCATTCATTTCTACTTAGATCAGAGGTTAAGAATTCGTGGAGCTTTATCTCCATTCCCCGTTTGACTATCCATGGGGTGGTACTTAGTCACGGAGGAGGTGGGCTTTGTCTAACACGCGGGCTGGCTTGGTGGAAAAATTAAAGCATTATTCACAGGCCCATCCTGGAAGAAGAAAAAAAAAACTCTTGAAAATTCGTATTTCTTTTGTCACCCTGGCATTTAAAAGACCAGTGGTAGGTTGTTTTTTTTTTGCATCGTTTATTGTTATTTTATGAAGCTGTATCAAACGTTCCGTTTATGCAGCGTTGAATTGGATACGGTAAGATGACCGTGAATTATGAATTGTGAAGTATGAGGCGGAGAAAGGAGGACTCTGGCCTATAATGGGAATTTCCCTGGACAAGCGAGAAAGCCAAGTAAAGCGTTAGTCAAAAAAGAAATCCTGGACACAATTCTGAACTGGTAGAGCACCCCTCGAATACCAAACCACTGGTTCGAACAGCACTGACAACAGCAATGAAGCAGTGCGAGTACCAGAAACTTCAGCATCTTTAAGAATGCCCTTCTAAATAAAACCGAGAATAAATCAGTGCAACGCTCTACAGATATGAACCTTCACAAGTCCGATGAAGAAATACTTCATGAGTCTGAACCAGAATCGTGAATAAGATTAAGAATTTAAAACATCTGAGGTCGGTAAACTTTAGGCACGTGGATCCGTCGTAAGGTCAGATCTTTCGCTGATCATGGAGTCCTTCTACACACTCTGATATGCTACTGACGAGAACGTTTAAAGTTTCACTATGGGTACTGTTACTTTACGGAACATCAACAAAAAATACTAAATTGTCGGACATGGAAATACCGTCTTCGAACCTCGATGTTTACTTCCCACATTTGTAGAACTGTAGTTAGCTGTGCAACGGACCAGAATTTCTTCTATTCATTAAAATCGCTATAATCCTACAGGTAACCGTCCAAAGAAATTATTACTGAAAGAGGGAACAGTTCTGCACTGAAGTCATTTCTCGACGTGTAGGCTACTTGGCATTTCCACAATTTTCATAGGGGGCCTTTTGCAACAAGACGATAACGACAGTAGTTCCTGTGGTTCACAAACTAATGTTTCAGGAGATCCCCATTAACACGTCGATACTGTACTATCAAAACCGGCTCATTCTCCTCGGTAACATTCGCAGTTAGTATTAACATTTCATATAAAGAACTGAACATAACAGCAAATAATTTTTTTTACGTTTAGGTGACCGTGCATAGTGATGAATTCTTATAATAAAACCAACTAATGCACTAATTTCTCAAATTTATTTTTGGGATAAAACTCTACATGTTTCGGACAGTTCATCTGTCCATCATCATGAGTTTTTCACTGTACACACAACAACGGTATATGTCACACAGGTTTGCTGACAACTTGCGAGCAGGATCAGGACGGAACTCGTTCTGTCCTGATCCTGCTCGCAAGCTGTGTGACATATACCGTTGTTGTGTGTACAGTGAAAAACTCATGATGATGGACAGAGGAACTGTCCGAAACATGTAGAGTTTTATCCCAAAAATAAATTTGAGAAAGTAGTGCATCTAGTTGGTTTTATTATAAGAATAAATACATTCTTCACGAGTTCACGTTGCAGGATAACATTCATAGAGTTTTCTAATCCCCGCATCAATCTCTTATTTTCAGAAGCTGTTGTATCATCATATTCTTGTGTTATTTGTATTTTTATTCCCATATGAATAAAGTGCAGAACACCAAACTGTATTAAAGAGGTCTCGGGTTCCAGTCTCAATAAGAATATCTGCTTGCCTGAGGTTTTCGTGATTTTTCTCAGTCATCCCAGAGAAATCCGGTAAATTGCTCAAAATAAATCGGTCCTGGCCGCGGTTTCCCGAATCCTTTCGAAATAACTGTAGGATGTGTGCGTACACCACTACAACGGTCGCCACTGCGTAACTTCAGCGGTTCACACATAGTCGTTAGATAAACCATAGCACAAAATGAAAACGTGCTTGTAAAGTGTACACATTCTTAAACATGAATAATAAACACTTCCATGTGTATCAGCTCCTTTTCTGTCACATACCTGTGCTGACGCGTCTATTTATCTACACGTGTTTACACGTGATGTGTGGAACAAAAAATGTCGTACGAAATGCGCAGTTATAAAGCGCTGTGCCACTTCATGTTCACAACGTATGCCATCTTTCTCGTCTGAGCTCTGGAAGTCTTTCCAGGGCACACCACTGATAGGTCTAAGTAAAATTGTAAATGATGAAAGTACAAGAAACTGAACAAATACACTTCAGGGCATTTGTAATCATACTAGTTTCTCAAACTTCTTCAGTTACCCAACGAAATACTCGTATCCGTAAGATCACGTACACAATTATTCTTCCTGCTTTCTCCGCGTTTGAACACATCGTTAAGTTTTAAATTTATCATAAATTCTGCATCTCTCTTTTAGGCATTCTTTATCAAGTACAAAGGGAAAAAGGTGGAGGGAATGCCTACCGTCCGTGATCTAGTGTCAGCCTCTAGCATGATGGACAGACTAATTTATAAATTCCACACTAGAGACATTCGCCACAACTGTTGGCCAATCCCGATTTTCAATAGTACTGATCCATAATATAGCCTATAAACTATCTTGTAATTCTATATCAACGTAGTTGATATAGTGCGTAGGCTATTGGCTGGACACCCGAGGATTGGTGGTTCTATTCCCGGCAGTGGCATGAAAATGTTTCCTTCTGCAAAGTGCCTCTTCAGCACTAGGGACTATCCGGGGGTAAAGCGAAAGGGCGTGAAAGTGCTCATTCACTTTCCATAGAGCGCCAGGGTTTAAATGAGGGGAACACACACATATGCCTCCATGGCGCGGAAAGGGACAAATTTAACGTTTACATTTGCAGCTATTGATACTCAGCATTATAACTGCCCAGCTTCTGTTCCAACTACGAATTTGTACCATCCGTACCCTGTACTTTACAACACTTCGAATCCGTCTTAATTAAAACCATTTACAATTATTTGGTAAACCAAACCGACTATTTAGATGTCGGGTTCAATTAACTACGTAAAGTAAACGTCCTTAATACCCTTGATTATTAATTAAGTTATCGATGTGTCTTTCACTATTACTGGTATTATCGCTACACCTGTCTTCATGTGGTATGATACTATTGCACGTAGTTTGCTTGTAAGTTTTCACTATTTGTGTTCTTGCGATTTGGTAACCATCCTCTCCACTTCGCAAATGGCGTAGAATGCACACTGCTCGTTCTATAATAACATCCACTTTTGAAATGCGATTGTATACCGACGTATCTTCGTTGGTGTGCTGTAACTGTCTATTATTCTGCATTATAACGTACACAACGAAGAAGTATGGACAAGTAAGGCTATGGCATTTTGTATGCAGAAAGGTTTAAAACATCCCTACAAATTACGCACAATATATTACTTATAAGTTAAGTCACAAACAAGGCGACGGTACGAAACTTTGAATTTCCATAGAAGAAATTCAATGCAGGCAGAATCTATGCGCCTCATTAACAAAGCATTCCCGAAAAGGCAAAGTAATATAATAATCTGTATACGTACTTATTTGCACACCACTGGATGCTATGATGCATGGGCCCATCAGGAGTAACGTACCAGTTAATTGCTATTTTCATTATGAAGTAACTCGTTTACAGTTAACAACACAAGATCTACGAACTGCAAGTGTCCCTAAGAAGGAAAGCAGACGTTAATACGTAACTGCCCAGAACCCCCGACACCAACGTGTTGGGATGACTACATGTGGGGCAAATGCGTAAACAGTCCGTGAGAACAGTTCGGGTAAAACCCCGCTGTCGTTGCGGAAGCATGCCGCTCGGCGGTCCAACTCAAGTAAGAGGATAATACGTACAAGGCCAAACAACCTACTTGTATATCATAATAGAAACACCACACCAGTGTACTGTAACATAAATAAAAACAACGTCTCCAGTGCCAGCTCGTCAGTGTAGTTTCTCAGCCAGGGTCCACTTACCGGATGCAAAGCATTAGTTACTGCAGTCGCAGTACGGAAGTGCAACAAAAGCATCGTTGTTTTCGTCGTCGTAATGAGAGTTTCACGTGACAGAACGCGTAATTCCACAACCCTTGTTCCCTGAACACAACAGTTACATCGCTTGGCAGAAAATTATTATTGGACGCAGGTGTAGCAGTAGCAGACATTGGGGAACAAGGCATAAATACAATTTTGTGTTGAATTTCTTCGTGGAAAGGGCCGATTAAGAGACAGAGGCGTTGAAGAAAGGAGAATATCAAAGCTGTTCTTCGAGAACTCAATAAACTGGATTAACCTGGCTCAAATTATATTCGAATAACGGGTTTCTTTGATAATATTCAAATTCCTTGACTGGCTATCAGATAATAATGAGCTGTGGATGAGTCGGTTAACTATGCTCTCCCAGTCAGTGTATATCATCACCTAGGGTTAAAAGAGCAAATGGGCTAATGGCGCTTACACAACACAAATGCGTGTGCGTACGCGTCTGCCACCTGGGTATAGGCAGCATACTAGTGGAAATTAACTCGAAGTTATTTGTTTAAAACCGTTACATCGAAGCAAGCAAATCAACATCGCCAACTGTGAAGAGAGAAATGATCTGAGCTTGCCCCACGTGAGATTTCGACATCTCGCGTGCCAACAAATCCTGACACAGTGTTGAATAATAAGTCACCGTAATTTAGTTCAGTAAAAAACCAACAACATGGAAGCCATAGAATTCGAAGCTTTTACGTCCAGAAACGTACTTCATTTTCGAGAATAACCTTCAGTGTTCCATTACACACTTCAACGCGTGCCAAAAAGCAACAGTGCAGGACCATACGTGGGTGGATCCAAAATTTTCCGGACTGGTGCCACCATCTGCACAGCAGTTGTGTTAGCGCCAAGCACCGGTAGATGGTAGGACAACCATGTTTAGCGAGTCTGCTTGCCAAGTTT
>Ga0123357_10011779_pt1 | contig 11239 bp, 6 predicted proteins | sample TergutEmb28metaG_FD_89873 | JGI IMG/M metagenome (GOLD analysis project Ga0123357, IMG submission 89873) | Embiratermes neotenicus P4 segment gut microbial communities from Petit-Saut dam, French Guiana - Emb289 P4 | ecosystem: Host-associated > Arthropoda: Insects > Digestive system > Gut ... | reverse complement strand
GGGGGGCATAAAATGTGTTTTGATTTTCTTTACAAATTTTATCTGAAACATTTCTCATTCTAAGAAGAATTCAGCAAGATATTTTCATAAATGTGCATAGGTCTTCATGTAAAGTACCCATTATTCTTGTCATATTTAATGAAATTCGGATTTTCTGGACAGATCTTCGAAAAATGCCCAAAACGTCAAATTTCACGAAAATCATCCAGTGGGAGCCGAATAGCGTCATGCAGACAGGCAGACGGACTAACGGACGGACGCACGGACAGACGTTCCGAAGCTGATAGTCGCTTCTCACAATTTTGCGAACGCGCGTAAAAAAGTACATGCATACAATTGCGGTAATCATGTCAGTAATGGAGGTCTCGATTTTACATAATTTTTGTTGTACCGACCTGTTGTTTGTTGTCGCAGTTACTAACGCGATTAAAGCAATTTCATACCCGTACCTTTGTAATTTTGATAGAGGCCCAAAGGTGATCAGGGTTGATCCAAACATGTTGCCAAATAATAACAAGACAGGCAATGTACGTAATAACATAACACTGAGGCGCATTCGTGCAACCACTGTTGTAGTGGAGAAGCAATAAGTATTACTGTGTGTGTCAGGAGTCTTAGTAATCCGGCGTGCAATGCGCATGCGCCTTAGTCGTATGTTGCCTGCCCGGCTGTGCAGTGCCACATATCGCATCAACGGCACGATTTTCGGGGGGAAAAGTTACTGAAACCAAAATGTTTGTTTTGATTTTCTCTGCAACTTTTGTCTGAAACACTTCTCATTTGAAGAAGAATTGAGCGAGATATGGTCAAAAAATATATACTGGTCTTCATGTAAAGTACCCGATTTTAATGAAACTTGAATTTCCTCGACAATTTTTCGAAAAAACTCAAATATAAAATTTCATGAAAACCCGTCCAGTGGGAGCCTAGCTATTCCATGCGGACGGACGGATAGATGGACGGACGGACATGAAGCTAATAGTAGCTTTTCTCAATTTTGTGAACGCGCGTAAAAACGACTACAGTACATTACTAAGCGGCTGCGTCGACGGTATTATCTTCGCATTATCATATAACACAACGGATGCCTAGCGTGGTGCTTGTTCTCTGTTCAGTTGTTACTTTATATTAAGTAAATGTGGCCATATCTAAGCACTTCATTTTGTTGACCGATCGCTGTAGCAGACTTTATTCGTGGCCATGGTAAGGACGAGGTAGGACGTGGAAGCCATCTGGTTAGTGACGTTACAATCACAGGAAACTAAAAGAAACCTACACGATCATTTGTTACGACAGGACGAAGTATGCCAGACAAGTCGCCTTGCTAGATCTGCCCTGCAATCGTTTGCCAGCGTAAACAGACCAAATACTGACATTGCTTAGCGGTGGGTTAATGGAAACAATTGTACGAATAATAGCAATACTTGTGGATGGTAGCTACTGTCTCTAACGTCGCTAGGCCTATATACCACGGTCGCATTAATGAACAAAAAATTTCGTGTCCACATTCAGTTTTACATGACGCCTTGATGTCATCTCTTCATCTCTTCAATGGTCATACGAAGCAAATACTCTCTGCAGGCAGACAGGAGGACTTCATCATGTTAAAAAAAAGGTGGTGCATATACGTACCACTGTGATTTAAAAGGTTAGCCCGTGTTTCACTGCTTCAAAGATGCCAGGTCGCTTGTCTGTTGGGTATTTCCCCTTGCAAAACTAGTATCTCCTGCTGGCAAGGTTATTGCGGTCACACGTATAACACAACAAATATTACTTCTCCTTCCTGCCGTAGCGTCACGCTCGTTTTTCGAGGGATATGCCGGCGTAATGCATCTAGTTATGTAAGGTGAGACCTTCCAGATGTGTTGATTTGGTGGTTTCGTTACTTGGCGAGGTCTGAGGTTCTCACAGGAGTGCTAATGACAAATCAAGTCTCTTTGGATAGAAGGCCATGTCTGCTGGTTATTTTTTTAGCATTGATGTATGGCGTAATGTCCCAAGGGGCTTTGATATCGTTTCGTATTTTCGTAACATTCGCCTGTTTTTAAGTAACCCCTTGCTAAAGCATTTTCATTTCGACCTTCATTCTGTGTGGTTAATGTCCTAGTCAGGTCGTTATTTGTTAAGGATCCATGTTCCATCACTATATTCACAAAAGCCTGCCACTGGACTTGATTGAGACACAGTGCATTCCACATTTTCATAGATTCTGACTACATTAGTCATACGTGACCTCAGTTTTTCACAATCCCATGTTTATGTAATGGTCTAACACTATTTCATGCACAAAATTTTTGGTATTTGTAATTCTTTTTTTGCCTAAGTTTTCATGGTTCAGTGTTTTGATTAGTGCTGTCATACCGAAAGCTAAATGAAAATTTTTTTATGGCTGTCATATCAAAAATTCTGTGACAAATTTAAATAAAGAGTGTCCATAAATTATCTGTACGATTTTAACCTTGTTTTACTCCAAGTACAATTAAAATTGAGTTTAAATGTATTCCAGCCTGGAAAATTGCTCAGAAAGTTCAAGTCTGGTGCCTCGGTTTCACCCTGTGTGCATTCTGACCACTAATTAGAGGCACATTCGTCAGTATTGCAAAATGTTGTAGAGGCCAGAAAGGGCATTGTGTGTGGTAGCTTTTTGTTGACCACAGTCTGTATATGACAGTGCAATGCCAGTTTGAGAGTAAGGGATCCACCAAGTAATTCTTGGTATGTATAAAAATAAATACAAAGATTTTGCTAAGGGCCACTAAGCTCTTACTATATCACACTCCTGGAGAAGTCTTGATGAGGAAGGGCAGTATCAACATCACCTTCTTGCGGATAGCGGGAGAAAGAGTTAAAGACATATTACAGAGATGTGTGCAAGAATATACCATGCTGTTGTCCAGAAAATGTGTCGGAAGGCTAATTATTGGTTTCAAAAGTTTGTACAATGGCCATGTAGTTGCTGCTGGATGTAAGAAACTAGAAAATCTGAGAATGATGTTACCTCTGCTGGTGTTACATTCATACTACATTTTGCGAAAATAAGTGAATGAACACTGTAGTTAGAAGGAAGCAGGAATGATGTGTTGTTTGATAGTCATTGATACAATTTTTATTTACTGTCAATGCATGTGTTCCCAATGTTGTGGTAGAAGATATTGTGTGATGTAAAATAATATCCTTGAAAACATAGCTTTATTATCATTGATCCTTGAAGATGAGAATGTTAGGTTGTCCCGAAATGTCGGTATTAAACTACCATTCTACGTTGCATAAAACCTGAAAAGAGTGCAGACCTCATTTACACCGTAACGGAAGCCTGAAGTTGCACATTTATTGTCCCTTTCTCAGTACAAGGCAGTAAGGAGTAGAGATTCTGACCATAACACCTTAAAGTACAGTGGTAAGTATAATACCACCTGGCTTCCCATTAGAAATCACCGCATTTTGTTCTGATTGCATTTATTGATTTTGTGACAGATTTATATAATTCTCAGAATACACAATGATCATTTCCTTTACAGCATTAACCTGTTTGTTTTAGTAATGAAGATGGAGTATATTTTCAGTGTTTAGGTATTTGTTGGATGAAATCTGTCCTGCAATAAAACTATAAGGTTTCATAGATACTGTGAAAATAATCTGTTTTTGTAATGATGATTGATAAATCATAGTGGGTGCATATCTGAAATTTATTTAGTGAACTGATTGTAATCCTGTGCTTGCAGTTGCTGTTAGAGCCCACTGAGGCACCTGTCTGATGTGTACCTGAAGTGGTAGAATCCTGAACCTGACTGTTGTTCTCAATCTGTTGCTGATGTTCAGAATGCATGGAGTTTTATGATTCACATATATACTCACTTTCTCTTAAATACAGTGAAAACAGAGCATTTTATTAATTTGTTAACTGAAAATAATCAGTGAATGTATGTTTTTTTCACTGTGCATTGAAATATAATTATACAACATAAACCAACAAAATGCACCTTTTCTAAACTAATATTTTAATTTTTTATGTGTTCTACATGTTTCAAACCCAAGGGTTCATCTTCAGGAAGAAGGTTGTTTATGCAGGTATGGTATCGTGTGTTTTATATGTCTTTTATTGTAATTTCTGCATGTAAACCATACTATAATGTACCTGTATATACAGCCTCCTTCCTGAAGATGAACCCTCGGGTTTGAAACATGTGGAAGACATCATAAATTAAAATATTAGTTTAGAAAAGGTGTATTTTATTGGTTTATATTGTATAATAACCAGTGAAGTTTAAGTGACAGACCAGCCACTTGATCAGGGGGTGTTCATATAGCATGTGTATTCTGCAGGTTCTACACTGTTGTTGCACCGCGAGTGTTGAGGCCAAACTCCGAATATCATGTAGCCATAACAACACAGGACACATCACAGCCAACCACTGTGACTGTTGCAGTCAGTGGGAAGCAACAAGGAGGTGGTATGTTTGAGGCCAGCCAAACTGTGTCTGTTGAGCCATACACCACACACATTGTGAAGCTGGAGGTAAGGGATATCTTTACGTGTTGCACGTTTTTCACTTTCTGGAAGAATGTATAAAGCGAGAAGTCCCTATTTCGTTACTTTCTGAAAGGTAACAACTAACCTGTCTGAAAACAACAAGCAGTGGGAGGTGTTAAGAAAAAAAAAAGTTGTAAGTGAAGGATCTGGCAGCTTGGAGACAAAGATAGAAATATGTTTGTGAAGTTTTCATCTGAATTCCAAACTTTACACATTTCAGACCCAAAGGGCAGATGGACTGAATGATCTGTTATCATTATTTTGAGTCCTGTATGATAACCACAGATGTGGTAATAGTATGTACACGTATATTATGGTCTTTAGGGTTTTTAATATTGTGGTGACTTGTAAGTAAATACCAAAATGTCAGGGGGATATGCCACTGTCATCTTCATTGTCATTTTGAAGGGAGCATGAAGGTGATGGTAGCGATTACATTCATGATGTTGGTATCTGCCTACGGGAGTATGTGGTGTCAGCCTAAAAGACCACAGTGTGAATGCTGACCAGTTTGAAACCTCAAATCCTAGACTCATACTGGAAAAATATATTCTAAAGAAAAATTAAGGAATCAGTGCAAATGCACTTTTGCCCCTTCTGTTCATTCATTATAGTCATTCAGTGCTAAATATGTGTCCTCTGCAGTTTATACAGCACTGTTAAATACCTACAGACAGACCTACTAACTAGCTGGCTTTGTTTGCTGTTTCCAGTTCCCTGTCATTTAAAGCACTGCTTAGAAATCTTTGAAAGCCTTAGTTTGTCAGAAAGTGTGATTAAACAGTAAATAATGTACTATTTTATTTGTGCTTGTTAATTTGTGTTGTCCAAGAATTAACTTGTTGGTGTAATTGTAACGAGGTTAATCGTTAGGCAAGAAGGAAGTTTACTGATTTTTGAGATGTACTGCACAATCTCTGTTTTATTTTCCAGAGTGCCACTTAGTTCGTATTTTTATCTTTTTCTGTTCAGATACGTTTTTCATGAACCATGTGCCAAAATTTAAATACCTGCCCTGAATGGATGAAGCGTACTGTGTTGTCCGAGAGAGTGGATTCAGTGTGGAACCAGTGACTGTTAAAATTCTGTCATGGTGGCCACAGAAATTGTCAGAATAAAGTTGTGTTTATGAGAGTGAGCAGAGAGTGTCAGAATGCTGCCATGTTTGTCATAGTGTGTGTAGTGTGGCACCCAAGTACCAGAACATTGTTGAGCTTATATCAGATTCTGCTGGCTGCAAAAATTGTAAATCCATTTGAATTCTTCAGTTTAAGCGTGTTATGAAAACAAGTTTATCATGAACATGCACAAATCTACAAACTTACATTTGGAAGCCACTAACTTAACTGCCCTATTTTAAGTGAATAGTTGCCACTGTCCCCCAGAACAGATAACTAATAGCCATTGTAAACTTTAAAGAATCACTGTGTCTTTGAAGCCACAGCACCATTATCCATAGCTGTCCTACTGTGGCCTAGAAGACACTGCCTCACACAGTGATGGCATGTAAATTGGGCCATCAGATTTTACAAGTCCTTCAGTGCATGGTACTTTAAAGGTTAAGTTACTACCACATGCTAGTGCAATAGGTTTGTGATCCTTCTGCTAAGTTGATGAGTTCATACCATAAAAATGTAATATGATGTTCATTTGTGTTTGTGAGAAACCTGTCTGAAGTGTGGCATCATGCAGTTTGGTAGAGAATGATGTACCCCCTCCCCAAAATTAGTTTGGTAGACATTTTGTGGTGTTCTGGAGGAACGTCCTCCTTCCATCATCAGGATAAAAGGTTAATCAGCTGAAGAAAGAGGGGTATGGATACAACTAAGGAAGGACTGGGACTTTAATGTTGGTACCTATTTACCAAACTAAACGGCATCACATTTTAGAAGACCACAGGCTAGATACTGACTGCTGTGAGAACTGCACATCTTATCCTTCTTCTAGTATGATGTTTTTTGTCTTCCATGTTGTGTATATAAATTTTATATTTTTATTATGTAGATTGGTGATCTAGGGCCAGGAACGTATAACCTTACAGCCCGTGGTATAAATGGCTTGGATTTTGTGAACAGTACAGGTCTTGACTATGTCCATAAAAGCCATTCAGTCTTTATTCAGACTGATAAAGCGGTGTATAAGCCAGGGCATAAAATTCAATTCCGAGCCATAGTCCTTGATGCTCATCTGAAACCAAGTGTCACTGGAGCTCTGGATGTGTACATAACTGTAAGTAAGTCAGCTTGCTGAAACATGTGCTGAACTTATGTTGGTAGTGATTGAGTACCAATTTGCTAAGTTACTTTGCATGGTCAAAAGATAATGATTGTTGATAGTCACTGGTAATTACTGACATATGGGGAGGAGGATTCAGATAATATCCAGAAGCTTTGTTCAGTGCTGGCACATCATTTTAACCAGTTTGGCTACCACATGCACTAACAGGGGTATGGAGAAATTTCATACCTTTAGGTGTTCTGTATTAGTTGTGGAGTAGGAAACAGGAAACAGAAAGATATAGGCAATTGTTGTTTAATACTGGGATTGCGTTCTTAACAATCACAATGCAAAGCACAAAAAAGTGGAACAGAGCAAGAACAAGCAATAACTGGGCTGCCAACTCCAGCCGTTGTAGGTCCCACTGTCTGCCAGTGTAAACAATATTTATTCAAGTCCACACAATGTTTATCCACTCGGTGGTCACTCAAATTTTTCAGTGTTAAAGCAAAGCAAAGTATAATGACAAAGCAGCATTGTTTAGAGCAACACAGAATGAGGACTGCCAGTATGTGATTACTTTCTTTGTCAGCAATACAATAATTTCAGCCCAATTTAAAGGGGGAAAAAAAAGATAAAAGGGCATCACACCTAAATTCATAAATTAAACTGTAGTCATATAGTTAGAAGGGGACTTTCAGGCAATATAGTTTCAAATTGTATACAGCAATTATACTGCAATACTTTCTCATTATTTAGCAGCTTTGGTTACTGCACATACTGACAATTGTACACAATAAATTTGTGACTTACTTGGGAATTTTTTAGTATGGCCATGATCAGAAACAAGAAGCAGAGAAGTTACGTTGTTATATATAAAATATGAGAATTTTGTTTCATAATGACACTTCCAGTTCATGCAGCAAGATCATTTATCACATACTGCATGTATTTACCTTACCAGTAGTTTGTGGCATAATGATGTTTACTTGTAGGATGGAAAAGGCAACAGAGTAAAACAATGGAGTCGTGCCCTGACAACGAAAGGAGTGTTTTCTGGAGAGCTGCAATTGCCTCAGTCCCCTGTCCTAGGGGACTGGAACATTACGGTTGTTGTGATGGATCAGTACTTCTACAAGATGTTCCAAGTGGCAGAATATGTGCTGCCCAAATTTGAAGTTACAATAGATGCACCAGCTCATGCAACATTTAAAGATTCCCACCTTGTGGCAACTATTCATGCTAAGTAAGATGTGTTACATACACTATTATATATTTGGTTTTTTGTAGTGACCTTTCCTGAATAAGGTGTATGTTGCTACACACTGTTTGTCAGAGGTTTGGCTGTTTCAAGTGGGGTATTAATTGCTGAATTTTACAGATTTGTGCACTTGATGACTTGGTGGTCCAAATCCCAGTAGTGACAAGAGATATTTTTCTGTTCTCCAGAAGGTCCAGACCAAATCTGGAGCCCATCCAGCCTCCTATTTAAAGGATGCAGTGTTCTTTCTCTGGGGTGAAGCAGCTGGAGCATGAAATTGCCCACTCACCTCCATCTTGTGCTTAGGTTAAGAATGAGTGGAACTTTACCCCTTCTCACCCCATGTGTATTTCTTCATGGTGTGGAAAGGGAAAACTTTACCTTTATATAATTCTGAAAATAAACAGTGATTATTTTTAGAAAAACATTAAACTCTTTGTTTTGTAATACAGATGCAGTATATTTCTCTGTGAAGTGGGAACTGACTTTTTAAATATTACTTCGTTGATTTTCATGCTTCAGACAGATGACACTTTTAGAGGTGCTGTTTGTGGTGAAAGAAAGTTTGTATGCTGTCTAATTCATGATTTCATTGTTTAGAATTGGAAAGCTAATTTTGTTGTATGCTGCTTTGAGTGGAGCTTTATCAGTGAATATGAATTTTCTCTTTGCCAGGTACACTTATGGAAAAGCAGTGAGAGGAGAGGCAACGGTAACAATATATCCCACATACTATTCAGGTTTACTTCAGCCTATCTTCCAGAATCCAGTTCGTAAGGTCATACCTATTGATGGCAAAGCAAATGTTGAATTTGATATTACAAAGGATCTGCAGTAAGTTTATCACCTGTGTATGTAGACAGTGGCAGTATTATGCTGATAGTGAACTGTATGTAATGTTACACATTTTGTATTTAAGGTTGGCTGATGAATATGAACGATCAGTACAGATTGATGTGACTGTAGAAGAGGCTCTTACAGGTAGACGCCAAAACACCTCATTTGAAGTTATGATACACAAATACAAATACAAGATGGAACTTATAAAGACATCAGAATACTTTAAACCTGGACTGAAATACACAGCATTTGTGAGTATTTTATTACCATATGAATGTCTTCACTGCTGTGCTGTCACTGGTTGCTAGCATATTATTTTAAAATCCACAGCTTATCAACAAATATTTCCCTCTTATACCAGACTGTTGCATGTATGGTCATTTTAATAATACATTTATTTAGTATAACACCGAATGTACTTGGATGAGAACCTTTTGAGAGAAGTTACTGTTTGTAACTGTCCCAAGGGTAAATATTTAATATACATTTTGGTGTTTTCAGATTAAACTGACTTATCATGATGGCACTCCAGTGCAAGATACAAATAATCCTGTTACAGTGAGATACGGTTACTCTTATGACAGTACTTTATACACTGAAGAGAAGCACAAATTGTCAAAACATGGTATGGTAATGTTCGATTTTTATCCTCCTCTGGAAAATGCAACAGTTCTTGCAATTGAGGTGAGTACATGAAGGTCCCTTATTTATTATGTATCTACACAGTTACTTTAACTAGCCTCATTGGTATATATACACCTTAGTTACCGCCTGATTTTTTTATTGTAATGTAATGTAATTTATTTGCATTCTATAAATCCAAATTAGGATACAATCCTGTGGATATATACATTGTCACTTGTGAAGCTTCAGCAGAAAGCAGTAAGAACATCTCTGTGCAATGGGGTGGGGTGTGTCACCTGTAGTTATCTGCTTTTTTGGCACTTTTCAGTTAGGTCATGTGGTGCAGATGCAAACTCTATAGTCTTACCAAGTGTTTAGCACTTGTTCACCGCCCAGTTTCCTTGGCTAAACTGAGAGGTGTGACAACACTGCATTGCTTGGGACAGTAAGTTACCATGTGACTGCCAAGCAACACTGTAAGACTGCAGACAAAGGTTGACCCCAGTTCCCTGTTCAAATGGGCTGTTGTAACCCCCAGCCTATGTCAAGATTTATAAGAAAGTCTGTACTTAATCAGTTAACATTGTCAAGAATGAGTCAATATTCTTAGTGATAAGAGACAAGGTTTCCATGATGCTGAAGACTTTAAATTATGATCTGGATTGTAATATCATGTACTCCAGTAGGTGGTTAAAATACCTGATATTCTTGAAAATGGGGCAGAAGTTTCCTATGAAATATTAGAAACAAATTCTTAGACTGCAGGGGTCATAACCAAGAAGAAACAATCTCAGCGTTATGCCAATACATTTCTGTTGGTGCAGGGTGAATACTTGGACCTGAAGGAGTGGTTTTCTGCTGTCAGTGCAGCCATGTCACCAAGCAACACATACATTCAGGCAGTCATCAATACAGAAAATCCGGTTGTAAGTATAAGTGTAATTTTTATTAGGTCTAGTATTTTGTGAATTTGTACAGCTAGCTGGAAGAAATGTACTCAATCTATGACAGCTTTTCTCTTCAACTTCTTGCTAGCTGTCACCTGTCTTCTTAATGTTTTGTAGTGCTGGCTCATGTATCTTGTTCTGGGTCATCCTTTGGGTCAGTTTTTTTTAAAACTGTATTTCCAAAGATTTACTCTGTATCTTTGTTCTGACCTTACTTCATATAGCCAAACTGTTATGGTTAGTTTTCTGCTAAGTGTATTAACAACTTTGGATTCTGATATCTAATTATGTCATTTGTTTTCAATTACTACTTCTCACACACTTTAGACCTATAGACCACAGATATTCATACATATTTGTTTATTGGACATTGCACTGTTCACTATTTATAAAATGGTTAGAATTGATGTTAGCCAGTATTCACCAGACTGCCAGAATTTGTCATTGCTATATTCTTTATTTGAAACTAAAACTTGACCACTTGTAACCAGGAGTGGATGGTTAACTTTACCCTTGTGAAAAACATGAAGTAGATGTAATGTAGGAAGGAAATGAGAAGATGCTTATATTGTCTGCGGCATTAATTGTAAGTGAAATCGAGAAAATAAAACTGAGCAAAATTTGCATGTTATTTATGGTTGATGTATTTCTGAAGTAGGTGAGTGTGTTTGCATTTCTTGCCCATACATACATATATATTTTTTTTTGGTGGGGGGGGGGGGGGGAAAATTGTCTTTTTGGGTTTTTTTTGGTTTTTTTTTGCGGAAGTTTTTTTTTTTTTTTTTTTTTGGTTTTTACACATTAACCATCTCCCTTTTT
>Ga0123357_10011778_pt1 | contig 11240 bp, 10 predicted proteins | sample TergutEmb28metaG_FD_89873 | JGI IMG/M metagenome (GOLD analysis project Ga0123357, IMG submission 89873) | Embiratermes neotenicus P4 segment gut microbial communities from Petit-Saut dam, French Guiana - Emb289 P4 | ecosystem: Host-associated > Arthropoda: Insects > Digestive system > Gut ... | reverse complement strand
GGAGGACGGCGAGCCTAAGACTCCTAAGTGGGCTGAGGAGAAATGCGGCGTTCCCGCCCGCCAGATCAAAGCTTTTGCCCGCTACTGGGCCAAGAACTGCGTCTCGATCGCGCATTGCAACGGCGGCGGCTATATCCGCTCCGCCTACGCTCATGAGCCCGCTCGTCTGGAGGTGCTGTTATTGGCGATGCAGGGATTGGGCGCTCCGGGGCGCAACCAGATGCAGATGATAGAGTGGGGTCTGTTCGGCATGGAAGAGCTGAATCCTATGCCGCCTGCCGAGTTCAACACCTTCATGGGCGCAGTGTATACGGGCCATAATCCCGGATCGACCATGAAGCATTTTATCCCGAAGACCCTGGTGCCTCAGGCTATCATGGAAAAGTCTGCCGAGTGGTACGGGCATACCTGCGCGGGACTTCCGCGTGAGGACCAGTTCATCTACTTCAACTATCCCCAGGAGGATGCCTCTCTGATCCATATGTTCTGGACTGACCTCCCCTGTTGGTCGACGTGCTGGAACGGCGGATACAAGATGCACGATGCGCTACGCGATGAGAGCATCGAATTCATCTTGGTTCAGCATCCCTGGCTTGAGAACGATTGCTACTTCGCGGACATCATATTGCCGGTTGCCACGAAATTTGAGGAAGAGGACATCATTACCTCCACGCTGTGCGGCCAACACGATCTGATCCTCAACGAGGATCAGGCGATTGACCACATAGGAGAGGCCAAAGGCGATTTCGAGACCGTCCTGGCGATAGCAGAAAAACTGGGGATGCGCGAGCGGCTGCTGCGCTATGTGAGTGGGCTCAGCGACGCGGAGGTTGCCGATGTTGGCATCATGCAATACGAGCAGTCCAAAAAGGAGATAGTTGGCGAGAAAAATATCGACGATGCCGACGAAGTCACCATCGATGTCATGAAGCGTATTGCCTGGACAGCTGGTGGAATGGATGAGCGCTATGATTTTGACGCGTTCGTCGAAAAGGGGTATTACCTGATTCCCACCTCGGAGGGTTGGGAAGATACGCCCGCAGGCATGATCGACTTTTACAATGACCCGGATAACCACCCGCTCTTGACCCCTTCGGGCAAGATCGAGTTTTATGCCACCGGGCTTGCGGAAAACTGGCCGGAGGACACCATAAGGGGCCCCGTGCCACGCTGGATCGAAGAAGATGAGTATCATCAGGAGCGCGTCAGCTGCGAACGCGGCAAGGATTACCCCTTCCTCATGGTCACGAACCATCCTCACTTCCGTGTGCACGCCCAGCATGATGATATTACGTGGCTTCGAGAAATCGAGATGTGCAAGGTTGTTGGCCCCGACGGTTATCGCTATGAGCCGCTCTGGATCAACCCCCTCGACGCGCGCGCAAGAGGCATCAAGAACGGTGATGTAGTGCGTCTTTACAACGACCGCGGTAGTGTGCTTTGCGGTGCGATCGTAACCGAGCGGATCATGCCCGGGGCGGTTTCTCAAGATCATGGCGCCCGGGTCGATCCTGTGGTGATAGGAACCGGTGGCTTGGATCGTGGCGGAGCAAATAACTTGATCTGCCCGTCGAACACTACGTCGAAAAACGCTGTGGGAGAGGTTACCAACGGATATCTGGTTAATATCGAAAAGGTCGATGTCTTCCAGCTTGCCGAGCAATATCCCGACGCATTCAATCGAGAGTATGATACTGGTTCTGGGCTTGTTGCTGAGGCTCATATCATAAAGGAGGCATAAAATGGGCAAGATATTCGTTTTTGATGCAGCAAAGTGCAACGGTTGCCACTGCTGCCAGGTTGCCTGCAAGGACGAGCATTGCGATATGGCGTGGCCACCCTATGCCCAGGCTCAGCCTGATACCGGGCAGTTTTGGATGAAGGTCTCCGAGAAGGTGCGGGGGCAGGTGCCTAAGGTTTGTGTCTCCTATTCTGTGCATGGTTGTATGCATTGCAGCAATGCCCCTTGTATGGCTGTTGCCAAAGACAATGCTGTCTATCGCCGAGACGATGGCCTTGTTATCATCGACCCAGAAAAAGCGGTTGGGCAAAAGCAGATTGTCGAGGCCTGTCCCTATGAAGCGGTCTTTTGGAACGAAGAGCTCTCACTGCCACAGAAATGCACCGGATGCGCGCATCTTTTGGACGACGGTTGGAGCATTCCGCGGTGTGTGGAGGCCTGCCCGACGGAAGCGCTCAGGTTTGGCGCACGAGAGGACTTTGCTGACGAGCTTGCCGACGCGGTTGTCTTGGACGCAAAGCCGGGCACAGGGCCGGATCCGGACTTGAACGCGGATCTGAATCCAGAGCCCAACTTCTACTACCTCAACCTGCCCAAGCGCTTTATTGGCGGTGAGGTTTACGACCAGGAAGCCGACGAGGTGCTCATTGGCGCTCAAATCACCCTGTCCAAAGATGGAGAGATAGTCGGTGTGACTGAAAGCGACGATTTTGGAGATTTTTGGTTCAAGCAGATCGAGCCTGCGCTTTATACCGTAAGCCTTGAGATGGAAGGGTATATGACGCGCTCAAAGGAAGCGGATGTCACTGAGGAAGATTTGAATATCGGTTCAATCGCGTTATATGAAACGCTCGATTAGTCATAGCGGGTCGGCCGCGTACTATGAGACATCCGATCGGTCATAGCGGGCCGGCCGCGCTATACGAGCTGTTCGAGTAGCCATAACGGGCCAACCGCTTTATAAGAGACGTTCGATCGGCTTCTCCTAGAGGAGCGGAATAAGGAGCGGAATATGTGTTTTAGACCACCAGCATTGGACGTAGAACCAGTTGATTGCCCTCTCTGCGGAGCCACGGTGCCAGTTGGGGCGCAAGAATGTCCATCATGCGGCGCAAAGCCCAGCATCGATGCGCCCGAGCCGCCAAAAAAGGTCAGTGTTCCCAGCGTTCCCTCAGTACTCAAACGGCCGCTTCCCAAAAAGCCTGAGAAGTAGGCGCCTGAAAGGTGGCGAAAGCCCAGAGGGTGACAAAATAGTAGTTTCTTTTGCGTGCGGACGATTTTCAAGATTTACGCAAGTAATCAGTGCCTCCTTCGGGAGGCACTGATTGATTCATCGGTCACTACAATTAGCAGATTCCGCCAATTGTTTGAGTGCAGTAAGCACCGATTGTCCGGCGTCATCAGTTTCCTGAGCTTCTTCTGCGCCCGGTCGATTGTCATTCTGTTCAATCGTCAGTAAGGTATCATCGCCCTCTGTGCTCAGCATATAACTCATGGTAAAGTAATTCTCAGGCTTGTCCTCTAAGTCGGGTCGCGGCGCAAACAGGGAATATGTAAGGAAATGACAAGGATCAAACTCTAATACCTTGCCCCATTGTTCGTAGACAACGCCTTCCCATTCCGAGTGGAAAACGATGCTTCCGCCTAGAGACCAATCGGTTAAGAGATCGCTGCCATACTGCCATTGCTTTACCAATTCTGGCTTGGTGACGGTATCCCACACCCGCTCAATTGGTGCATGTATCAGGATCTTAGATGTGCTTGTAGCCATTTATCTTCCTCCAATTAAAATGTTACAGGCAGCAGGAGCGGATGACAAGAGATACATCCCGCTTGATACTCGTGACACTATCTATCTCTTCGGCATTATTTAAAGGTCCAACAACTGTTTTTTCTTTGCATCGAACTCCTTTTGAGAGATGACACCATCATCTAAGAGCTTTTTAAATTTTATAATTTCATCCGCAGAGCTGGTGGGGTTTTGTATCGTTGTGCTCTGTTGTGTCTTTGCTTCAGATATTTTTTTGCATGATTATTTGATAAGCCTTCTCTGATTCAATCGGTGTTTGTTTGTTGAAAGCACGTAAAACCAGTGAATTGGGGTCTTCCAATCCTTTGGCTGTTGTCATTCCCAATAAACTTACTGCTGTGTTATTGTCTGTTGTACCCACCACAATGAATTTTATATATCCGTTTGCTAGCTTTGTTGGCTTTCTAAATTCAACACTGGAAATGTCGCTGTAAAAAATTATCCGATCACCTTTTACACCTTGGCTTAATACGCCAAACGCTGTTTTGCGGGAAATCTCAACTCGATTAGAAAAACATTTAATATCCCATTAGTGGCTTTTAGCGACATTATCATTTCATCATTCATTGTATTTCTCCTAAATAGGCCATGAGCAAACTTGGCGTTTTGAACTCAGGTGCGACTACAGTATAAGAGAACATTTTAGGAATGTAAAAGTCCTATTTCGGTTCACTTTGTCAGACCTCAAGCGATGTCTCTGAGGACGGTACCTGTATGCAACTAGTCATTACGTGTGAATAAACTAGCAACGTCTTCTTTCGATAAGCCATTGTAAATAGCGTTACCAAAATAGTGCCATTGGGACATAAAATCGCTGTGCTCTTCGCTGATCATCCCAATTCGGCCCAACAGGAAATTATCGACAAGCAATAACAGGTTCTCCTGATCTCGCCTGAAGCTGGTATTTGAGTACTGGCTCTCATCGCGGTTGACCCAAGATCTATCTACCTTGAAACAACCATCTTTTTCAGCAAGATGGATGCGGTATATGCAATAGCCTGTCCAACTTCTATGGAAGTTGAGCCAACCGTTTTCCTCGAATATGAACCACTTATCCTCCATTTCATGAGGAAGCCAGCCTCTAGACATACGGAGATATTCATCTTTCGTGTATGTTCCTTGAAAGCCCATGGGCATCTTCTTTTCAGGCAAAGGCATGTGGTACCACGAGGAAGCTGTAACTATCGGCACTTCGGCAAACCAACTCTCCAACGAAAGTGATTCTTTTTCAAGGTGTTTAATCGCTTCTTCTTTTAACTTGTTGTCAACACCATAGAAAGCCTCAGCAATGCTTCCTGCTATTGCTGCTTGTGTGTCGGCATCTCCACCAAGTGAGACAGCGTTACGGATAGCATCTTCAAAACCCGTGCTCTCGAGAAAGGCGATGATTGCCTCGGGCACACTGCCCTGGCACGTTACATCAAAGCGGTAGTCCGGGCGTATGCGATCAATGCTTCTGCTCAAATCGTAGCCATATGATTCTTCTATGTACAGGCGAATTTCGTTTTTAGTTGCTCCTGTCCGAGCCAAGAAAATCGCGGCAGCTACAGATTGCGCTCCCTTTATTCCTTCGGGGTGATTGTGCGTCACATCGGCGCTGATGGTTGCAAACCTCTCGGTATCTTCAAGGTCGTCGAAGAACCACGCGACAGGAGATACTCGCATCGCAGAGCCGTTACCAAAACTGTTGTATGGTTCCGGATTCTCGCTCTTCAGCCACCTTCTGAACTGACTACCGTAACCAGCATGAGGAAACTGTCTGCCGAGACGACGCATCGCTTGCTTGATTTCGTAACTGGTAACCCGTGATATACGTCTGCCTTCGAGCAATCCTTGTGCGACTGCAATCGTCATTATCGAGTCGTCGGTAATGCCAGATTGTTTAGAGAACAGTGGGAAATCCTTCGTTTTTATCGGTTTAAACTCATAAGGCCTACCAATAATGTCTCCAAGTATAGCGCCGAGCATTATTCGTCCTCCTCTTTCATGATGGTCATGCCAAAGGCCCCCCTTCTTTCAATTCGATAAATCTATCGTAGAATTCCTGGTTACCCGTAAGCTCGTAAAGATCCTTAAGAGTTTCTGCAAGGGTGGGCAAATCATCGTTGTTTGCTGCGAGCGATAGCAGATGAACCAAACCTGACAGGGTATTCGGGTCAGCTCTAAAAGGAATGTTGCGCTGCTCTAGTAGCTCGATTGCTTTATCAGGTTTCATTCCTGCATAGTCTTCTCCGTATTTCTGTCTAATATAAAATAGCTCAGCAGCGACCATTTGGGATTGCTCGTATAACAAGCTGACCAGAAAGCAAGCGGATGCAAGCTCAAGTTGCTGCTTTTCGATATGATAGAAGCCGTTGCCACGGAGAAATCTGGCAAGGTCGCTGGCGTTTAGGATATAAGGATAAGCTTTTGAATTATACTCATGGAAAGCCTCCATTTCTCCCAACTGTTTATAGTTTTCTCCAAGTTCAAAATAAACTGCCGCAGCCGCCGGATTCCACCGAAGCGCTTTCTCAAGATACCCTATAGCTTCTGAATGCTCTTTTAGTTCAAATAATAAAGAGGCGTACATCGTGAATATGGTCGCAAACTGCTCGGGCACTCTTCGAATGGTCTTGGATACATCGTTATGGATGATGTATGTAATTTCTTCAGCTGGGCTGTCAAAGCAGAAGTAGGTACTCTCAGTATCATCCTGGTACATTGTGGTAGAGAGACTGTCGTATTCGTTTATTAAAGGCTTAATTAACTCGACAGCCTTATTTACCTCTCCTTGCGTCTGGTTGAAGCGAACCTCCTCGAGCGTGCTTTCAACAGAGCTCTTGTGGTCAGAGAATAGTTTGTCGATCTCTACCCTCTTATCATCAGGTAACAGCTTGCAAATAAGCCTACCTAATGCTCGGGTTATCTCTATGCCATATTCGTGATCTTTGTAAATTTCCGCTTGTGCAAGGATGAATTGCAGGTCATGATCGGTATCACCGTTCATTCCACGAAGAACCTCTTGCATAATTTCTTTAAAAAACTTAGATTCTTTTGCTTGTGAGTTCATTTTTCTCCAATCATGTTTTGTTAATAGTCTGGCATGACACAATTTCTCTTACAACAATTAGCTTTTAATCACTTCGTTTCACTAAAACTCCTTCAGATCCTTCAGTCTCGATATGATTGAACAATGGGCGGACCACTCTGCTTTAAGAACCAGACTCCTGAGGTTTTCTGATTAAGGACAGTGCCGTCAAGCTTAAGATCACTGTCATTTTACTTTTCTATATGATAGATATTGTCCGGTAATGCGTACAGAATATTTGATATAGACCATACGGCACATTGGAAGTTTTAAGAGGTAGTATTCAAGAAATAGTAAGTAGACAGAAGGGGCGGAGCATTTTATCCTGAAATTCTTATCGTTATCACCTATGCCAAAATATGGGGTTGTGCACCGTTTTTAGTACAATTCTCTGTGCATACAGCGTTTACCATTAACTTGACTGGTAAACGCTAGCTATTTGAAACTGTAGGGTGAAGAAGGGGGAAAGTATGGCACAAGATTATTTTGATATTGCTGCGCTTGAAGAAGCAATCAACGCAACCTTGCCTGGTGCGACAATGTTTGTACGTGATGTAGATCTGCCTGAAAGCATGGCCGCAATGTACACTGACGGTCTGATTATCCGCGAAAAAGCATACATTGACGCCTCGTGTCGTGTAATGGGAATGATGACAAGCCATCGCTATGCTATTCTCTTGAATCATATGGTTGATCTCGGCGAATTTGAGCAAGACACGAATTGGGGGTTGTGTGTCGCCCAGCGGGACTCTCACTTTAAAGTATTGGGGCAACACACCTATGATGGTAAAACGATGATTGTTTTGCTGCACTTACCTGATGACGAAAGGTGGAAGCTATTTGAAAATACCCGAATCAATATTGAGGAAGAGTTCTTCGATTCTTGTTGCATACGTTTTGAGAATAAGTGCAATGAGCCGGTAATCCCAGAATTGGCGACAAAGGACTGGCTTGGAAGGTGCTCTTTCCCACTTGGTATGGATGATGAGGGCAATCTCTGGGATTTAGAATAAGAAGTTGAATTTTCTGCTCTCGGTTCATGGGCAGAGACAGCCAATGGGGATGATATGTACTTCGTCGTTTCGGGCGTAGGCCATGTTTCCGCCAGTGATAACCATGAGCAGGTCCGGCTCTCTTAGCGGCACTTGTCTTTCCTTCTGGTTATACGCATGCACCAGATCCCTGATCTTGAGTAGGTGGGTAGCACCTTGTTCGATCTCAGAACTGCCGAGCTTAAACTCAACCAGAGCATATCTTCCGTCGCTCAGATGCAGCACAGCATCTGCCTCCAGATTATACCGGTCCCGGTAATACGAAAGCCTGCCCCCTAAAGCTTCGGAGTAAACCTTAAGGTCACGCATGCAAAGGCACTCGAAGATAAATCCAAAGGTTTTGAAGTCCTGTTCCAGCTCCTGAGGCGATAAACCTAAGGATGCGACGGCAATGGACGGATCGGTAAACTCACGCTTTCTGCCGCTTCTGATGCTCGTTGCAGAACGAATGGCCGGGCACCATGCCTCAACGTCCTCAATGACAAAGAGTTTTTCCAGTGAGCTCAAATATGAGTCTAGTGTGTTCGCACTCATTGATTCAATCTGGCCCACAACATCTTTATATATGCTTGATTTTTTGGCCAAGGTGGATATGTTGCGAGCATACGAGCGGAGAATAACTCTTGCCCAGGTAGGATTTCTCTCTGTGCCATCCACAGTTGAGATATCGCTTTCACAGAGGGAGTCAACGTACTCCTTGGCAATCAGAAGCTTTGCGGCATCAGATGTCCTGTTTGTTGCAGCCGGCCACCCGCCCACGCAGGCGTTGAATATCAACTCCTCGATTGTGAGATCTGTCTGAATACCATCGATATCCTGTTTGTCGTTGAAAAGGGACTTCAAAGATATGCTGCCGTTACCTGCTCCACTTTCATACAAACTCATAGGATACATCTGCAACTTGGCTATTCTACCAGTACCTGAGTGTTGTATCGTCTTCCTGTCAACCGTCGTCGATCCGGTGAGGATAAACAGGCCTGGCTCTCCTCTACTGTCTACAGCTGTCCTCACAGCATCCCAGAGTACAGGAGCCACCTGCCATTCATCAATCAGCCTCGGTGTATCCCCCTTGAGCAGCAAAGACGGCTTTGTTCTGGCGGTTGCCAAGTAACCATCACGTGTGTCAGGGTCCTGCATTCTTAAGACAGACTGGGCCTTCTGTTCTGCAGTTGTGGTCTTTCCACACCACTTTGGCCCGACAATCAGTGTGGCACCAAAGGCTTCCAACCTGAGGTCGAGTGCTTTGTCTGTTGTTCTCGTAAGATATTTCATGTAATTCTATTTTCTGTGTTGGAAACTATGAGCACGATTATACCAGCATTACTTGGGATAACAATAGTAATTGCGTATTTTTGGGGCATTACGTTGCGTATATTTGGGGCATACTGTTACGTAGTTTTGGGAAAAGTATGCTTCTGGTTGATTGCCATTGCACTTGTCAAGCTTCGTAGACATATTTTTTACTATTGCCTATGTGGAAGTAGACAATAGCGCCACAATCCCGATTTCGTTTGTAGACACGAGAGCCGGAATTTCGAATTCTTGCGTATAAAAAGTAGACACGGGTGTTTTTGGCCATTCTTCTGCCTTGGTAAAAGCACCCGTATTCTTCGGAGTGGCTGGCTTTGTGTCGCTTTTGGCCAACTTGTCTTTGACGAACTTCGGGGTCTCGTCTAGCACGCGGTCTTTGAAGGTGTCCTTCTTCTCGATCTCACCGGCCAGGAACCTTTTGTAGAAGTTATCCGGCGTGTCATAGCCAAGCGAGTAGCTGGGGCGCTTTGAGTTGTAAAACTCGATGTATTCGTCAATTGTGGCAACGACGCCATCGGCGTTGTAGATGTCGAAATCTATGAACAGCTCCTCTTTGATCCAACCGTTTAAAGACTCGTTTACGGGGTTATCGGTAGGCTTTCCTGCACGTGAGCATGAGCGCACTATGTTGTGCTCCTTGATGATCTCGTTATAGGCAAAAGAGGTATAGACGACTCCTTGATCGGTATGGATCACCGTCGGCTCACCATCCCCTTTAAGACTGTCTTCGATCCTTCCAAGGGTTTGGCCAAGCCCGTCGTAATAGATGGTGTTCGAGCCCCTTTTCGATGTTATCCCCCGTCCCAGGATCTGTTTGGTGAACACGTCGAAATACAAGCAAAGCTCCCAAAAGGTAAAGCGCGTCCAAAATGCTGTCATGTCGCTTACGATGACCTGACGGGGGCGATCCACCGTATCCCAGGTGGAAAAGACAAGGTTTGGATAGGGGTCTTTCACCTTGCGTGGTGTGTCTTTGGCCTTGTGCTTGCTCTTTGACTTGATACCCAGGTAGTTAAATGCCCGGCGGATATAGTCGGCCGATACCGTGATGCCTTCTTGTTGGACAAGGTAGGCATGCACCCAGCGGTACCCGTGCGAAGGATGCTTTTTGTGGGTCTGCAATACCAGGTCGAATAACTCTTGCCTGTCTACAGGCGGCTGGCCTGCACGCTTCTTCCACTTGTAATAACCACTCCTGGACACGCCTGCAAGCTCACAAAGCGTGACGATGTCGTATTCGGTGGAAAGTATCTCTATGACCTCGTATTCTTGTCTGATAAAGAAACGAACCCCGTCGGCCTCCCATCGTCTCCCAGGGTCTGGGTGTAGTTTTTTTTAAGCCGCTCCAACTCGATTCGTGCCTTGATGAGCTCGCGCTTGTAGTTTTCTGCCGTCTTGTCCACGCCTTCAGGCAAAAGCTCAGGCACCTTCTTTGAGCGGTAAAGCCCTTCAAGCCCTTCGGCGTCGTATTTGCTCATCCAGCTTTTAAAGGCAGTGTCGCTTACGTTGTTGATATGGCAGAAGTCACCGAGCTTTACGCCAGGGCTTCGACGGTATTGCTTGATGAGGAATTCCTTTTCCAATGGATTGAGTATGTTTCCCATGCGCTGCTTCCTTCCCGAGAACATATGTTGGGCGTAAGCATAACGCCCAGCACTGTTGTTATACAAGGTCGGAATTCCGGAGTCCCGTGTCTACGAATACATTAGCAGCAATCCACAGTGCAACTTACAACTCACTGTGGACACACTCTGGGGTCAACCGCCCCCCTTGTCCCATTTTGTCACTTTTGTTCAAGGAAATGCTAATAGAAACAATCGGTTATTATTCTTAATAAGGCGATGGATCATGTGACGGCCAGGAGGCGGAGCGATGCCCGGTGAGGATAAAACGGTATTTGATGGGGGAGCGGGTGGCGAAACGACGATATTTGAAGGCGGTTTCGCGGGAGGTATCACCGGCGATTTCACGGTAGCCGACAGCGCAGCGACAGTCATGGATCCAACGCGTCCCGAGACCGGCGAAAGCGCGCCTGGCACAGATGACACAGATAACGCAGCGCCATTCCAAGAGATGCTTATCGAAAAAGGCGCATCCGTCCTCGATACCTACTGTGTCACATCCGATGCCATTCTGGGCGGCATGGGCAAGGTATGGCGTGTCCATCACACGGGCTGGAATATAGATCTTGCAATGAAACAGCCGAAGGCTGAGCTTTTTCAAAGCGAATACCAGAAAGAAAACTTTACAAACGAG
>Ga0123357_10011776_pt1 | contig 11241 bp, 8 predicted proteins | sample TergutEmb28metaG_FD_89873 | JGI IMG/M metagenome (GOLD analysis project Ga0123357, IMG submission 89873) | Embiratermes neotenicus P4 segment gut microbial communities from Petit-Saut dam, French Guiana - Emb289 P4 | ecosystem: Host-associated > Arthropoda: Insects > Digestive system > Gut ... | reverse complement strand
CCGACAGCAACCAAAAGAATTTTACGCCGCAGGTTTCCAGGGACTTGTGAAACGGTGGGACAAGTGTTTAAATTTGTATGGAGATTATGTTGAAAAATAAATTTTGTCTGTATGTCATTATCTCCATTCTATTCTTTTCAATGACGGTTTGTAACTTACTTATTGAATCGCCCTCGTATAATACACAAAATTCGTACATATTGTCTTTCTTAATCATTGTGGTCTTAAGAATGACTTATCCTAGGTCGAAACGTGTCGCTCTTTTACACACACACACACACACACACACACACACACGAACTCTGTTGGCTAAATGTAGTTGCGTTTTGATTGATAAGAATTTTGTGTATTATAAAATATTGTTTATAGGAAAACATACTGCGACTAGAATAAGCTACGCTGATTTGTCTCATTTCTATATTACGAAATTGTCACTGGTAAATGTATCGTTGTACACGCCACGACGTCATGCTTGGGAATAGAGGCTATCCACTCATCCGTAACCTTAGCACTAGATAAGGCAGGGGTCAGTGTTACTCCGGGCTACTTTATTCCCTGGAAGGAGCCATCAGTGCCAATTGAAAAGGAGGTTGGGTGACTCCCAGATCCCTTCCGGGTGCTTTCGAAGAAGAGATAAATCTGTTGCTTCTGGCGGAAATCTAAGAGCAGTTCCTCTGTTGTCCACCATGGAGACTATTCGCTATACCGAATGCGCTATCTCGGCCCCGAATCTATGCCCCAGGCCTGTCTTATTCTTAAAATGCCTGTTGTGCTATAGGTTCACTAGTGGTTTTCAAGAGAGAGAGATGAAGAAATGAAAGACGGAAGAAAGGAGAATTTCATAGTCACTGCAGGCCACCTAAAATTGTTAGGAAGTCGGAACTCCTCGCTCAGAATAGTGTCTGGCTAGGGCCGGAGGACGATGCTTTGATTTCCGGCAGGACAAGGGTTTTTCTCTTCACCATCCTGCTCATACCGGTTTGAGTTCCATCCGACCTCCTATCTGATGAATAGAGGGGAGCCCTTACCAAGGATAAAGCGACCGGAGCTTAAAGCTGGCCATTTTCTATCAACTAGTAGGACTACAGAGATTATGAGTGCATGGATCTATACCTCCATCTTCCCAATAGATCTTGGTTGTAAGACATTACATGTATCCCTCGTTTATTTCATCTTGTCACGGCAGTAGCACGAGGGATGTAATGATGGGAAGAATATGTGAAACTGGAATTAATGTGTAAGAAATTAATTAATTAGACCGGCAGGGAAATCCGAGGGTAATAAAATAAATAATAACAGAGGAAGCCGTTGAATTTAAACAGGGAATCATTTGTGCTTTAACTTCAAATCTTGCGCTTTCTTTCCTTGCTCTTATCAGTTATGGATGTATCTTACTTCCGTTCTGACTCTGATCCTTGTTATATTAATAAGGAAAATTAAGTTATATTATTCCTAAAGGTGGCACAGCCTTGTACATAAAGAGTTTTCACCATTGTAAGTAGGTACTCTAGGTTTCGATGGAAAAGGCATGAGAAAAAAACGCGAGTAACATACATAGTCAGTCACAGGCAGTTTTGTGTTGTTTATATGAATTTGTATATAATGTAACGTGTGTGTATGTATGTATGTGTGTGTATGTATGTATGTATGTATGTATGTATATATGGATGTATGTATGTATGTATGTGTGTGTGTATGTATGTATGTATGTATGTATGTATGTATGTACGTGTGTACGTATGTACGTATGTATGTATGTATGTATGTATGTGTGTGTGTGTGAGAGAGAGAGAGAGATTATGAATGTGTCTACGTATGTACGTATGTATGTATTATACATGTATGTATGTATGTATGTATGTGTATGGATCACTGTCCTTTTTATGTATATAATGCCGTACAGTGAAGTGATTGTTTTCAGAGACGAATTCTGCTCCATTTTTCTCGGCCAAACAAGGAATGATATTTCTGAATCATCCCCAGGGACAAAAATATGGAGGCTTATGCTGGAAGACAGCCTGTATATTAAATCTCTTCAAGTGAATTATTTTCTTAAAAATATAAGCATCCATCGGTTTTATGTGCTCGTTATGAAATTGCACTTAGTTTTGCGTTATTGTTTCTATAATGGAAATGTAGTTTCATTTCAACACCGGCTTTGATGGAGTGAAATAAGAAATAATTTGACGGAAGTTCGAGGGTGTTGGTATAGTTCCATATTTTTCAATGGGCGAATGAGATTTTGAGTATGACACGTAATGAAAAAGCAGCTCAGAGAAACAGGCATGTTCTCATCAGGATTCAAATCCCCTCCCGCAGGGACTGTTACTAAAAGCGGCGCATTGCTTTAAGCCGCTTACAAGGATCGGCGATTCATATAGAGTTTATGCATTAGCGTGGTGGCGTATAACCTGTATTCATAGCTATGTTGGTGTGCTATGGCTGCATGTGTTTGTCCTGACAAGCAGGTTGCTTATGGGAACCCCAGGTGATGTAAAACACTTAGCATTCACATAAATTTCACTGGCATTTTCTTCAACAAGTTTCGTGTTGTAATTTTGTTAAAAGAGCCACCATATCACCACAAAAGCTGTACCGTGAACTATCTGTTATGTACAAGGAATTCCGAGCACAATTTAAAGCTTTTTTGTCCATACTACGAATTTTTACCTACACAGTGGCCTGTTTTTTTGCACCTTGTGCCGATCTATGTGCCTGTATGTCACATCACTTATCGGTACGTCATATTGAACGTCCTCACATAACACTCTTTGATTCTGAAGCATGCGTTCACCAACCAGACACCATTGGCCTGTAATTTTATTGAATTCTTTCTCCAAGGTGGTGCTGAAAATGTATTGGGCCTGTTTGTCAGTCGACTAAAATCTGCGGAAATCATTGCTCGCAATATTTCTGGAGGCTGTTGGCAGTGGCCCTCAGTGCAGTAAACATGGTACTATGAAGGACGTTAAATCGAAGTTGACCGTGTATACGGGAAATTTGATCACGCGCTCTGATCCACTTGACGGTTGGACGAACGCGAGTTGGTTGCGGGAAATTGAATTGACAGTGACGAAGTTTGATGTAGTGAAGGTTGCGGTAGTGGGTAGCTGTAGTTGTATGCTAGTGCTGGATGACTCTGGTTTTGTTAGAATGGAGGGTAGTCGGAGAAGAGAGTTGTTGACTGACATCACTGTGAGTTGAAGGATGTACCGTTGCAGAAGTTTCCCTTATGCTGATGCAGGTTTTTGCTGCACATGAGAAAGGAAGCCCGATACTCTAAAATTATTGAAGGTCAAGGTTGACATCAGGTGCTGTATGAAATAAGATAAGCCTATACTATAAAATGAAACGTCTTCATTTATTTTAAAGTGAATTGCTGGTTGGAATAAAACTGTCTGGCTGAATACGTTCTACACCATTTATGTGTTATGAGGTTGTATTAGAGAGGTTGTGTTTGAAAGCGTTATATCTCTACACCGCGTGCAGATTAGGGTTAGCAGACTTTGGAAACTAATTCCAAACAGGCCTTCCTTCCATCTTCAGTACTGTAATGCTAAAAATTTAAGAATCCCGTATTGTTAAATGAATATTGGGAGCTAGGAGATGGCGAACGGAGACCGCCGTAGCACAGTGGTTAAGGTGCTGTGCTACAAATCGGAAGGTCGCTGGTGCGATCCCAGCTGGTGTTATTTTTCATTGACATAAAATCCTTCCGATCCCACTATGGCCCTTGGGTTGATTCAGCCTCTAACAGAAATGAGTACCAGGAGCATTTCCTGGGGGGTATAAGCGGCCGGTGCGTAAGGCTGACAACCTTACCACCATCCCGTGCCGTTGTCATGTAATCTGGGAACCTCAGCTTTCTGGAACCCTCTGGGCCACTCCAGGCCTGTAACGGGACTGCTTTATTTAGGAGATGGCGAACTGAAAGTTAAGGTGTAGAGTTTATTATATGTGCCACATGCTTCAGTATTAAGAAATATCTGCATTTTGTCGTGCATTGTGTTTGTCCGTCTAATGTTGTCAAAATAATAACAGTTATTTCCCCAGATATAATTAGCGCCTTTGTATTTAGAATGGCAACACAACGTGTATTTTGTGAGGTTTTATGTTTTATAAACGAGCATTGATTTGGCCCTGGAAAACTTTTATGCTCGAAGTTGACTTAACAAAACGTCGGCGTGCAAAGATATTTGTAACACTGTAACGATTTAAAATGCGAACTATTGGAAATGAGCTGAATAACTACAACTGGACATGTCTTTGTAGCGATTGTCGGAACATGGCAACGATTCTTTGCTGTCTCTGCTCACAGCAAACTAGAAGCTTGTATTCTATCTCGGCGCACATCTATTTTAAATCAAGTTTTTTTACTGTTCTAGTTACTTTACTGGACTTGGTTTCTACTAGCCGCAGATAGAATAATTGCCTCAGAATTAGTAACACTCTTGATGTCTTACCGCACCGTCACGTGTTTCATTTTTTGACCAATGTTATTATATTTATATTGATAACATATCACATGAAAGTTGCATGTCTGTTTTTGTGCTTGCCTAGGTTTTGTATGATTAGCCGTTGTAGAGAAAACTGTTAAGAGTTTAATTTTAGGTTAATGTTAGTGTAGGGATTATACAGGGGGTGTATATCTTGAAGCAAAACCCGCTCATAATTGCGTTGTTACGTAGCGACTGTTGACGCCTCCCGTTCGGTAGTACTTGGTCCCGCACATCTAACGTTAAAGCGGGACCGATTCAGTGGAGCGGACGACTTCAATTGCTGCCCAGCGACCGATGCCAGCTGTCGCTCTGCAGTAGTACTTTTTGTATTACGATGGTGTGATCATTGCATGGATTTCTGAAAGAGGTTTTAGCTCCTCTAAAAGCTTTAAAAATCCTGGCATTATATCCTAAATATAAGCAATATGTTTACTTACAGCTAATGAGTAGGTGGTTAATTTAACAACGATGTATTTCATACATGTTCATTTGCATCGTTCCTTTAAACTTGAACTTCTCGAACTATCAAGACCAAGAAATAAGCAGTTTAATTTAAAGTAGATGGGGTTATACGATGCTTTTCAAATTAGACTGTTAGACGTAACCCTACGTTGTCTATTTTACACTGATGTCGATCGTAGATTAAAAATGTTAATCTAAGATCGACACGTTACATTACTGCAGCTCAAAACAAAGAATTTCTGCATTACAATTCCGAAGTCACCCATCTAGTTGCGTCGCGTAGGGCCTCATTGGGATAATAGAATGAGGAAGGGAGAGGAAGTGGAAATGAGAAATGGAAGTTGAGGAACTCCACTTATTCAAATACAAATCAAAATGCTTAGGGAACTGAAATTGTTTGATGAAATGCAGCATGTTGATGACAGAATGCACCTTCCTCACTCATACTAGGGCAGGGATGATTTCTAAGTATCTTAGTGGATTAAAGATGAGTTTACTCACAATAGAAACATTTCAGGAAGGATTGATGTTAGAGGAACTAATTAAATGATATAAATATTGTCTGTAATTACAATTTATTGTTTAAGGATCGGTTAAACTTGGCAGTTAGTATTTTTATACCTCAGGCGGTAACTGTATTATTTGTCCTGTCTATTCGAAAAGTGTTTGGCTGTAACTTTAAATTTTAGGCATGGTGACCAGTATTTTACGTTCAGAATCTGGTAAGCAGGTAGTCTGTATCACAAAATCGATATATCCACAACCGTAACTATCCTGATGCAATTTCATTTAGCCTGAAATTATGATTGTTTAAATGGGGATAAGCAGACAAGCATATAATGCAGTTGATATTATTTGCCGTGAAAAGTTTTAATTCTATTCATCGCTGAAGTATTAACTTGAAATAATACATGATCCTTTCCTTCCACATCCTTGCCAATTCATTATCCACATCTGTTCCTCCACTGTGCTGTATTTAACTTTCAAGGTTTAGAAAGTGCAGTTAAATAAACCATGAACAAGTCAGCAACATATTACATACCTACTGCCCCCACTTCCTTTGATGTGGCCGGCATACCAGAATTTCCCCAATCACTTCATTTGCTGGACTGTCTTAATCGCTTAATACTGATACCATAACGGAACGGACAACACGGGTGGAGGTGGGAGGATAATATTAAAATATATCTTCAGTAATAAAATAAACTACAAAGGTATTGACTGGATTTATGTGGGTTAGGATATGACGGAACTGCTGGCTGATTCGGAAACAGAAATATATTTTTGATTTATATAAAATTTGCGGAATGTGCTGTCTGACTAGGTGGCTATTAGTTTCTTACGAAGCCTTAGCGCCGTAAATTTGGTTAATAATATGAAGTGACTTTTATAAGTCATAAAGTCAGTTGTGTAGTGTGCTGTATTCCTCACTTGCTTTATGGATTAGAGGCTAAAATATTTTAAAGACTGTTATGTTTTTAAACACAATTAATGGTTTTGTGCCAAGTAAGGGACTAAATTTCACAGCCATTAACACACTGTTGAGTTCCTGATAATGGTGAATATTTTGCAGACTATGTGAGAACGTTTTTAATTTCTCAGACTAGATATTGTTTAAATTTTAGGATGATTACTGAATAACGGTTTGGAGAGGTTATGGAAGGAGATACCCCTGAAATACAAATCATCAGCTTTAACACGCGATCAGATTTGCTCAGTATAAAACGGTATTTCGGCAAAATCATCCCGTTGTGTTAGTCAGTTACTGGTCGTGATTGACCGTTACAGCTGGATGATGTTGCCGAAATTCTTTTCAGCTAACCGAGCGTCTCTCACCAACAAATTCGGGAACACAGAGGAAAGTTGCTAAAATGCAATTATAGTATATATATTTTAACAAACATGGTTTAATAAAAAAAACATAACCCCGAGATCTGCAACCATTAAAATTCCCAATTTATCTTCTGCGGTACACTTTACAAAAACCAGAAGCTCAAAAATTAAGAATACGCAATGAATTGATGTTTCTGTATATAAAAATATTACTGGCGACAAAGTTGCAATAATAAAAACATAAAATTTCTGCTCTAACATTTATGATTTTAGGAATCACTTACTGGGATGGATTGGGAAATAACATAAATCCCATGACACACAAATTTGCTTCATGATTGCTTTGTCTGTAAAACCCACACCTTGAGTAAAAACGTTAAGATATGCGATAATAATAGTCTAAAAGTTGCCGTAAGGAGGACTTAGAAATTCTCCTTGCCTGTCTAGAACGACTCCGATGCTCACTCAGCCACCTGTACAATGATACTGGGGTTCAATCCCCTGGTGGAAGCGACGTGTGCTTGGCATTGACTATTGACCATCTCTCCCCCCTCCTCCCACTGACGCCGAATGTAAAGAAAGAGTAGATGTTTACCTGTTACCTCTCTTACGCATGCACCTTCATGTTACGTTATGTAGATAGCTGGAGCTTAATTTCATGATGTATAAAATTTAACTGCATGCCACAGAACGGGTCGATGTTGATTGTATTGGATGTCCTAGACTTATTATGAAACACTGTGGGTTGTTCAGTCAAGAGAATTCTGTGGTATCACATGCTGCACCTGAAAAGCGAACATGTGTGATGGCGGACGTTCTGATGTGAACATTTCTGTAATGAAGCAAACCTATAGACTACATGAGTTGTAAAGAAGTTGAGAGAGAAGAGGAGAGAGGTATCCATGTGTCGTGCATCCTTGATGTGATGGCTACTTCCAGTTACGGAGTTTGTTCAAGGTTCATTAAGCTTATTTGGCTGGGTGTGTGGAGTGTGGGTGGTGACATGTGGTGTGGACCTGTGGCATAGCGGCAGTACACGTCGCTTCTGGACAATGATGAGGAAACTTCCGCTTCAGGGATGTTTATTCTGCTTGCATACTCCAGCTACTGCTGTTACTGTTTGTCAAACCTTTAAACTAGCCCAAACATATGAACGTTTGACTTTGTGGTCATCCATCAAAAAGAAGATGAGGCAGATTGTGCGTCATACAGTGTATTCAGTTGCTGATACTCGAAGATAGTTACGAACTTCGTGGAATTTGAACAGCAGCTGCTGTTTTGTAGTGCAGAGTGGTGATGATTGTTCTGAGTGATGCGTAGTGAAGTTAAGTACAATTGCTTTTAGTTCGAATCAACATAGTTATAACAGAAGTCGAAGCTATGGATTCTCTGTCTCAAATATTAACGATCTAATATTGTGTTTATTTGTCAGGGTAAACACTGAAACAGAAGCATATACATTGATAAGGACACATAAGTATCAACCCTGTGAAGATAAGACGAGGGAAGTGAAGGTAAAGAAGGAATTAAGAGAGTGGCAGGAAGCGAAGAGGGTGAAGAAAGGGTAGAGAGAAGATGGGTGGGGAGGTCTCCAGGGGAGGTCGAAGGAAAGGAAGAGAATAGAAGGGAGACATAACCAAATGGTGTAGTTAGATTCACTACATTTATTATGGGGAAAACAAAATTTTCGAATTAAAATAAGTATATTATATGAAAAATTATATGAGGCAAGACTGAATTAATTTTTCCCCTTTTCGATAACCGGTAAGCCAGGTAATTTAATATGTATCCACTAATGACAGGGAAAGGAACCTGAAGATTGCATGGCTTGAAACAAAACCGTAATTTGTTTTCATTCTAAGAGTAAATTAGTCCTGATCACTGCAAGAGACATTACTTGTCTAATGAACTGCTGTGTATTTCACGTCTGTGCCTCGAACTGGAGCAGTGGAAATAATCGGACAATTTATTTGTGAGTTCGAACAACATGCATTTTACACTACAGATGATTGATTTTTTTTAGAAATGCCACCTTATAATGGAGTTTATTTTATTTTTACGGTAGAGCGAAACGGTGGGGGGAGGGTGGGGGGAGTCCGTAATTGATCTAACGACACCTTTTGAACTTTTATTTACGCACACGCTCTGCCTCATTCGGCTTTGTCGCAATCAGCCCCTAAACTCCATACTCCACCCTACGGCAACTGGCGTCCTCTATACTTCCGCAAAGCACACTTCCCTTCCACCTTTGACTATAACTTTCAAAAGCGTGATTACTAAAGTGGAGCTAGCTTTCATGTATTTGTATGTATGAAATTTGGTGCCATATAAAGGCGGACAGTTCCAACAAAAAGGGGGGCACGCTGTCACGTCTCTCGGGACTACTGCTCGCCCGTGGGTATGACCATAAATGTTGGTCGCTCTTAACGATCGCTCCATTACTAAAATGATGAAAAGGGTTTGAAAATAATTACGGGGGAAACAAAAATTACGTGTAAACTAGATGTATTTTACGGTGGACATAGCGTTAGTCTAGAAGCATGAGAACTCGAGTTCAGTATTTCCTCATTCAATGTGAAATGTAAGTTGTAATGAGAGATCTTACTTATTTATCCCATTCTTCATATTTTCACCCCAATATGTGTTAATTAAGATTAGTATAACACGCGGTTTAGTTAAAAGATATTCTGTCATCTGGATGAGTTATTTCGCTTTCATTGGAAGTGGGATGTTGGTGCTGAGCTGGTAGGGACGAATAAGTATCCAGATATTGACTGTAACAGTGTGAGAGGGAAGGTTAAAGTGCCTGAAAAGTGAAGCACAGAAAGAGATAGCAGCCATTACCACTTTGAATATTATGCCATGTGCTCATTACTAATTTTTAGGCGCGTTCGCAAAATTGCGAAAAGCGACGATTAGCTTCGTCATGTCTCTCTGTCCGTCTGTCCGTCCGCATGGAACAACTCTGCTTACACTAGACGGATTGTCATGAAATTTTATTTTTGAATATGTTTTGAAAATATTCCGAGAAAATTCAAGCTTTATCAAAATCTTACAAGAATAACGTGTACATTACATGCAGACTAATATACATTTTTTATCATCTCCTGCTCATTTCTTCTTAGAATGAGAAATGACAAAGCGGTAGAGAAAATCTTAATACAACTTTCATGTTCAATAACTTTTTTTTCCTCGAAAATCTTTCCGTTTATGAGATAATGTGCAAAATTATTGTAGAGCTGGTTAGGCAACAGATAACAATATGGAGCATGCTCATTTCATGCTAGATACCCAAGGCTGCAAACACGTTCTCAAATTATGTAATGCTTCTCCACTGCAACAATGGTTGCACGAACGCGCCTCAGTGTTACCTTATACGTACAATGCCTGTCGAGTGGTTGGTTGTAGTGTAGTTTGCTTGACACTTTGAAAACTGACATTCAGCCAAACCACATGAAGAAATTTCTTTCTTTCTCGCAGAGAATATTGTCTGTGCACATTAGAGTGACCGATCATTTGTGTGGGAAATGATCAGTGTATATTGTTAGAAACATAACGCAAAAACATTCTCTGTAGCAGCACGCAGGTTTATTTATTACTACAGCAGGAGGTATATACAGTTGTGTCTGGGATTTAGAGAGTTAATATAATAATAATAATAATAATACAATTATTGTTTATTAAAGTGCTAGCACAAGAGCGCAGGGGCTAGTACAAAGGAGTACTGATAGGTCCTTAGCCCGAACTACTTCCCGATGTCGTAGGACGGAATGGAAAGTGTCGTTGGAAAGACGGGTCTGTTCATGTGCAGAATTGCAAGTCTTTTCTTGTTACAGAGGCTGAAAGGAAACATATCAGACTATTCGCGCGATTTCAAATACATGGAGACGCGAGCTGTTATCATGTTTTTTTTTCCTGCAATGTAAGGCGCCGAAAAAAATTACGCCATTCTGACAGAAACATTAGGGGAACATGCACCATCGTATGCCACCGTGAAAACTGGTTGGCCCAGTTTAAACGTGGTGATTCTTCCATCTGTGATGCTCCTCGCCCTGGACGACCCAAAACATTGACCACCCCGGAGAGTATTGATTTAATTCACGAGCTAATCTTGGAAGACCACCGGATTTCGGCTAAATCAATAGATGAGCAACTGGGCATCTCACGAGAGCGAGTTGGGTACGTCATTCATGAAGATTAGGACATGCGGAAGCTCTCCGCGATGTGGGTCCCGAAATGCCTGAACGCAGATCTAAAACGTCAACGGTGCCTGTCGCCTGTGCAACTTTTGGAACTTTTTCGGCGCGATCCAAATGATTTCTTGTCGCGATTGATGGCCATGGACGAAACCTGGTTATATCACTTTGATCCGGAGACAAAGCAACAATTAATGGAGTGGTGGCATAGCGGCTCCCCCCCCCCCAAAAAAAAAAAAAAAATTCCGGGT
>Ga0123357_10011775_pt1 | contig 11241 bp, 6 predicted proteins | sample TergutEmb28metaG_FD_89873 | JGI IMG/M metagenome (GOLD analysis project Ga0123357, IMG submission 89873) | Embiratermes neotenicus P4 segment gut microbial communities from Petit-Saut dam, French Guiana - Emb289 P4 | ecosystem: Host-associated > Arthropoda: Insects > Digestive system > Gut ... | reverse complement strand
ATTTCGTTTCTGAAAATGTTCACGAATGTCATACAGTGAAGCATTTACATTGCAATTTGGTTGAGCATGATAATATTTCCACAATTTCTTTCCTGCCAAGAAAATATTTTTTGCAGTTTCGGAAAACTCGCGTACTTGCGGTTTATGGCTACCACTGCCATCCTCCTCTTGCTGACTACAAAACAGAGTTGGCTCCGAAACAATACTGACAGATTTTATTTTTCCTGCAATGAAATCAGTCATAAAATTACTGTCAAATTTGTCGCGAGCCGCCACTTGGTATTCAGTGAAAGGAATCCAATGATTTACTCCGTATTTCGATTGAATGTTATTATTGAACAACGTATAAGTCAAACAATTATTCTGAAATTCAAAATCTGTTTTCCAACTGTCATTTGGGAAAAGGAATTGGTCTCGGTCGTTAAGCCAAGTTGCCGGAATAATTTTGCGGACGGCAAAATAAATAGATGACTCTATAATATTGTCTTTTGTAATTTGCCAATTATGGTTATCTGCAGGAACTTTCATATATGGTTCTCCAAACCTGACTAACCTTTGGTTTTGAAAATCGTTCCCCACGCCAATAATTGTTGCGATAGATTCTGATTTTGAATTTCTGAATGTTTTAACCCAGTCATTGATAAATTTCATATTATCATAAGCCCAAATGTTTTTTGTTTGGATAAAATCACCTTCTTTATCATAAATATTCGACGAAATATGTTTAAAATCTTCTTTGACTGCTGTGTTCCAAATAAAAAAGCCGATAGGGAACTGACCGGTTACATTATCGAAAGTATCGGCTGGTACTGCAAAAATTTTTTCGAGCTTTGCTCGAAAAAACCGCCGGAAATCCTGAAACCTTGGCGCTTGCAAATTTTTCAAAGTTGAAAAATTTGCAAGCGTGCAAGAAGGGATTTCGCAATAAATTCTTGTTAAAAATTGAATATAGATTTCCCGTTTAGTGTAACCCATTAAGTCGGAATACTTTTTATGAATGGCAGAAGCAGCAACCTCTGCTCTGCCTTCCCCCTTTCTGTTATCCGCCTCTGCATACGGAGGATTAATATAAATAACCAATTTTCTGCATTTCTTCGGGTCGTTAATAATATGCTGCAACCCTTGCGGAAGTTTCGTAAAATCGTCGTTCAAAAAATCGAATTGGAATACGTGGTCTTCCAAAAGGTTTGCGCCATTGTGTATGCGGTCTTTCATCACATCTACATCGGCTCTGTCGAGTGTTGAAGCCCAAATATTATACTTGTTGATCAATCCTGCAAGTAAGTTGCCCGTTCCGGCAGCGCAATCCCACACGTAATATTCATCCTGCCAATTTTCGCCCAACGCATCGGCAATGTATTTTTGTGAAAGTTCAACCCATATTTTAGGTGTGAAAAACGAACCTTTGCGCTCACGAATATCTTGCGGTACCAACAAGTCACGACGTTCTACAATATAATTCCAATAATCTTCGAGAGGCGGTCGTTCATATTTTGCCCAAAACTCTGTATGCGCTTTTTGTTTATCTGAAAAGTAAACCGTACTTGAAGTGAACATTCCTATTTCGTTGATATGACGGTCTGTTTCATAATAATTAACTTTCAGTAAAACAAACAGTTTGTCTTTCAATGTTTTATTTTCTGCAGAGAGCAGGTCGGCAAGATAAAAGTCGCCGTCGATAATTCCGTTTTTCTTTGCAATGTCCCAATTAACTTGAATAGTTGGCTTTACGGTATCAAGCCATTTATTGTAAATCGTAATGAAATTGTTTTTGTCGATACGGATTTTGGTTGTTTCAGTTTTTCCTGCAATAAAATTCTCACGGATGAACCGTTTCAATTCCTTTTCATCTTTTTCAAAATAGAAAAGATATGTTTCCCAAGGAATTTCGTTTTCGACAACTTTTTTTATTTGCGCATAAACCTGCTTAAATTCCTTTGTTTCGTGATTGGATGGTGTAACTTTCCAGTTGAAATCATTTTGATAAAAAATATCTTGAATTTCACTGTAAGGCACAAAAGCGATTTTTTCATTGTCGTAACAACCAAGGAAAGGAGGCGGTAAAATTTCATCGAAAGTTCGCGCTTTACCAATGGTCAATATGAGTTGCGTGAGCATTGCAAGAATATCTGTAGGCTTATTTTTGGCTTCCGCCCACAGCAAATATTCATCATTGAGCTTGGCGCTTTCAGGGAGTTTAAGTTTAACGGCAAAATCGATTTTACCTAAAATTTTCGTGCAGTCAAACTTCAAAAAAAAGTCTTGAGTAACCTTGTTTTTTATTTCTTCTTCGAGAATGTTTGAATATTTCATCTACTCACTTATCTTTGCTTGCAAATTTATGTAATTTGCCGGAGAAAAGAAATGTTTCTGTATATTTTTAAGGTTTATGGAAAGTATATTTACAAAATCCGAACATAAGGAATATATCCATACATACCGTCGGTTGTTGAAAAGCGTGGTGGATGTGTTGGAACCGGATGATGTCAAAAATTTACGCCGGGATATTGAATACGCCTATACTCAGGGCGCTTATGGAAAGGATATTTATGGTTTGAATATTTTGTTGAAAAATATACACACCGCTTTAATTGTTTCTGAAGAAATAGGATTGAAAAGAGCTCCGGTTCTCTCTGTTTTGATTTCGGAAGCCGTTTTAAGTGGAAAAATATCAATTGGAGATGTCGAAAAAAAATATGGCTCTGATGTCTCCGGAATTATTAACGGATTAATCAAAATTCAGGAATTGTATTCGAAAAATGCGGTTATTGAAACTGAAAATTTCCGTAAATTGCTGCTTTCTTTCGCTGAAGATATCCGTGATGTGTTGATTATGATTGCCGACCGGCTTTATTTGATGCGGGTTGCGAAACATTGTCAAAGTGAAGAACAATGCATGAAAATTGCAGCCGAAGCATCTTTTTTATACGCTCCTCTTTCCCATAAATTAGGATTATATAAAATCAAATCTGAGCTGGAAGATTTATCCCTTAAACTCAGAGATAGGGAAGCTTATGATTTCATCGCAAAAAAAATAAATGAAACCAAAGCTTCCCGTGATAAGTATATTGCGTCCTTTATTGCTCCTATTGAAAAAAAACTAAAAGAAGCGAATTTGAAATTTGACATCAAAGGGCGTACAAAATCCATTCATTCCATCAACAATAAACTTCAAAAGCATAAAGTTGAATTTGAAAATATTTACGACCTGTTTGCTGTTCGTGTAGTATTGGATTCATCTTTGGAGAAAGAAAAAACCGAATGCTGGCAGGTTTATTCTATTATTACCGATATGTACCAGCCTAATCCCAAAAGGTTGAAAGACTGGTTGTCGATTCCTAAAAGTAATGGGTATGAATCCCTTCACATAACGGTTATGGGACAGGAAGGCCGTTGGGTGGAAGTGCAAATCCGAACCAAACGGATGGACGAAATTGCCGAAAAAGGTTTGGCTGCCCACTGGAAATACAAAGGAGTAAAAGGAGAAGGCGGTTTGGATGACTGGTTAAATAATGTGCGTGAAGCGCTTGAGAGTAAAGAGACTTCGCCGGGTGATTTAATCCGTGATTTTAAAATGGATTTGTATGATGAAGAAATCTTTGTTTTCACGCCTAAAGGAGATTTGTTCAAATTGCCGAAAAATGCAACTGTACTTGATTTTGCATTTGCAATTCACACGAAACTTGGATCCAAATGTGTTTCTGCAAAAATTAATGGGAAAAATGTTACCATCAAGCACCGGCTGGAAAATGGAGATCAGGTAGATATACAAACTTCACCCAATCAATCTCCGAAACAAGATTGGCTGAATTTTGTAGTAACATCAAAAGCTCGCGTTAAAATTAAACAAACGCTGAAAGAAGCGGAAACCAAACAAGTCGAGTTTGCAAAAGAATTGCTGCAACGTCGCTTTAAGAACAGGAAAATTGAAGAAGACGAATCTAAGCTAATGCGTCTTATGAAGAAAATCGGCTACAAAAAAGTTACCGATTTTTATGCTGATATTGCCACCGAAAAGTTAGACGTCAATACTGTTATCGACCAATACTTGGAACTGGAAAAGAAAGAAGCGGAAGTTGAACATGCCGACAGAAGTGTTGAGAATTACCGGCCGGCAACCTTTGCTGAAGAAATAACACACAGTGACGATGCATTGATTATCGACCAGAATCTTACCGGAGTTGAATATAAATTAGCCAAATGCTGTAATCCGATTTTTGGAGATAAAATCTTTGCTTCTGTTTCTTCACATGGCGGTATCAAGATACACAGGGAAAATTGTCCGAATGCTTCCGCATTACGTAATCGTCCTGGAAACAGGATAATGGATGCCAGCTGGTCGGGAAAATCAGAAGGAAATTATCCTGTAACATTAAAAATTGTCGGGAATGATGATATAGGCATCGTTACCAATATCACTTCAATCATTTCAAAAGAAAACGGAATGACTATGCGTTCTATTTCGGTGGATTCGAGTGATGGCCTGTTTCAAGGAAATATAACGGTATTGGTGGGTAATACTTCTGTCATGGATGCTTTGATAAAGAAAATTAAGGCAGTGAAAGGAGTGAAACAGGTAACAAGGCTATATTAGAAATCTCTTCTCTGACTAATATAAAAAAATTGCCCTGACTTTAGGTGTATTTTATGAAAAAATTGCCCTGACTTTAGGTGTGTTTTATGAAAAAATTACCCTGACTTTGTTATTTTATGAAAAAATGTAGTATCTTTGTTCGTGTAAAAATTAAGAAACGTCATGTTTAAACGGGGAATCATAACTGAATTACGTAAATGGAAAATGTCGGAAAGCAGAAAGCCGCTTATACTTCGTGGCGCTCGTCAAACCGGAAAAACCACCATCGTAGAACAACTTGCAACGGAATATAGTCAGTATATTTTGTTGAATCTTGAACGAGCCGTTGACAGGGAAATATTTGTTCGTTATCAATCTATAGATGATATTATACAGGCAATTTTCTTTCAATATAATAAAAAAACAGAACAATTGGCTGACACATTGCTTTTTATAGACGAAATTCAGCAATCGCCCGAAGCAGTTGCAATCCTTCGTTATTTTTATGAAGATTATCCCGATTTACATGTTATTGCAGCAGGGTCATTGCTTGAAACACTTTTGGGTAAAAGCATTAATTTTCCGGTTGGACGAGTAGAATATCTCGCTGTCCGTCCGGTGTCGTTTGTAGAATTTTTGTCGGCTATGAACGAAGAACAAGCATTAAAACAGTACAATACAATTCCGGTAAATGATTTTGCCCACGAAAAATTGCTTAAACTTTTTCACACCTATACGTTGATAGGAGGAATGCCTGAAATCGTCGCCGACTACATAAAAAACAAAGATTTAACCGCATTGCAAAATGTGTATGAATCTTTGTTGATACCCTATTTTGATGATGTGGAAAAATATGCAAAAAACTCGGGTCAAATTCAAATTTTGAGACATGCCATACGTTCTATTTTTTATGAAGCCGGAAGAAGAATTAAATTTCAGGGCTTTGGCGCATCTTCATACAATTCGAAAGAAATGGGTGAAGTGTTGAGAACATTGGAAAAAACAATGCTCATGCAATTGATTTTTCCTACCACTCAAACCGAAGCTCCTTTTTTGCCTGACATAAAAAAATCGCCCCGGCTACAAGTATTAGACACGGGCATGTTGAATTTCTTTTCCGGATTGCAAAAAGAACTGTTCGGCACACAGGATTTGAATGATTTGTATAAAGGTAAAATTACCGAACATATTGTAGGTCAGGAATTGTTGGCGTCAAATTATAGTTTTCTAAATTCGTTGCATTTTTGGGTACGCGACAAAAAACAGTCGGAGGCTGAAATTGATATTATGTATCCCTACAACAGCGCTATGATCCCTGTGGAAGTGAAATCGGGTAAAAGTGGAAAACTACGTTCCTTACTCTATTTCCTCGATGCTTCAAAAGTTGATTTTGCTGTACGTTTTTATGCCGGGAAATTGCAATTGGAAGAACATAAAACGCCTAATGGTAAAGCATTCAAGCTCTTGAATTTACCTTATTACCTGAGCGGAAAACTGAAAGATTATCTGGATTATTATCATGATTCAGAGACGGGCAGATTATGAAAACTTATTTTCATTTAATTCTATTACTTCCAAATCTTTAATTACCTTCCCTTCGATTGCGAAACGAACCAACGTTCTGACCTGATGAAAACCTTGCAGTCCGGCAGCTCCCGGGTTAATGTGCAAGAATTTAAGCGTATTGTCATATTGCACTTTAAGAATATGCGAATGTCCGCAAATAAACAATTGGGGAGGATTGGTGAAAATTTCAGGACGGACTTCCGAAGCATATTTTCCCGGATAACCGCCGATATGAGTAATCCAGACATCCACATCTTCGGCTTTGAACCGCAAATACTTAGGACATTCACATCGGATTAAATGTCCGTCAACATTTCCATATACGGCTCTCACCGGTTTAATCGCTCGCAATTGAGCCAACACTTCCGGACTGCCAATATCGCCGGCATGCCAGATTTCATCACACGAAGCAAAATATTCGGCGTATTTATTATCCCAATAGGCGTGGGTGTCTGAGAGTAATCCAATTTTTAACATGATTTTTTGATTTTATTCACAAAGTTAATAATTAAAAGATTTTTTTTGCCTATAATTTATTTTTCAATATATATGATTACATTTGTACGAAAAATTAGCCAGATGTAATATGAAAAATTCCGTAAATATACGTATTCAAGACCATCTAAATCATGAATTGGAAAGGTTAGAATTGTGTTTATCTTCTGATGTATTGACTTACACAGGTCCAATAATTGATGGGAATGAGAATATTTTTTTACAAATTGTAGAAGATTTATCAAATGAAACTTTATCCATTTCTAAAGAAGAAAAACGAATAGCAGTTATGCTAACAACTGGAGGAGGAAGTGCATTAGCAGTTGAACGATATGTAAATATTCTTAGACAGTTTTATGGAGAAGTGAATTTTATTGTTCCGGATCATGCTTTTAGTGCGGGAACTATATTTTGTATGAGTGGAGACAATATTTTTATGGATTTCTTTTCAGTGTTAGGGCCAATAGACCCTCAAGTGAAAAATAAGGAAGGTCGGTTTGTTCCTGCACTTGGATATTTAGATAAAATAAACGAATTATTAGATAAGGCAAAAAATAATAAACTTACAAATGCAGAGTTTATTATTTTGAAGGAGTTTGATTTGGCAGAACTTAGAGGATATGAACAAGCGAGAGATTTATCTATTGATTTGTTGAAAAAATGGCTTGTTAAATATAAATTTAAAAATTGGTCTATTCATAATACCACAAATATAGGGGCTCCTGTTACGTTAAAAGAAAAAGAAAGTAGAGCTGAAGATATAGCTAAAAAGTTGAGTGACAATAAAAGATGGAAATCTCACGGAAGACCAATCAATATAGAAATATTAGAGAAAGAACTAAAATTAAAAATTGTTGATTACAGTACAGACGAAAATCTTCGAGATAGCATAAGATCATATTATATGCTTGCTGATGATTATATTAGGAAAAATAATATTGGGATATTTATTCACACAAAAAAATATATCTAATTTATGAAAAAAGTTTTATTAGAAAACGAAATAAAAAAGGTTGTCGAAGAAAAAAAAGAAAATGGATTAGATTCTTCATTTATAGCTTTAGAAAGGGTAAATGAGGAATATGAAAAATTGGTTAATGCCGGATTGGCAACACGTAGAGGATACAATTTAATGACTATAAATGACGTTTCTGTATCTAATTACGAGGTAAATTAAAGTGTATTTTAAAGACTTATCTTTGCGTATCAGGTAAAAAACGAAACATTTTCGGATCATCAAAGTTAAGTTGTTCTAATACCATGGAAAATCAATATAAATACTTTAATCGCGACATCAGCTGGCTCTCCTTCAATTATCGAGTATTGTTGGAAGCAACAGATCAGACTTGGCCTGTTTATGAACGCATCAATTTTTTAGCCATACACGCATCGAATCTCGAAGAATTTTACAAAATCAGGGTAGCAGAACACCAAGATGTTATCATGAAGAAAAAACGTGCCGAGGAAGACTCGGAAAATTCCGAATTGATATTGTCTGAAATTAAAACGGAAGTAACCCGCCAGCAAAAAGAATTTTCGTGCATTTTTAAACAATTGATTATTCCGGAACTTCAAAACAATAAAATCTATCTGTATCAGAATGAACAAGTCAATGATTTTCATAAAGATTTTATCCGGAATTACTTCAATGAAGAAATATTTCCTTTCCTCGAACCTGTTCTGATATTGAAAGATGAGATAAGATATTTCATTCGAGACAACCGTATATATTTGGTTATCAGATTAATAAGAAATGAAACTAAGGATTTTTATTATGCCATAATGAAAATTCCTTTTGCAAAAGCTCCTCGTTTTGTCAAGCTTCCTGTTCATGATAATAATTATTATTTCGTGTTTGTGGAAGATATTGTCAAAGCGAATTTGAGAACGGTTTTTCCCGGATTTACCATTGATTGTAGTCATTGCGTCAAGATTTCGCGTGACGCCGATATTTACATAGACGAAGAAGAAACTTCCGACGATAATCTGGTGGAAACAATTAAGCAAAAAATAAAACGCCGAAAGATAGGAGACCTTAGCCGCTTTTCTTACGACTATAACATGCCGGAAGATTTTCTTGCATTTGTTTCTGAAGCGTTTACTATTCCTACTGGTGATATGGTTCCCGACAGTCCTCATTTAAATATGCAGGATTTGATAAAGTTACCTAATCCGGCTGGAGAGAAACTTGTTTCGAAACCGCATGATCCAATTAAGATTCCGATGTTGGATAATTCAAAAAAAATCTCCAGCGTTGTTCAAAAACAAGATATTTTCCTGTTTTATCCTTATCATTCATTCGATTATTTCATCCGGTTTTTGGAAGAAGCAGCTTCCACAAATACGAAAGTGGAAAGTATAAAAATAACTCAATATCGCGTAGCCGAGCGATCGGATGTGATTAATACATTGATTCATGCTGCCCAGAATGGGAAAAAAGTTACGGTTTTTGTCGAGTTGAAAGCCCGTTTTGATGAAGAAAACAATCTCGAAACGGCAGAACGCATGGAAAGGGCCGGAATCAAAATTATTTACAGCTTGCCGGGATTGAAAGTACATGCCAAAGTGGCTTTAATTACGGAAAAATGCGGTTTAGCAGGAAGCCAAACCAGACGTTATGCCTATTTGAGCACAGGTAATTTCAACGAAAAAACAGCCAAGCTTTATTCGGATATGTCGATTTTAACTTGTAACAAACAGTTAACAAATGAAGTCGACCGTGTTTTTAATATCCTGGAAGGAACTCTCACCGAATATAAATTCAAACATCTTTTAGTAGCGCGGTTCAACTTATTGCCAAACTTAAGACAGTTGATTCACAGGGAAATCAAACAGGCCAAACAAGGTCAGAAAGCCCGCATTATTTTGAAAATGAACGGACTTCAAGATCATAGCATGATAGATGAATTGTATGCGGCAAGCGAAGCCGGCGTTGAAATTGATTTAATAGTAAGAGGCATCTGTTGTTTAGTTCCTAATCAATCTTACAGTAAAAATATCCGCATCACGCGTCTTGTTGATGCTTATTTGGAGCATGCCCGAATTTGGTATTTTTATAATAATGGTAAAGAAGATTTATTCCTGACTTCGACCGACTGGATGAAACGTAACTTGTACAGAAGAATAGAAATAGCTTTCCCTGTTATCAATCAAGCTATCAAAAGGAAAGTGATCGAAATTTTGGATATTCAGTTAAAGGATAACGTGAAAGGATGTTTTATTGATGAACACTTGAATAATGTTTTTAAAACAGGAATAGGAAGTGAACCAATAAGGGCGCAGGAAAAAATTTATACGATTCTGTAAATAGTTTCTGATTATACCCCTAAATCCCCTAAAGGGGACTTGGAAAGTCGTCGTAGTTAACTACAAATATTTAACAGCCTCAAAAGTCCCCTTTAGGGGATTTAGGGGTAAGAAAATAAATAATTAAAAATATGAGTACAAAAACAAAAAGATTTATTTTGCCTGAGAGTGAAATACCTACAAGTTGGTATAATATTGTGGCTGATATGAAAAACAAGCCGCTTCCGATGTTACATCCCGGAACTAAACAACCGATGAAAGCAGAAGATTTGTATCCCATTTTTGCGAAAGGGTTGGCAGATCAGGAAATGAACCAGACCGACAGGTTTATTGAAATTCCGGAAGAAGTCGGGGAATTGTATAAAAACTATCGTTCTACTCCACTTGTACGGGCTTATGGATTGGAAAAAGCGCTGGATACGCCGGCACATATCTATTTCAAAAATGAAAGCGTTAGTCCGGTTGGTTCCCACAAATTGAATTCGGCATTGGCGCAAGCTTATTATTGCAAACAAGAAGGAACTACGAATATTACAACTGAAACCGGAGCCGGACAGTGGGGCGCAGCCTTGTCGTATGCCGCCAAAGCTTTTGGATTGGAACTGGCTGTTTACATGGTAAAAATAAGCTATGAGCAAAAACCCTACCGCCGATCGATTATGCAAACGTTTGGAGCGCAAGTGATTGCGTCTCCTTCCATGTCGACAAAAGCCGGACGTAAAATCCTTACCGAACATCCGAATTATCAGGGAAGTTTAGGGACTGCAATTTCCGAGGCATTGGAATTGGCCATGCAAACGCCTAACTGCAAATATACTTTAGGAAGCGTACTTAATCATGTGTCTTTACATCAAACGGTTATTGGTTTGGAAGCCGAAAAACAAATGGCCATGGCAGGAGAATATCCTGATATAGTGATAGGTTGCTTCGGCGGCGGGTCCAATTTCTCCGGAATTTCATACCCATTCCTTCGTTACAAAATATCAGGAGAAAAAAGCACTCGTTTTATTGCTGCCGAGCCGGCCTCTTGTCCTAAATTAACCCGCGGCATTTTTGAATACGATTTTGGGGATGAGGCAGGTTATACGCCACTGATTCCGATGTTTACACTTGGACATGATTTTGCTCCCGCACACATTCACGCCGGAGGATTGCGTTATCATGGCGCAGGTGCAATCATCAGTCAACTGAAAAAAGATAATTTGATTGAAGCGGTTGATATTCAGCAATTGGATTCATTTAAAGCAGGCGTCTTGTTTGCACAGGCAGAAGGAATCATTCCTGCTCCCGAATCTTCTCAT
>Ga0123357_10011774_pt1 | contig 11241 bp, 6 predicted proteins | sample TergutEmb28metaG_FD_89873 | JGI IMG/M metagenome (GOLD analysis project Ga0123357, IMG submission 89873) | Embiratermes neotenicus P4 segment gut microbial communities from Petit-Saut dam, French Guiana - Emb289 P4 | ecosystem: Host-associated > Arthropoda: Insects > Digestive system > Gut ... | reverse complement strand
TGCGTTCATCCGCCGGACGGAAGTTTCGTGTTTTTTGTGGCTAAAACGGCTCGGTCTTTTCGCGCCTCTTGCGCCTCCTCGTGGCTCAACTCTGAACTTCGAACACTGAACGTTGAACTCTGAACTTTGAACTCTGCCTAACCTTAACCTTAACCTTAATCTTAATCTCTAATCTTAATCTATAATCATCACAAGGGAGCAGGATGCTCCCGCTACTTTTCCTTAACCTTAACCTTCAACCTTAACCTGATACTTCCATGAAAACACATCGCCTTCTCATCTGCACCGCATTACTATTCCTGCCCGCGCTTGCGCGCGCCCAAGACCAGTCCGGCGAGCCGGACGCCTTCACGGGCGTCGCCAGCTCCGGCACAGTCGAGACAAGCGGCGCCGTGCCGGCAAAGGCAGCCGCCGACTTTCCCCTTGCCGCATCGGGCCAGATAGATTTGTCCTTGGGTTTCGATGTCGAAGGCAAAGGAGGGGGAGCTTCCAGCTCCCTCCAAGGGGAGCAGGATGCTCCCGCCACCATGGATGCCGCGCTCGTTGTGCTCGATGGCGACAACCAGACCGCCCTGGCGGGCAGCTTCAACGCAAATCCTTTTGACATAGCGGTGTGGCACGGCAGCGGCAGCATGCCCCTTGTCGGCCAGCCCGTGACTTTAACCGTCGAGCAGGGCGGCGGCCTGCTGTCCGAGACGACCGTCGTTGGCTCCGGAAGCTCGTCAATCACGCTTGCAAGCGATGAGGATGGCACCGTGCAGGCCTATTACCGGCAAGGGACGGTTTCCGGCGTGCTGAGCAGTATTCGCGTGGATGCCGCTGGAAAAAACCTCACGCTGCAAAGCCTCAGCAGCGGCAGCAGCGCAATCGCGGGAGACTTTGGGAAATCCCCCGTGCAACAAGCCACCGGCTCCAGCGCCACCATGGGAATAATGGCAACCTCGGCAATGCTGGGCGCAAGCATGGCTGGAGCGAACGGCGACGACAGCGGGAAAATGTGGGTGCCTTGCGATGATTGCGGCGGCACTGGCTGGATTCACGGACGCGGGGAGAGTGATTGGATACCATGTCCGTATTGCGATCATGGCATGGTGGAAGTTGACGTGCTCGCTGGTTTTGCCGCGTGGGCGCTTGCGCACGGATACAATCCAAACACTCCCTACGCCGACAGCAATGGCGACGGCATCTGCGATCTTGAGGAATATCTCATGGAGATGAACCCGAATATCTCCGGTGACCCGATTGCCGGATTTGAGATTTTTTCGCCGGGTAAATGAAAGATTAAGATGAAAGATTAAGATTAAGATTAGGGACAAGCCATCCTGCCGAAGTCCTAAACTTAATCTTAATCTCTAATCTTAATCTTAAATTATCCCCCCATGACCTCCTTATATTACTATAACGGCCATTTGCGCTGGAGTTTTTATTGGGAAAATCCCAACTGCTGGGCGGCGTTTCTGGTGTTTGTTTTGGTTGGCCTCTGGGCGAGCCAGAGGATGTTAAGGGTAGCGCGGGCGTCCCGCCTGCAGACGGGATGCGTCCCGCATCCCGCCTTGCCGGGGAGAGGGTGGTGGCGAGGGGTTTGGCGAGGGTCGGGACGACCCTCGTCCGCAGGCGGGACGCCCGCGTTACCCGCGGCCTTTCTCATCGCGGCTTATGCGGTGGAAGCCGGCGTGTGGTTTTTGCTGGTGAAAACATATTCGCGCGGAGGATTGGTGACGGCGGTTGCGGCGTTGGTGGCGTTTTTTGGGTTGCGCGGATTGCGTGGCACGGGCGACTCGCCCGTGGGTTTGGGCAGTAGTAGCACGGGCTTCCAGCCCGTGGGATTTCAGGACAAAACACGGGCGGGTCGCCCGTGGCACTCGAACCACACAGGCGAGTCGCCCGTGCCACTCGAATCCATGGGCTGGAAGCCCATGCTACGCAAACCTCACGGGCAGGATGCCCGTGCTACTTTCACGGGCTGGAAGCCCGTGCTACTGCGGATAATCATTCGCCTCGCGTTCGTCGCCGCGCTTTGTATAGCGCTGGGCTTTGCCTCGCGCGTTTCCCCGAGCTACATCGCACAGGACAAATCGGTGATAAACCGGCTGGAGATGTGGCAGGGGGCGCTCGTCATGATGAAGGATTCCCCTTGGCTTGGCTGGGGGAATAATAATGGCGGGTTTGCTTATATTAACTGGTATCAGCCACAAAGCATGACCTCACGGCCCATCGGGTTTGTGAACAGTTTTTTGGATATTGGCGTGGAGTTCGGGACGCCCGCGCTTTTTGCGGTATTGTGGATTTGGTTTTGGCTGATGCTGGTGGCGCTCAAAGTAATGGGAGCTTCCAGCTCCCGTAGTTGGGAGCAAGATGCTCCCCTTACTTTGCCGGCGTTTTTAATTCTAGCCGCTTGGGGTGTTGCGAATATCTTCACCAGTTTGTGGCATGAAACCGCATTGTGGATTGTTCCGGCGGGATGCGCGATTTATATTCTGGCGGTTTGGTGGCGTAAAGGTGGCACAGACATTCCTGTCTGTGCCATATTTTCGAGGATTTTGAGGATTTGCACAGACAGGTTTCGAGGCCGAAGGCCGACAGTCTGCCATGTCTGTGCTACCTTCACATTGTCGGCTGCATGTATCATAATTTTATTGTCTGCGGGTTGGGCTTTCTCCGGCAAATATGAGTGGATTGCGCGGCCAAGCATGGGCACGGATAAAATCACGGTCATAAAACGCGCGTCCCTTCCCGTAGGGGCGTCGCTTGCGACGCCCGCCGATGGGAAACAGGCGTCCAAACAGGGCGTCGCAAGCGACGCCCCTACGTGTGTGTATGCCGACGGCGCCGTGTTCGGACGCTATTTCGGAAAAACATTCAGAAGCATCGCGGCAAGGACAACAGGGGAACGATTTGAAATATATCCGCCGTGGACGCGGAATCTTGAGAAACCCAACCCCGAAACAAAAAGAATCATATACACGGGATTCCAAGCATCGTGGCTTGGTCGGCGAAATGTTTTGTCTTCGCAGGAGGTCGTTATTTTTTATCCAACGGTATTCCCGTCCATCGAGGCGGCGGATATTGGCGCGGCGCGTGTTTCGCTTTATATGCCACCGGCGAGCGCGTCGGAATACAATCTGGCGTGGAGGCGTTGGGCGCAAAGGAATAAGGTGCAAATCATCAATTCATCGCGGGAGGCGTTGCCGCTATGGTAACCCAAAACCAAGCCATTTTTATCCACAGATGACACAGATGGACACAGATTCAAACCTGTTGGCCACAAAGAGGCACAAAAGACACAAAAAAGAAGGTTTTTCTTTTTGTGCTTTTTGTGCCTTTTCGTGGCTATTCATTTGCTTCGGTTGCTGCGTGACCGCGCCAAGTCCCCTTGCGGGACAAATGCCTTCGGTATGGAACCAAATTCATTCCAATCTGGGAGATGTCAATCCAGCAGGACTGCCGCAAATCAAAATCCCGCTGGGCAATGTCACGGAGCTCGCGCGATATGGATTCACTTTTGCGATGAGCCACAATGTTGTCCCTGGATATAATCGCTCCGCCCGCACGGAGTGGAAAATCTCCGGTCTGCGAACGTGCGTGTTTCTGGATGGCGATGGAGACTTGGTTTGGGTCAGGCCGGATTCGGGACGAATTGTGTTTGGCAAAGCGGACAATTATAGACAAAAACACATGGGTTGGACGGCGGTCATCCAAAATGGCAGAAACGGCATGGGGAATGTCGTATTTATAAATAGCACTGGCCAGAGATGGACTTACAGGGGCGGTTTTTTGAAGGAAATTTTCGACAGGTTTGGGGTTGTCGATTTTGTCACGGAACAGGAAACCGTCCTGCTGGCCACGATGCGCAATCGCGCCGGCGGCGGCAAGGATGCCGTCCTCATGCGGGTGGGGTATTCTGACGCGGGTTTGCTGGCGCGTTTGGAATTGGGGCAATCGCCTGCCGTGACATTCCATTGGTCGGACGCGGGCGCGCTTGCGGGCATCGAGGGATTGTCCGGAGGCGGGATGACGTTTGATTACGACAACATGCTTTTGCGGGAATGGAATAACAATGGCGCGCGGACAAATTACACATGGATTGCCCGTGATGATTTACCCGAGAGCAAAAACATCAGCTTCGGCATTGCTCCGGTGCGCTTGCGGAATGATTCGGAATTTCGTTATGAATATGACAACGGCGACGGCGTGAGCATCCTGCGGGTTTTCCGGCGAGACGGGAGCTTCGTGAGCGAGACAAGGTTTGGCGACAGGGGGATAATCCAGAAAACCGGGGACAAAACAATCAGCGCCACATATCGAAATGACGGAACGGGGAGAAAGCTGCTCATTGACTCCAAATAGGGCATTTTGTCTTAATCCGGATTCCGCGATTGGAACTCTGCCCGCGCAACCCACTCGCGACTTTCAGGTTAAATCCAACCAAAAAACTGACAAAAAACGACCTGACCCCATGTCAACCTTATTCCAAGCTAAACTCACCAACTAACGCTTGACCGACGACATTATAAAGTTATGAAAATCCTGCAACATTCACGCAACCTCTCTCTATCCATTCTGTCCATTCTTATCATTTTGTTCATTCTGTCTAAAAAAACAAATTTAGAATCACGAGACAAAATCTTATGCCAGACCACACAATGACATCCTCCCCGCGCCCCGTCTACGGCCTTGAATGCAAACCCGACCTCGATATATGCATGCGCCGCATCGAGGCTTGGTATCACCAGGAGGTGCTCGACCGCCCGCCCGTGCGCTTCACCAAGCACAACGCCAAGCACGAGGCCGGCGACCCGCTGGACACCTCTCGCTGGGCCACCCTGCGCGACCGCTGGCACGACACCGGTTACTTGCTCGACAGCTTCGAGGCATCCATAAAGGGCAAATCCTTCAAGGCGGAAACCTTCCCCGTGTTCATGCCGAACCTCGGCCCCAATGTATATTCCGCGTTTTACGGCGGCGACCTCGGCTACGGGGAAATAACAACGTGGTATGATCCCATTATAAACACGCTCGACGATCTTTCGCCGCTCGCCGGCGATCCGTTCCAGAGCGCCGCCTTCAAAAAAATCGAGGAAATGACGCGCGCCGCCCTCGCGCGTTGCGGCCACAAATACTGGGTCGGCTACACGGACTTGCACCCCGGCCTCGATTGCGCGGCGGCGTGGTGCGGCACGGAAAACCTTTTTTATGGCATGACCGACGAGCCGGAAAAAGTGCTTTCGGTCATGGAGCATTCGGTTCGCGATTTTCACGCCATCTTTGATCATTTCGACGCGCTTTTGAAGGACGCCGGCCAGCCTTCCGTGACTTGGATGAACATTCCCTGCCGCGAGGGAAAATTCCACATCCCCAGCAGCGACGCCGCGAGCATGATATCAAACGAGTATTTCAACCGCTTCTCGCTGCCGTTCACGCGGCGGGAAATGAAAAGCATGGCGCGCAATATCTATCATGTGGACGGCAAGGGCGTGGCGCAGCATCTGGACTATATATTATCCGAGCCTGACGTGCATGCCATCCAGTGGGTGCAAGGCGTCGGCGCTGACTGGCCGATAATGCAATGGGCGCCGCTCATCAAGCGCGTGCTCGCCGCGGGCAAATCCATACTGCTGGATGTCCCGCTCGATGAACTGGAGCCATTCATGGCCGCCGTCCCGCGCGAGGGCGTTTTCCTCTGCCTCGACGCCGGCACGGACCTCGAGGAGGACGTGCTCCGCCGCGTGCAGAAATGGCGCTAACATGATCTGCGTCCCTTTCGTCCCTTGTGTTACTTGCGTCCCTTATGTCCCTTTCTCACAATCCCATGAAAACACACAACAAACTCGGATTCCTTCTCACGGGAATCGCCACCGCGACCGCGACCGCCGCCACCGCCGCCGCCGCCGCCGCTACTTCGCGGCCTAATATAATACTCATCGTCGCCGACGACCTCGGCCAGCAAGACATCGGATGTTATAATCCGAAGACATTCTACGAAACGCCGAATCTCGACCGTTTCGCGAAACAAAGCGTCATGTTCACCAACGCTTACGCCGCCAATCCGGTGTGCAGCCCCACGCGCTTCAGCTTGCAGACGGGCCGCTACCCGACGCGCGTCGGCGCCACCTACTGGTTCGGCGGCGGCCCCAAGGACGAGGAGGCGTTTGATTTCGCCCCCGCGACAACCGCCCAATTCATGCCGCTCGACGAGGAAACGCTCGGCCAGGGCTTGAAAAAAGCCGGCTACCAAACCGCCTTCGTCGGCAAATGGCACTTGGGCGACGAGGAAAAATACTGGCCCGAAAACCGCGGCTACGATGTCAATGTCGGCGGCTGGTCGATGGGCCGCCCGACAAGTTATTTCGCGCCGTATAAAAACCCGCGCCTGCCCGACGGGCCGTCCGGCGAATATCTCCCCGAGCGCCTCGTGAAGGAATCCATCGCGTTGATTGACAAAATGGCCGCCGACAAAACCAAGCCGTTTTTCCTTTGCCATTGTTTCTATCTGGTTCACACGCCCTTGCAGGGACGCGAGGAGCTTATACAAAAATACAAGGACAAGGCCCAAAAACTCGGCGTCGATGACAAGCGGGGCGACTTCGGCTGGGAGGAGCAAAACTGGCCCGTTGCCGGCAAGCGCAAAATCCGCGTCCGCCAGAGCAATCCCGTCTATGCGGCGATGATGGAGGCGATGGACACCGCGTTCGGGCAGTTGATGGCCGAGTTGGACCGGCTCGGCATCGCGGACAACACGCTCATCCTGTTCATGGGCGACAACGGCGGCCTCGCGACCGGCGGCGCCGCGACCTCGAACCTGCCCTTGCGCGCCGGCAAAGGCTGGCTCTACGAAGGCGGCATCCGCGAGCCGTTTTTCATCCGCTGGCCCGCGTCCATCAAAGGCGGCGCGACCAATGACACACCCGTGATGAGCATCGACGCGCTCCCCACGTTTTTCGCCGCCGCGGGCGCCAGTCTGCCCCCCAAGAAAATCGACGGCCTCAACCTGCTTCCCATGCTTGAAAAAGGCGCGACGCTCGGACGCGACGCTCTGTTCTGGCACTCCCCGCATTATGGCAACCTGGGCGCTTTTCCAGGCGCGGCGATACGCATGGGCGACTGGAAACTCATCGAGCGTTTCGAGAACGGCCGCGTGCAATTGTTCAACTTGAAAACCGACATCGGCGAGCAGCACGACCTCGCCGCGACCGAGCCGGCGCGCGTCGCCGAAATGAAGACGCGCCTGCACGCATGGTATAAGGAAGTGGACGCAAAATTCCTCCAAAAACGCGACAACGGCCCCGACCCGTGGCGCCCCAGCGACGACCTGAATGACAAAACCGCGTCCGGCAAGAAGCCATTGAGCGAAACTTACGCCTATGTATTCGGCGCCATGCAGGAGCACTACGGCTGGGATGATTGAAGTGAAGGAGCAAACCGAGATCACACTACAAACGCCACAACCTGAAACATCACCAAACCATCACCCGAACACCATCTTTACCCATGCAAACCATCACCCTCCAATGGATCGATTATATTATCCTGATTGCCTATGTCGCCTTCGTGCTGGGCATCGGATGGGCGCTCGCCCGTTACATGAAAACGTCGTCGGACTTTTTGACCTCCGCGCGTTCGATACCGACGTGGATCACCGGCGTCGCGTTTATCTCCGCGAACCTCGGCGCGCTCGAACTCGTGGGCATGGCCGCCAGCGGCGCGAAATACGGCATCATTTCCGCGCACTTCTATTGGGTCGGCGCGATTCCCGCGATGGTGTTCCTCGCCGTTTTCATGATGCCCTTCTACTACGGCTCGAAAGCGCGCTCCGTGCCCGAATACTTGAAGATGCGCTTCGACGAGCGCGTGCGCGCGCTCAACTCCGTCGCCTTCGCCATCATGACGATTTTCGCGTCGGGCATCTCGATGAACGCGCTGGCCAAGCTGCTCAACCAACTGCTCGGCTGGAATTATCACCTGGCCCTCTGGATTTGCTCAATCGTCGTGCTGCTCTACGTGCTCAAAGGCGGCCTGACCTCCGCAATCTACACCGAGGTGCTGCAATTTTTCATGATCGTGCTCGGCTTTTTCCCCGTCGTTTACCTCGGCCTGAAAGACGTGGGCGGCTGGCACGCGCTGAACGAAACCCTGCGCAACGTCGCCACCAACCCCGCCCCGCTTCACCTCGCCGCCGATGGAACGGCCTTCGAGCCGAGCGCGTGGACGAGCGCGTGGCGCCCGCTCCTCACCGGCTCGGGCGGCAACCCGATGGGCGTTGACTGGTTCGCGATGGTGTTCGGCCTCGGCTTCGTGCTGAGTTTCGGTTACTGGTGCACCAATTTCCTCGTCGTGCAACGCGCCATGGCCGCCAGGAGCATGACCGCCGCGCGCAACACCCCGCTTGTTGGCGCCGTGCCGAAAATGCTCCTCCCCTTCCTCGTCATCATCCCCGGCATGATTGCCGCCGCGCTCATGTCCGTGCCGGGCAAGGATTATCGCGTCCCGCCCCCGATCATCGCTCAGGCCAGTTACGCCAAGGCCGTTGGCATCGTGAAAAACGCCGCCCCCGACGCCGACATCAACGCGACGCGCGACGCCGTGAGCGCCGTGCTCGTCAAACAAACCGATGGCAACCCCGTCAAAATCGACCGCGCGAGCTTTGACAAACTCATCGAGAAAAAACGCGCCGGCGCGTTCTCGGACGACCAGGCGGCGCAAGACAAGGAAATACAATCGGCCCTCTACTACAGCGTCGCGGAAAACGATTACGACGGCGTCATCCTCTCGCTCGTGAAAAAATACTGCCCGCCCGGCCTGCTCGGCCTCGCGCTCACCGCCCTGCTCGCCTCGTTCATGTCCGGCATGGCGGGCAACGTGACGGCGTTCAACACCGTGTTCACCTACGACCTCTACCAAGCCTATTTTGTCAGGAACAAAGGCGACGCGCATTATTTCTGGACCGGCAAAGTCATCACCGTCGTTGGCATATTGCTAAGCATCGCCGCCGCGTATTTTGCGAGCCTGTATAACAACGCGATGGACGTGGTGCAACTCGTGTTCGGCTTCGTGAACGCGCCGCTCTTCGCGACGTTCCTGCTCGGCATGTTCTGGAAACGCTGCACGGGCACGGGCGCCTTTGTCGGGTTGTTCGCGGGCATTGCCGGCTCGGCGCTTGTCCACGGCATGACCGTTGCCGAAGGCAAAGGCGGCTGGCTCATCGGCCAGTCGCGCGCGCTCGTCGATTTCCCCTCGAGCATGGCGCAGAACTTCTGGCTCGCCGCCGTGGCCTTCATCGTGTGTTTCGTCGCCACGGCGGCCATCTCGTTCGCGACCGAGTCGCGCAAAACCGACGCCGAACTCAAGGGCCTCGTCTATTCGCTCACGCCGAAAATCGTGGATCACAACCAGCCCGCCTGGCAGCGCCCCGCGCTCGTCGGCGTCGTCCTGCTGGCCGCGTGCGTCGTGCTCAACATCCTGTTCTGGTAAGCCAGCCTTAACCCTTAACCTCATGCACCTGTGCGCAACCAACTCAACGAACACAACCAACTCAACGAACTCCTCGCCGCCATCGCCGGCGCGATACGCCGCGTCGCTCGCGACACGCGCCTCGTGCCCGTGGGCATGAGCATCGGGCCCTTCTCGCTCGCGAGCAAACTCCTCGCCGACCCACCCCTTCATCCTCGGCACCGAATGCGACACGCTGCACGTCGAAGGCTGCGGCGACACCATCCGCGCCAAAATCGCCCGCGCCTTCACGCTGCTCAAATGACATCGTTATGTCAAAAGCGGGCGAAATCATGAAACTTTGTCGCATAATGAATGACAACGTGGTGAATGCCGTGGTTTCTTGCGCCTCATGCCGCGCTTGATTCTTCAACTTTCCCGACTCCGCCATCTCCGTCGCGGCGAAGCGCGCGAACTCCGCCATTTGGAAATAATAATAAAAAAACGCCCCGCCCTCCCCCCTCCGCAGGCTTTTTTTCGAAATCGAAAAAATCTATTTGCCCTCCGCCCGCTTCCAAGCCCTCAATCCTCAACCCGCCTCACTTTCTCCTTTTCACCTTTGCGCCATGAAACCACACCACATCGCCCTCGCCACCATCCTCCTTTCAGCCTTCAGCCTTCATGCCTTCGGCATTTCCCCCGCCGACGTGAAAGTCAAAATCACCTGCGCCCCCGGCGACGCCGCCCCGCGCACCGCCATCCAAATAACCGACGCCAAACCCAGCGGCCAATACCTCCGCGCCACCGTCACCAACAACTCCGCGCGCGACATCACCCTCAACCGCCTCGTCCTCACGCTCCCGTGGCCGCGCAACGTCGACACTCCGACCGATCCCAAAATCGACGCTGCCGCCGACGCCGACGCCACCCACGCTCAAATTTGCGCCGGCATCTGGGACATGGGCCGCTCCGACACCCGCATCTATTCCGCCGGCACTTCCGCCAAACCTGAAACCGGCAGCTATCTCCTCGGCCGCTCCGACCTTGGCACGACACTCGCCGGCTTCGTCACATGGAAAACTTTCCACTCAAAATTGCGCTGGGAAAAAGACACCCTCGTCATCGACGCCGATGGCGAGGGCCGCATTCTCAAGCCTGGCGAAACCGTGCTGACCGAAAAAGTCTGGCTCGTCCAAATCAGCAACGCTGGCAAAATTTTGCAGGATGCGTTTTCAAAAATTCGCTGGGAAAACGGCTCGCCCGTCGTCAACGTCGGCGGCAAAGACCACCCCGTCAAAATCGGCGAAAACGAAACCGCCACACTCTCGCAAGGCACCTTCACCCCCACCGCCGACTGGCAAGACCTCCTCTTCTCCCTCGCCGACAACATCGCCGCCGAAAACGCCATCCACCTCAACCCGCAACGCGCCTTCGTTGGCTGGGGCACCTGGGATTATTACGGACGCGATTTCACCGCCGCCCAAGTCAACGCCAACATCGACAAACTCGCCGCCGCCTGCCCCCAAGCCAGCATCGTCCAAATCGACGCCGGCTGGTGGCCCAAGCGCGGCGACTACACCCAACTCCGCCCCGACCTCCAACCCGACGGCATGAAACGCATCGCCGACACCGCCCGCGCCAAATTCAACACCGCCGCCGCCAACGCCACCGCCGGCATCCACCTCGACGGCTGGCGCGCCGACACCGCCGCCGAAGTCACCCGCGCCCACCCCGACTGGTTCCTCCACGACGCCGCCGGCAAACTCCTCGTCCAGCGCAAAACCGCCAACAGCGAATGCGACACCGCCTTCTTCG
>Ga0123357_10011773_pt1 | contig 11242 bp, 5 predicted proteins | sample TergutEmb28metaG_FD_89873 | JGI IMG/M metagenome (GOLD analysis project Ga0123357, IMG submission 89873) | Embiratermes neotenicus P4 segment gut microbial communities from Petit-Saut dam, French Guiana - Emb289 P4 | ecosystem: Host-associated > Arthropoda: Insects > Digestive system > Gut ... | reverse complement strand
TCCCAACACTGGGTATATCTGTGTTCTCATATTACATGCTATGAATGTGACTGTGTCTATATCCATAGGATTGTATCCTATACTGGATCTATGGACTGCAAATAAATTACATTACATTACATACATATTAAACCCTTGCCTCTGTCAAGGTTCTAGACCAGATAGAACCATTACAAGTGACCTGGACACAGTACCTCAGCTTTTTGTTTCTGGAAGTCCTTTTCTTTTTGCTCCAGTACAGAGTATGTTGTCTGCAATGTCTTCTCTAAACTAGCTTTCTCCTTCTCACTGCTAGACTTTAGGTCCTCCTCCCTGTAAGAAATACTATGACCTTACATGTTTGTTATGTTATACAGCTCATTCTAAACTCCTTGTATAGTGTAGGTACTGGTAGTGAAGCTGTCTGTACACACACCATGAAGGCATATAGCCGGAGTTGTACAGTTCAGCTCTTTCTTAACTTCACTGCTATACGCAGTTGAGTGGTCAACCTTACATCTTGGCCACTGTACCTCCACGAAAGGAGCCACCATTACCCATTGAGGAGGAGGCTCATTACACTCTACAGCCAGTTTGGATGATACAGAGAAGACATAAAACTCTCCCTGTTGCTGGGTACTGGACCCTGGATTGTCCAGCCCATAGCCTAGTTCTAGTGTTTCCCAAACTTTTTTGCTTGTAGACCCTTTTGTCTTTGAAAAATAACCACGGATCCTCACATCCTTGTTCACGTAAATATAGTGTCCAGAAGACAGGTATCCAAAATTAAGAATTTATTTCTCAGGATTGATCTTAGATAGCTATGAATACATAGCAGTAGCTTAAATCACAATGGATTTTATGATCTGACCTTAACGTGGCTCTCACTCACTTCATGGGTACAGGACATTTTCTAATTATATATTTTAATGGTTACACAAAATAAACATATCATCAATTAAAGAAGTTCTGCAATTATTTTTAACAAAACGTTAGTCCTTTAATTGAAAAATTAAGTAAACTTCAAAGTAGACATTACAGAAATGTATCCATAGATCCCCTGGGAACTGGTCATGGATCCCTAGGTATCTGCGAAGCACACTTTGAGAACCACTGAACTAGTCACTATACTGACTATCCTACCTCGTCTCCAGTGTAAGTACTGAATACAAATAGTATATGACTTCACAGAAATTTAAATTAATTTAAGAAGGAATAATCTACATAATTAATTAGATACAAGATACAAATGGTAATTCATTTGGAGATAACAACAATATTTCAATACTTCAATAACTGTTAAATACACACAGTTTAGTAATGTTACAAAATGTATCCAGATGAACCACTTGTAACCAAGCCTGGTTTTGTTCAGGATAAAATTCCCACAGCACTAACTCTAGCAGGAGGGAGAACATAATGTTCTGAGCTCCACAGGCTTATTTCGACTACTTCAGATAAGAAAGAAATACCACCACAGTGGAAGAAATCTAGCATCATACCAACCTCAAACTTATTCATGCTACCTAGAATAAGGAAGGATTATAAATACAAAATTGAAGAGATCTAGTATCATATCAAGCTGGTAAAAACTAATTTATTCTACTTGGAATAAGGAAGAATTATCACTCCAACAGAAGGAATATGCATTGTTCCAAGGTAGAAACTTATTCAATTCTGCTTGGAATAACAAAGAATTACCACCACAACGTAAGGAGTATATTATTGTGCCAATGTACAAAAGGAATAATAAAAGCAACTGCAGCAATTATCAAGAAAGAGCACGATAATCATTATTTGCAACATGATGCTGTATGGTCTTGTAGACACACACAAACAAGTACATGTGAACATCAATATTATAAAACTTGATATGGATTTAATATCAGTTATAAGAAACGCACATAATGTATTTATTCTGAAATGCAGCCAAACATGAAAAGATAGAAACCCTTGCCTTTGCTTTGTTTCCTGCAGTTCTTTCTGTACAGCTGCCAACTGTAAACCAAGTTCTGAATTTTGCTGTGTTGCCATGGTAAGAGTTCCACACTGTTCTGCAAGTTGTACACGCTCCTTTTCAGATACACTTAGCTGCTCTTGAAGTTTATTAATGTTTGTTCTCTCTTGCTCCCTGCAATATTAAAAGCACTTTACGTACAGAAAGTCCCAGTCCAAGTATATCAACAGGGAGATGTTCAACAAGGAAAGAGAAATATGTTCTGCTGGTGGAAACTTAAGAAAGATATTTTTCATTAACAACAGAAAGGCACTGCTGGTGGCAGAAATATACTCAGGAAACTGTATGTGACTTGAGCAACAGAAGGTTTCATTGTGGTGGATGAACCTTCATCAGGAATATGTATGTGACCTGAGCAACATAAGGTTTAGCTGCTAGTGGCAGAGTTCATTAATATTACTCTCTCTCCATCCACCTTATGTTATAAAGTACAGCCATGACAGAAGCTTGCCAGACTGTGTAGGTCCTAGCATTAAAAATCAAGGTCTGGATCCAGAGATACTTTGAAACTACTGAAGTCCTAGATACAGTATGAAAAACATAAGAAAAGTTACTCAAGTACATCACAATGAACACATTGATTAAAATTTGAAGGAAAAATGAAGAAAAAATTATGACACATGAAATTTGATTCAGATATTAAATACTCACTGAATTAAAATCAATACAATCATTTCAAAACAGAATAAATAAGAAAATTCCTTCTATGTTCCAGCTTACAAAGGCCAATTTAGGACTTTTTAAAATTTAGTATTCTACTACTACTTCTGTTCATTTACTTACAATGCCTTATGTAACTCTTCTACTGCCTCTGCCTCCTTCTGTGCCTGCAAGAATTCATTCTGTAACTCCTGGCGATGAGAATCGAAGTCATCTTTCAGCTGCTGTGCCTCTTTCATTACTTCTTTTACTTTCTCTTCTCCTTCTTTCACAAGATTTTCAGCACCTTCCTTCTCCATATGAAGCCTTGTCAGCTCTTCCATTGCCTCTGACAATTTGGAATCCTTTTCTGACAAAATTTTATCAACAGCATCTTTATCTTGCTTTAACCTAGTTAATTCAGCAATGACTGAAGAAAGTCTTGTATCCTTTTCTGATGCAGAACACTCTGTGTCTTCTTTCTCTTGCTTTAGTCTTGTTATATCTTCACTCAGATCAGATAGTTTGGTTTCTGTTTCTGCTAATCTTATTTCAATTTCTCCCTTCTCTTTCTGAATGACATTCAGTTTTTCAGTTACAGCAACAACTTCTGCATTCTTGTTTTCTGCAGCTGCCTTGTCTTCTTGTACTTTTAATAATTCCGCACTGACCGACACTAATTTTTCATTTTGTTCCTTAACTAATTTAAGGGCAGAATCCTTCTCTTCTTGTAGTGCTGACAGTGCACCAATTAATTCATTAAGTTTCAAATCCTTCTCTGTATTAAATTTCTCTAGTGTTTCCTTCTCTTGCATCACTTTACCTAAGTCTTGAGTTACCAAGGCTAATTTGGATTCTCTCTCTGCCACAAGACTTTCTGTTGAAGCTTTACCTTGAGACAGACTCTCCAGTTCTTTAATATGCTTCTGCCTTAGCTCTTGCTCTGTTTTGTGAGCTTCCTCCACTACTTCCAACAGTTTATGTTCTTGCTCTTGTTCTTTTGCCAAAGCTTTTTCTGAGTTTTCTTTCAATTCTCTTTCTAATTTCTGTAATTGCAGTTTCATTACTTTCAATTGCTCGTTAAGATCCTTCTCTTTGTCTGCTGCCTCTTGAATTACCTTTTCCATTCTGCATGTTAGGTGTTGTTCAACAGCTACACTATGCTCCTTTATCTTTGTTAATTCAATCCTTGCATTTTCTGCATCCTGTTTGAGCTTGTCTGCTTCCAGTTTTTCATCCTGTTTAATTTGAGCATTTTCAGCAATGATTTTCTGTAATTCTTGATGAAGTGTTTGCTCAGTTACTTTTGCTTCCTGTAATTGAAGCTTCAAATCTTGTTCAGTTCTCTGAGACTGTTGCAAAAGATTCTCAGATTTCACCTTCAAGTCATGTTCTGTTTTCTCTGCCTGTTCTGTGACCTGCTGTAATTTGTGCTTCAGCATCTCTGTCTCCTGATTAGCTGCTGTCAGTAGCTCTGCAACTCCATTAACTTCTTTTTCCTTTTCCCGCAGCTCAGAGTTCAACTTGGTTAGATGTGCTGAAGAATCACTTGACATACTCATGAGGTCAGAAATGTCATTCTCCTGAAAATCACACAAATGCAGCACTAGTAACTCTTGACATAATCTCTAGTATACTGGGTCCCAACTACTGAAGTCTAAGGCCCCCTGGATGTACAAAAAAATCAGAGGCCTTTAAAAATGACCTACAACAAGATATATAACTTTAAAAAAATAATTACAAATGAACAATGAATTATATCCACAAAGCACCTTCTTCATTAAATTTTAAGTCTGTACTTTAACGTTCCCTTTTACAATTTATAAAATTCATCATATCAGACCCATTCCCACCCCCTGGCCCCCACAGCTCACAGTTGGGAATGACTATTTTTATGTAATATGCATATGCACTCAGTCTAAGGCAAAATTACTGAAAATTGTTTGTGGATTGCATGTCATTATGTATTACTTTCTGTATTACCCACACTGCACCTCTCTTCTACAAAGAGGTAGAAATATCACATCTTCAAACTTCATAATAAAATTGTGTAAAGGCCAGCGGGGAAAAGCACTAACAGTCAAAATATTCATACTGTCAGCATGAGCCCAATAAATAATAATAATAATAATAATAATACATATGACATCATGAACTACCAAAACAACCACATGCTAATGTTGTTCATTTGAAATTCCTTACCAGTTTTAGCTTTTGTTGTGTCAATTGATTGTACTTTTCATCTGAAGCTTGCAACTTCCTCTTAAAATTGCCCACTTCCAATTCAAACTTCTTTATCTCAGCTGTCAAAGCTGCAACTAAATTCTCAGAACCTGTTAATTTCTGAGTCAGGTCTGTAAAACAATAAGAGAATTGCACTTTGGGTTTACTGAGAGTGAAATACAATTAATGTGAATTTATCTGTTTTTATACGAATAAAACTGGATTGCAACTGCTAACATAGTCCAACTTGAGTGCAACAGCAGAGGCATTATTATGAAGCATGCTAATTAGGATTTATGGTAAAACAAAACTGGTTTGAAATGGCCTCAATGGGCAAACAGCAATACCCAAAGAAGCTGCATCTATGCTGCCACATCTACAAAGTTTATTGTGCACAGGGCATCCAAATATCATAGTACATCTGACAGACAGACCATTACGACATTTATTTGACTGAAGATCTTACATGTCCCCTCCACAATAATCTTTAAAATGGTCACAAATATATAATTAACAGCTAAGTAAACTCTGTATGACTGAATAGGAAACTTGCCACATTTCCAAAAACAATTTCCAGGATATGACCTATTGCATGTAATTTAGCAGAGGCAAAGAACATACATTTTACCACAGTAACACAGGAGGCACAAATTTTCCAAAAATCTAAGAGCTACCTTCCAGTTCTAGGCATCAGTAGGGTCCCATGAAGTAAGTTCAGTACCAAGGACCTACAAATATTAGGTACCACAGTACAAAATTTAGTCACTATGGAGACCTGGCGAGCAGGATTTGTGCACCATCACACAGGCATATCCCATAATGTTACTTTATGTGAACTTCAACTTTATAAAAAAGGATTATACACTATTAGCTCATTGTAATTTTGGCAAGAATAAACACAATAGATGTTGGGGCATATTGGGACATTTTTTGTAGATCTTGGCAATATATAAATGCACAATTATACACTGTAATAGGTAAAGATGACTTAAGGCAAGTTTTGAATATGAAAATTAAGTGATTTATACTTTGTATTTTATATGTTCTCCCTGCTGATAAGCCAGCCTAGCTGAAACATGTAAGAAGAAGATGAAATCTATATCTGTTCCTCACAGAATAGTGTGTACTGTGTTGGTTGCCATTGCAGAGTTACTTACAATAATGTTTACAGAGTTTCTATTTCTACTAATATGACAATGACATAACACTCACTGTATTTTACAAACAAACTTACTTTGCATTTCTTCCTGCTGCACCGAAATATCTGCAGCTTTCCTGCTAATATCCTCCTTCTGTACCTCAATATCTATTTTGAGCTGCTTAACTTCAGAATCCTTCTCTTTCAAGCATTCCTCTGTTTTCTTCAGTAAACTAGTTTTTTCTGCAATTTCCTTAATATGCTGCTCTTTTGCTGTAGCATTTTCTGTTATAATCTCTTCCTTTAGTGTTGCTAGCTCTTGTTTCAATTTATTTATCTCAGAATCCCTTTCCTTAATTTGTTCCTCAAGCCTCTGTATTGTTGAATTTTTTACTTCAGAGTCATTTAAATGCTCTTCCTTAATTTTTGATAGTTCATTCATTCTCATCCTCAATGTACTTTCACTAGTTTCTAGTTGTTTCTTCAACACTGCTTCCAGCTCATTTGTTGCAGTGGTCTTTTTATTCAAGTTTTCTGTTGTTTCTTTCAACAAATTCTCTGTCTGTTTGTTTTGTAATTTTAATTCTTCTATCACTTTCTCTTGCTCTTTGGCATATTCAATGCTTCTATCCAGTTCATCAGATTTTAATTTCAAAGCTGCCTGAATTTCTCCAATTTCTTTTTTTAAAGATGCCTCACTTTCTTTCACAGTCATTATTTCATTTTCTAAAGCTTCTGATTTCATCTGAAACAAATCTGTAGCTTCATTTAATTGTTTTTTAAAAGTGTCAATTTCACACTTATGTTCTTCTTTTACTTTAGCAACTTCTTCACATTTAAGCTTCAATTGCTTTTGAGTTTCACTTAATTCATTATTCAAGGTCTCAAGGTCAGAAGAATATTGCCCTGTTGATTCCTCTAACCTCATTTTTAGTGCATTATTAGACTCTTCACATGCATTTCTTAATCTATGAATTTCATTATTAAGCTCCTTCTCTAGTTTATCTGATTCTTCATATTTCATTTTAAATGAATTTTGAACATCCACCAACTGTTTTTTCAATGTGTTGACTTCTTCACTTGTTTTTTGGTTTGCTATTTGTACTTCCTCATCTCGAAGCTTCAATGCTTTTCGAACATCATCTAGTTCCTTTTGTTTCATGTCCAGTTCATCTTTGTACGTTGCTATTGCTTCCTCAGCTTCAAACAGCTTATTAGATTCTTGTTCTAGTAATTCAGACTTATACCTCTCCTCAGATAAGCTTTTCTCTAGCTCTCGAATCTGATCTTCACATGCAGCATTAGCAGCCTGAAAGTAAACCACACAAATACATACACACATCAGATGCAGTATATGAAGTAATCATCACCTTTGTAACAAACCAAATGATAAATCATTAATGCCACAGCTTTTGACCATCATTTCCTCCAACAGGATACATTTTCGCTCTTATACAGCAAGAAACATAAGTCATCCTCATGTAATGTAAAGTTTACAAGTCTTCCCAATGTCATGTGTCTATATTAACCACAACATGTAAAAACTGAAGAAGTAAAAATGGAAAAATTATGCAAGTTAACACAGCAGTTTTTCTCACCTCGGTTTAAACACCTTCCTGAAAAGGGCCAGAATGAAATGAAGACACAACGTGTGAGGGAGAATAGTGTTAGTGTCTACCATAATATTAGCAAAGATATTTTCACAACACAAGATTAAATGTACAATGCCCTATTCTGTATCATCCATGCTATGCACAAAACTGGAATTTTCCATTTTCTGGTAAGTGCTAGCCTCCTGGCTTGGTACACTTTTGACATAAATTATTTTTTTCTTAGAATGGTTTCCATTATACCATATCTTACATATTACTTTCCTCAGCACTCAGAAAATGTTTCATCCTCATTTTATTCCATTCTGAAGTGTAAGATTTACACTATTTATGACACTTACACAGTTCTTTCTGTTCTGCTTCCTGACATTTACTTCTAATTACCTGTCCCCACAATTTTTTTTTGTGTGTAAGGAATGTTGTGATAACAATAACGATATTGGAAATGAAAACATACAAGAATACAAAGTAAATAAAAATGTATAAGAGCACACACATGCATAACTGCAATTTTAATTAACTGTTTGCACTAATAAAGCCTTGGATTAAATACAGTGTCCTATAACTACCTTTTAACATGCCTACGTTACTATTTTCCATTCATTGTTAACAGACCACCATAATGAAAATGAAAAGTTGCACAATATACATACCCAAAATCTGAAATATGGCTCCTGCAAGTCAAAGCACAAATCACAGCACAAATTTTAAACTGAAAATAAAATAGCTAGGAGTCTGCATACTGAATATGAAATGCACTGCCAATGTTGCATGTGACCCTTTAGAAACTGAGGTTTATAAAAGCACAACAATAAAACTTCAACAGCACTACTTTAGGCAAACTATGTACACCACTTTAAATTTGCATGCTATTTACAGCAACATTTAATTTAGATCATAAATAACAACATATTAAGATTTCAGAAATACTGTTTTATAAAAAATGTATATATAACTACAGCAGGTGTTGCACAAACATCAAAGTGTTATAGGAAATGCATGCCAGCAACATGAAAGTGAGAACCTGCAGCAACTGACTAATGACAGCATGAAATTTGGTACATTCCACACAACAACACAATAGTAGTTTGGGCTGTTGCAATAGTGCACTATTAAACAGAGTACATCAGCAAGACTTACATGGGAAAGAGCAGCCTTTATGGCTACAGAAATGAACCCTACATACAATGTATCTAAGTGTATCGTAAATCATTATGTAGATACATTGCACTGTAACAAGATTTAGTGCAATTAACAGTTTGATGAAGTGGATAACTACACATGTCAACATGGCCTGACTATTTGGACTGTGAGATGAACTATTAAGCCACAAGGACAGAAGAATCTGACTGAGAAGCTTATCCTGCTTCAATACAAACAATTAAATATGCGGTAATTATAACAACAGCTACAAGACTGACTAAAAGTGAGCAAGTTGGTTCAAGTAGGAATGCTTATGATTTGTATTTGGCAGGTTCCCAGTGGAAATATGAGGCAGAAACAAGGCTACAAATACTCAGGTCTTTTGTAATTTTGATCACTACCTCTAGGAAAATGTCAGGACAGTACCATCAATTAGAAAATGACTGTCTCCACTCACATCCTTTCTAATTCATTATTCATTATTACTCTGTCAGTCAACAATATACATTTAGTCAGAATTACTGGCAGCATCATTAAAGAAACTTATACTTGATTATAGAGTCCGGTAGTATAGGGCATTTTATTGCATGGATCTATAAAGTGGTATAACGTGCACAATAAAAGTAATACCCACCAAACTACCCTAGCATGAAGCACGAATACTTATTTTTGGTAAAATTTTAACTGAGACAAGAATATATAACTCACAGCAAACCAGAAACTTTATATGGTCTATAAGAGTGATGTGCAGATATAGGTGAATTTTCTTGTCATAATACTACCAGTAAATGATATGGTGACAAGGACAAGCAACTAAGTGCACCAGCGATGTCAAAGCAGGCACTATATACGTGAATTTCAACACTACAATACGAACCAGAAAATCCAACAAGGAGCCATCAAAGGAAGTGATGTTTAACACTCATCAGTTAGGCTTTGTTGGTGTAATTACTTACATAAAAATAGGATTTGATTGAAACGAACTATATTTAAGAACCTTCCCAGCAATGAAAGCGTGTTGAGAAAGTATAAGCTCGTAAAAGAAGAGATTTATCTAGATTGAACACTACAATATACTTTACAAGAATTATCAGCATTTACTATAGTTATTAAGGATTTAACTATACTAATTTAATCATCAACAACAGCACTTTTATGGCATTAATTATTTGCAAAACAACACAATTCACCAGTAAGTATGGGAAACCAACTTGGAAAGTACTGTATGTACAATAAATGTTATACATAATTTTAACCAATATAATGAGTGGTATATTATAAAATATAGATGAAATTTTGTATGTAACAAATATAGAAATAAGATAAATACAATTTCTAAGGAATGAGATTTCACTTCATAAAATGGATACACGTTAACTTACATTTTACACTTACACAATTTTAGATTTTTACATTTTATACACATCACATTGCTGGTCTCAGTAGCCGCACGGTCTAAAACGTAGGTCTGCAGCCACTCACCTGCTGGGATTGTGGGTTTGAATCCCACCGGGGGCATGGATGTCTGTCTCTTTTGAGTGTTGTGTATCATCAGGTAGAGGTCTCTGCAACGAGCTAATCACTCGTCCAGAGGAGTACTACTGACTGTGGTGCATCACTGTGTGTGACCTAGAAACCTCGTGCCCACTGGGGGCTGTCATGCCAAACACAAATACCCATCACATTAGCCTGAAGGTGATAAATATAAGTCCATACATGCCTCTAAATAACTGACAAGTTATTTTATCAATAACAAAAGTTGTTGATTGTGTTAAGTCCTATTTATTATGCTAACAGAGTTATAATCATTCTCCCCACATTATATTTTACTTCAAATTTCAATATTCTACACTTTGAGTAGAATTTCCTTCTAATCCAGTTTCAATCAGATAGCCCATTTAAGATTTTACAAGTTCATAAAAATAAATTTACAATACCTATCAAAACAAGAATTTGTTCATGTTCACTGCTCACTTGGGTATCAGCTCCTTAGCTTTAAGAACAAATAAGTATATGTAAAAACAAAGAACACAAAGCCTTTACTCAGCATATGCAATCAAGCTGAAAGAATAAGGCATATCATGCTACAAAGGTTCACACACAAAGAGACAATCCATCACTAAGTAAGTTTATACTCACATCCTGCTCAATTCTCTTCCTCTGAAAACAAAAGTACAAGTCACTATTTTAACTCTAAGTCACATCTATAACTTATAATTTAAGTGATCAAGTTTTGAAAATTAGACATTAATATTATGCGAAGGAAATTATCGGGGATCATCAATGTGGATTTCGACGCAACAGGTTGACTATTGATCATAAATTCTGCATTCGCCAAATACTTGAGAAAAAATGGGAATACAATGAACCAGTTCATCAGCTCTTTATAGACGTCAAGAAAGCTTATGATTCAGTTAGGAGGGAGGTCTTATATAAGATTCTCATTGAGTTTGGTATCCCTAGGAAACTTGTAAGGTTAATAAAGATGAGTCT
>Ga0123357_10011772_pt1 | contig 11242 bp, 7 predicted proteins | sample TergutEmb28metaG_FD_89873 | JGI IMG/M metagenome (GOLD analysis project Ga0123357, IMG submission 89873) | Embiratermes neotenicus P4 segment gut microbial communities from Petit-Saut dam, French Guiana - Emb289 P4 | ecosystem: Host-associated > Arthropoda: Insects > Digestive system > Gut ... | reverse complement strand
TGGTATCACATCTCAGAAGACCATAATGTTCATTGTCACTCCCTTAGCCCACCACTAAATCTTATCCTCAGACAAATCAAGTATCTTATCAAAATCAAATTCTGTAAACATATTTCTACAATACAATTTATAGAAGTTTTTTAATAAGGGATCATTACTATTCTTACAGAGGAGCTAAAGGTCTCTTTTATGTTTGCATGAGGTTCTTATGCCCATCGTGATCCATACATTACCATTAGTCATTGTTATCAGCTTTTTTAAGGGGAAGCAAGAATAAAATATTCTTAAGTATGTATTCAGAAAGAAATTGTACATTAAATTTATATCATCATTTTCGAACACATTATCCCCACTCAGGATATTTACAATCTTATGCAATGACTTTACATCATTTAACAAAGTTTGAATATGTGTATCCATTTGAAGACAACAATTCTGGCTTTCGTGATGAGAATTACTTTCACTTTTGTCTTTTAATACGAACTCGGCAGTAATGTTACTATGTGTCGCCGCCATGTTGTTGCTTGAAAGGACTAAGAGAAGTTATAAAAGACCACAGTCAGGATGGCCATCAGTAAGTGACTCAAAGTGTGAATGTTGGTAATGGCATAGATAAAGCACCTGCAGAACCAAGGTTGCAGGGTGGCTGTGCATGTTGAGGGGGCCCCCGCAGACACACAGAATACTACAATTTTTTACTGAATTCTTTTCACTGGATTCCATAGTTTCTGACAGGAGGCATTGCCTAATTTGAAGGTCAATGTTCATTAATGTTTTTAGGCATGTGACTGGGTTCCATATCAAAGCATTGATGAAGACTACAATGCTACATCCATATTCTCTTGTAGCTGAGTGGACAATGCAGGAGACACTGCTGTTTGGAGATCAATTATTTCTTGGTAATGGCATAATTTTTTTTCCTGCACCAGTTCTAACTGCACAAACACTCATTAAAACTGCTGTGTCATGTTATTTAAAGACATGTTTCAAGAGATATTCGTGCTGCATTGGTGGGGCTAGAATTGTGAGTGAAGCAGATATTTCTGTTATTTTTTGTGATTTGTTCTGTATTAGCTGGCATTCTGATTTAAATGTGAGTGTAGACAAGCAACTTCACATGTGTGATTTAACAGTGCTCTGTTTCTTGAAGTATATCACTTATACACAATGCGAATTAGTATGTTAGCCTTTAATAGGGCTGTTTTCAAGGCCTAGCATTTTTAATGTCATGTCCACAGTCCTGAGCTTCACCCACAGATCACATTTCTCTCGGTGTGGACTTGAATTAGGGATTGACCTTAGTGCTGAGTTGCAACATATTTATCGCAATTCTCTGTTAAGAGGGTATCACTGTTCTTTGGAGGAAGGTCAGGACAGGACATTTGGATGGTTTTCTTCACTTCAATTCACATATTATCAATAGGGCTCATACCGAATGGTTGTGGTGGACAGTCACTGCATTCAACATAGGTCTGTACCAGTAGTCATTCTTGAACCCAGTTAGAATCATGAATAGAGGAGTGGTCTTGTTGGAACTGGATTACTGTGTTGGGATAAAGCAGTCTGACAAATGGCACCATTGTAGTCTTCAAAATGTGCTTATATTGAAGACCATCTTAAGTGCCTTTCTATTCAGTGGAGTATTATAGCTCCAACAAAGAACAAATACCCACTGTTTGTAGAGACTGAGACACTAATAGTTGTAATGGTCTTCCCATGGTCTAAACTACAACCAGCCCATCATTTACTGAGCTAAATGTAGATTCATCACAGAATGTCTTTTTCCTGCTAGCCATATTCACTGCTGCCAGACAATGCTAGGCAATGTGGTTTGTGTGTCAGTAAGCACATCCTTCACCATGGCTCATAGTGCCGTGAGACACAGAGTCTTGAAATAACTGTACTGTTTGTTCATTGTTAGTAACAGGCCTAATCTCCCTTGCACTGTTGAAAGGTTTCCTTTGGCTTGGGCTACTAATATTGCATCCTGAGGTGGACCAGATATGCACTATAACCCAGTCCCTTGTGTCCTTCAACTTGCCCATTCATCCAGTACTTCTGTAGCTATGCTGTGTTTGTGGACTTGGGAACACCATACCATTCGTCTGCAGTGCATGTGCTTCGTCCTCCCACCTCGAACAAGAGTGATCACATGTGTGAAAATATGTGATGGGTCATAGTGATGAGAATGACAAAGGAACATTTATACATCAATTGTATTATGAGAGATAAAAAGCAGTGTTTGAAAATTCCACCCCACACTGAAGTGCTGCAGAATCAATTGTAAACTTTAAGAGCAGAAATACACAGCATGGCCACCACCTGTCCAAGTCTCTGTTCCATAAACAACTGTCCTTGTGTCCAACTTAAATAAGAAATAATACACATGAATCCAATGATGAATTTAATGTAAGGTCAATCAACAACAGAGTTGTTTCATCTGAGCACTGTGTTCATTCAATAACTGAGCTCATGCCAAGAAGAATGTGGTCTGTGGTTGAAGCTCAGAAACGCAGGATGTCATATTAGAGATGCCAGGCCTTGATAACAGGTCTAATTCAAACTTGTATAAGCAAGGGATATACTTCAAGAAACAAAATATACCAAGACAAAATAGCATAAGTTCAACTTTGAGGAATACTTGTCATCTGCATTGCCTACTCAGCCATGAATGCTTACGGATTTTGAAATACTCATCTTTGCTGTGCTGCTGAGCCTAGTCACACGTCTTTGAAAATGAATGAACTCCAATGTATGTTTATCTTCAGATTACGCAAACATATTGGTGTCTGGATTAATACGTATCTAACATATGTAATTGTTAAGAAAGTACATATGGACAAATACAGGGAAAATAAGGAAGACTGGAATTGTGACTGCTGTATGCTTGTACCACTTTGGTTTGGGACAGAGAATTTCAGGCACCATTAATTTTTTTTTTTTGGCGAGGAGTGTACACACTATTTTTGAGTTATAAGAACAACTGCAGGAAGTGCACAGTACTGATATGAACATTAAATGAATTGATTTATTTCCTGTTTCACTGCATGCTACACTGCTGCATCATCTATGGTGGCTGTAAATTGGTATATTGTAAATCGGTTGATGAATGCTTAAGTTTACATAATGATATTCTTAACAGCATAACCAACTGGATGGAGCAGAGTCCTTGATAAACCAATAGTTGATCATTCAGGCAAGAAATTCTCCCTTTTTATGTGATCTGATGGTCATTAATAATTCCATACAGTAATATTAAAATACAATTAACTTGCCAATTATGTAACAGAGAATAATGTCACAAACCTGAAACTCAGTATGCAACTGAAAATTGTTATTTTTATGCACAATTTATTGTGAAACTTGGAATTATTTTTAAAACTCTGCACCTACTTAAATCAGTATGATTTAAATAGGTGCAGTTTTAAAAATAATTCCAAGTTTCACAATAAATTGTGCATAAAAATAACAATTTTCAGTTGCATACTGAGTTTCAGGTTTGTGACATTATTCCCTCTTACATAATTGGGAAGTTAATTGTATTTTAATATTACTGCCTGGAATTAGGAGCGAGAAAAAACGTGACCATTTTAAAATGTAATCCATGTGTAATGTATTTACAGACTGAAGAATTAATGTGATAATTTATATAAATAAGTTAATATCTGCAAATTCTTTCACCTGGACATTTTATATTTAAAATATAAAAGTAAATTAATTTAATATTAAGTATTTAATACTGTTATAAGTTCCAGATGAAAGAATTTTCAGGTATTATTATTATTTTAAATTAACTTGCATAAACTTCAATTTACCTTATATATAATATTTTAGAGGTTTAAATATAAATGCCAGTCATACACGAAATGTAAATGTTTGTTCAGTTTGATTCCCATAGAACCTGGCACAGTATGTATGCTTAAATGTGGACATTTGTTCATATGGAAGTACCAGAGTAATACTTCTAGTCACAAATTAATCTAAGTCATTGTTTATATAACAGTATCCTGTGGTGTAATGTCAGTATTTTACTTGTACTGTCATGCCTTGATGATGGATATTTCACCAGTTTACGACGTATAATCTTGATTTGAACATATTCTTGTATGTCAAGTTTTGAGTACTGTATTTAATAAAATGTGTACACCAATCTGTTGTTAATACATTGCCTTCAGATTCTGGAATAACATGTGAAGAATTAACTTTTCTCAGCTGTGTTCTGCACTTTTGTAACAGCAGTCAAGTGTTGCATTACTAAATTCAATACTAACTCACAACAACATTCCTTTAATTACAGCCAGCCTGTAGGAACTGTGTTACTGGAATTTGGTGACTGCTTTATGTAGATTTCCTTTATGCTTTCCTGTTGTGAGGTTTTCTCACAAAACATCAACCCTAAGAAGGTCGTTTCATGGTGGAAGGCTCAAGTTCGTATCACAAGATCATGCCACTGACACCTGTTCAAGGTTTTGTCACCTGTTGAGATGATGCCATTGGAATGAGTTAGAAGAAGAATGAACTAACAATTTACTTAAGTGTTTGTACCTGAAGGATTAGTTATTTTGCCAAGAAATTATTAAATTGTTATATGTCTTAAATTGTGGTGCTCTAGTTCCATTATTCAGGGCTTTTAATCAGATGTGCTACTTTAGTACAAACAAAAGCATATTGTGCCAATTTATTTGACATTCACAGGACTGTGCATCATGATATATTCTTATAATAAAAACCAATGAGATGCACTAATTTCTCAAATTTATTTTGGAATAGAACTCTACATGTTTCAGACAGGTTTACAGTCCATCATCAGGAGTGTAGTACTGTATACACAGCAATAGATATTTGTCATACAGGTTATGCTGTCTGCTAGCGAGATCAGGATGGAACATGCTGATCGTGCTAGCGGAGAGTCAGCATTACCTGTACGCAAATCTCAAATACCTATTGGTCTGTACACAGTACTAGACTCCTGATGATGGACAGTAAAACTGTCTGAAACATGTAGAGTTCTATTCCAAAGTAAACTTGAGAAATTAGTGCCATCTCATTGGTTTTTGTTATAAGAATGTGCCAATTTATCTTCACAAACAGTTTTTAAAAAAAAAAAAATTAATTCAATTAGGGATGTTGTTCTGGGTGAAGGCGCATAGGCTGTTACAAATTGTCCCCATGGACATTGAGGCAGGGGCCCCACTGACATACAACTTGATGTACCCTTATCTCAGTTGCTGCTGTCGGAACCACTGTAAACCATGGCCTTGATGTCTTGGAATGTTCTTTAGCACTGATGGACCCAGACATCACCATCAATGTACATCACCCCTAGGCAAACCTCTGAGATTTCCATACCATCAACAGAAAATGTCTGGTCATGCTGCCAGTGAATATTATGTTGCACCCCATGTGGTCAGCACTGTCAGGGACATGTTCCAAATGCTGGAAGGTGTTGGGCCAATCCCCCCCCACAGCCAGGAGCTCTCACTGTGTCAGTTACATGTTTTCATCTCCCTCAAGAAACAACTAAGGGACTCTAAGACAAAGATGACAAGGCTGTGGCAGTACAGTGGTTCCAGCAACAGGTCAGAAACGAATGTTTGGGAAAAAAGTTTATTGAGAACTGTATATAAAAAGTAAAGTGTTCTGTATACATACCATGAAGGTATATGGGGGACTTGGGGTGTAGCTTCACTCTTTCTTATTAACCTCAACAACAGATGGAAATGGTCAGCTTCACATCCCACCCATTTAACTTCCAGAGAAAAGGCTCCCAGCACCTACTCAGTGGGAGGCTGGGTGAGCTCCAGATCTGATCTGAATGCTTTGCAAAGCAAAATCTCTCTTGTTTCTGCTTAAAATGAACCGTGACTCCTTTGTCACCCAGCCAATAGCTTAGTCACTACACTAACATGCTATTTCAGCTGCCAAACTCTATATAATGTTGAACAAATGAGGATGATCTGAGACTCAGGATGGGGCATGTACAGCATTCCACACGACTGTGGTGAAGTTTGTATTGTGCAGACCAGGAAGAGGCAGAATATAGCTTCAACAGGGACTGTTAAGGTGATCATAGCCAAGTTACAGGCCAACAACATGAACAGGAGGTTAAATCTAGTGATAGATAATCTTATGCCAGTTTCAACTAGAAGGATTATGTATGGATGAAAATGGCAGAAGCACAAAACATCTTCTGTGTCAAGCCATGCAGACTGGCTCTGCAGCTCAGCCAATATCGTATTTAGTGTACATCAGGGGCTCTTTCTCCAGCAGAAAGTAGCTGTAGCATGAAGCTGACCATTCACCTGCCTCTCATGACATTCAAGGACTGGCTCTCCACCACATTACACTAACTCTTAGTGGGTTGTAACTTTATACTACAAAGGTTCCATAAATCATTGACATAAAACACAAAACTAAGTACAGCTATTGATGCTGGTGCACCTTAAAACCCAAACAATATATAACCTCAAATTAAAAAGCAACTTTTATTGTTATAATTGTATTTAATATTAGAATCTATTGGACTACCCTCAAGTTAACAAAGTTTCATTTTTATAAGACGCCACAAGACATCTATATACCTCAGAAAGATTATTTTCACACTTGGAGTTACATGCTTGCAGAAATTATTATGCTGTTCTCTTTTAATTACAGAGAATGTACAACAGAGATTTCTGGTGTCCAAGACACAACACAACATGACAGAAATCAAATATTTTGCACAGTAATACCATCCACTCATATGCTTCAATTACAGAGAATACAGAACCATTCACTAAGCATGAGCCAGACTATTACCTGCCTAACTGTAAGAGAAAGCATAAACACTAATTAACATACAGATTATCGTTATAGACCAACTAATCCCTGTACAGGCCCTAAGGGTTTCAGGAGCTTGAGGCTCCCAGATTTCAAGACAATCGGCACATGAAGATTGTAATGTTGGCCCTATGCAACGGCCGCCTCTACCTCACAAGAAATATTCCTGGTGCTCATTTCTGTTGAAAGCTGAATCGACCCCTGGGCCTAGTGTGGTCAATGAAAAATTCCAATGACACCATCAGGAATTGAACCTGCAACCTACCTTCTGGCTTGCAGTGCAGTGCCTCAACCAACTGTGCCATATATTTGCAAAGGTGGTTGCCAACCTAACCTCATGTGAAGTACAGTTTTACCCTGAAGATGGAGGCAGTGGGTTACTACAGAAGGTTAGGGTCCAGTTATCAATCACATTGTGTCACAACTTGAAAAAAACATTAATTTTCACTGTCATGGAAACCTCACATTTTGTCTAAATACAGTAGATTGTTTCACAGTGTTTAAAACACATCTTGTTCTCCATTTTGGACCACACTTGATTAGCCATCTTCAGGGTCAGCTGACTGGGTCTTTTCATTCTTGTCCTTGTCCTCTTCTGCTCCTGTCGACACAAGTCTGTCATCCAGGTACAGCAAAGTGTCTCAGTACACACAAACTGTAGGTTCAACCAAACCTGTAAACATGATGTTCCAATCAGTAGGAAGTAATGCAATCTAGTGTGTTATGCCACTCTACAATTACATTCAGGAAGTATTCAGTTCACATATCATCTGGCAACAGGCTATTAGACCACAACCAAACTTTTCCAAACCTTACTTATACACATACCATTTGATGCTGGACATGTGCAGTTGAAACAGCATAATATAACCTAAGAACCAATTGAATCAATCTTCCATACTTGGTTTATGGAGTATATTTTATTTAATGACACCTTCTTAAGTGTATACTTTTTATACTTTACTTATCCAATGCAAGACAAGGTTCTTTCCTTAAATTCGGCACTTAAATATGGGAGGGGTTGTCTTATACTCAAGTATCAAGGTACCAAATTGGACCATGCCAAGCAGTAACAGATTTTGTCAAGCAAAAATAAGGTGTACACTGCTAAATTTTCAGCTAGTTTGACCTACTGTTCCAGAATTTGTCTGGAAGGACAGTAAAGTCAAGATAAACTGCAGAATGGCTTAAAGGCCAAATATGGGACCTACATAGTATGAAGCAGGTGTTCCTACTCTTAAGCTGTAGTGTATGGTTCTAACTGGTTCACATGGCCAGTCCACATTAGGAGCACATTAAAAGAAATAAGTTGAGGTCCTAACCCAGTTATCCATTTAATGTTTTCATCAATAATTTTCAAAACTACAGCATCCAAAAGAAACTTTAACCAGTACCATTCCCAATTAAATTTCTGCATTATGTTGTCTAAGCCACATACTTTTTGCATATCATTTTATGCTTTCTGTGAAATTTTTACCTAAAAATTGGCTTATTTTAAAGCAATTTCTATGAACACAGCGTGAAGATATCCACTGAAGATCAAGAACCACTCAAGAACAAACCTCATGAAGTTCATATGACAGCTGGCAAATGGCAGGATTTTCTACAAGCACAAAAATTACAGTCAAATTGTAGTCTTCTGGAATGTGATGCCATGTACTTTGATGTACAGGTACCAACATTTTGGAGGAACTTGCTGCTGCCATCTTCAGTTCAGAAGCAGTGACCCCAGAACATACTTTTCTATGAGACTGCAAACTGTTATCTTCATATTACTGCTGTAAGAACATCAAATATCACAGAAACTAAAGCAGACCTCAGAGTTGATAATTTATTTTGTGTGGTTTATTGCACGACACTGTCCATTGATGTTTTACAGCACTGAATGGTATGGAAATGATTTAGAAGCTCTCAAGACCTACTGACAATACAGTACCAAAAGGACTGAGCAGAACAATGAAAATCTCAGCCTGCATAGCCACTGAGCTAGACGATATTGGAACCAGGCATCTCCTGAATAAAAGTCTACAGTAATACCAAAATACGAACACATCTAGCCTGATTCTGCATTAGTAGTGGACCCAAAAGATTCAAATGTGATCCTAAGACCATTAAAAAAGCATACACAAAAATTCACAATCACAACAGTATGTGGACGAAAATTTACCTGAGCTAGTGGAAGCAATGGCGTGGCATACATGGCACATCCAGAATGGAATATCTGAACACTGGAGAAGCGAGTAGCAGCACCAAGGTACTGAGTGACCGTCTGGATATCATGACTCAGTTGGACACTCTATCCTGTTGCAATGTGATGCAGCAAGTCAAGGAAAATGCAATGCACTCTTGTGACAGTAATTGAAAACAGTGTGCACCATCTCCCCATGTTGAGTTACTTAAATACACTATCAAATGCACAGGTCATAAGCACTCAGAATGTTACAAATGATGGACTGTGATAACATAATGAATAAATGGCAAAAATGTCTGGAAAAGTTGAATTTAAGCAATGAACTGGGTAGAAATGCAGCCAGTAGGGATTACGAGATAAACTATGCACATAAAGGATGAAAATATGTGTAATACCTTCTAGAATGTGACACTGTGTAGAGTGGTAGATAGGGATCAATGACTTAGAGGAACCAGCTGTGTTTGTGGGAAGTCTTGCCAGCTGACATAATAGTTTTGCAGCCTGTTCTACCGTTCGATGGAGGTGGCAGTTTGGTACCTGTCATAATAAGCTATACAGTTAGTTGCCAGCATCTCACCAGAGAAGCACGGGCTCAATTTGAGGTCCATCTTTGTGGCATGCATGATGAATGAAGTAGCAATGGGACAGTTTTTTCCCCAAGTACTTCAGTGTTCACTGCCAGTATCATTCCACAAATGCCTCATGTTCATCTCATCATTTCTGTACCACACAAGCTATATAATCTTAGCACCTGACACTCTTGTTAAATAACACACATCTCTCTACATGATGTCACATCCCATGCTGTGAGAAACATATGTCATACAAGAAATAAAACGTCAGAACAGTACTAATTTAGGTAGCTGTGGTGCATGCAATGGACATATCCATAAGGAAATTACAGACAGCATGTATCAACCTGAGACAGTTTGCCAGCATATTGGTTATAATCAGGGATTAAGAAGTGTATGTAGCGGAACATTTTTGGTACATTTGTTAATCGGGTAGAATGACGGCTGGGCTCAATCATGGGCAGTCTGAAGTCATCAGTCATAAATTTCACTGCAAATGTCCATTCAAGAAGCCTTTAGAGAAAGGGAGGAAGGGTTTGCTCCATAGATCTTTGAGTTGGAAACCCTGTGAGCAGCAGACAAAGGGCAATAAAATCTATTTAGCTGAGCCCTGAAAAGTGAGGAAAACATGAAGTATTCATAATATAGCATACAATGAAGTGCAACAGCCTAACACAAGCAAACCTTCCAACAACCAAGACAAAAAATAAACCAATAAAAGGAATTTTTGTACTGACCACATGAGTTGGATTCTGGCAGTCAAGTGAGCTGTGTGAGTGAGGTTGCTCATAGTGAGGTCACCTAAAGCACAGATTAATAGTTCTGGAGTGAAGTGACTGTTGGTTTTTTTTTTTTAAGAATATGATTTTTAGTTGGTTAACTGGACAAGAGCAGACCTGTTACCTCAGATGCAAATAAATTAATAGAAAATAGTGAGGACACTATCTGATGCGATGAAGCCCACCCGTATGCCTTCAGAAGTTTCATCTATGGCACTGAGCACATCGGGGCATAAAATGCATATGGGGTGATCACGTACATGTAAACATTTAGGTAATATTATGCTGCAAAAGCACATTACTTTCTTATTGTGATATCTGGAGTGCAAACTTAGAAGCCACTTAAGGGATAGCATAATACTTCTGCAGAAAACATAACTTTACATAGGATTGTATCTACAGTATTTACCTCAATGTCTGACAAAAATATTTTTCTAATAAATACTCTGAAAAAAGTATAGCTGTGTTACAATCATGTATATGGTTACACATGTTCTCTGACTGGGCTGGTGTGCACAAATAAATATAGAAAATTACACATATGCTACAGTAATGATACCCTTTATTTTATATTTCTGATTTTATTATTGTTATGCCAACAGCTCATTTAAAGTCACATTATTGCAGGGAGAAGTTGTTAAAGTGCTGTGTAAAAATCATGGGTGATCTTGTTGAAACGAAAGGTACAACAGAATCTAAAATACCAAAACATATGGCAGCTATGTGTTACATTTAAATTAGTGGTAATTAAGCATGCAGAAGAAACCACCAACTGCACCACTGCCCAGCATTTCTATGTCAGAACACAATGTACAGCAGTGCAGAAAAGAGAACGAACTATTACTAAAGGGAGCACATATAGCCCAAAATAATTCCTGAGG
>Ga0123357_10011771_pt1 | contig 11242 bp, 9 predicted proteins | sample TergutEmb28metaG_FD_89873 | JGI IMG/M metagenome (GOLD analysis project Ga0123357, IMG submission 89873) | Embiratermes neotenicus P4 segment gut microbial communities from Petit-Saut dam, French Guiana - Emb289 P4 | ecosystem: Host-associated > Arthropoda: Insects > Digestive system > Gut ... | reverse complement strand
TCGGCTTGCTGGATATCGGAGCCGAAAGAGTCGGACGGGGGTTCGGGCAAGCTTTCCGGTTTGTGGGCAGCTTGTTCGGGGACAGTTTCGGATGTGGCTTCAGGTTCAGCCGTGCTGGCCGGTATGGTTTCTTCGTCGGGCGCGTCGCCGCTGCGCAGGCGTTCGGATTCTGCCAGGAGCGCCGAGACATCGCGCCAGTAATCGGCCTTTTTGTCGATTTGGTCGACCCAGGCGATGAATTCGCGATGAGCGGCGGCAAGTAACTTCAGTAGCGGCGGGGTGATTTGCCATTCGAGTTGCAGCCAGCGGTTGAGGGTCTGTTCCAATCCCCAGGCGGCTTCACCCAAATCGGCCAGACCCACCATACGGCCACTGCCTTTAAGAGTATGGAAACCGCGCCGGATTATGGTGAGGTTGTCGCGCTCGCCGGGTGAAGCGCGAAGCAACTCGAGATGTTCAGAAGCCGATTCCAGCACCTCGCGCGCCTCTTCGATGAAGATGGCAAGCAATTCCGCATCGAGATCTGTTTGGGATGTGGACGGTGGGGTTTGTGTGCTGGTGGCGGCTACCAATGCTGAAACAGGTTTTGTGGGCGGTTCCAGCGGTATTTCGATTTCTTCCGTATCCCCCTCGGTTTCGATCACGAAAGCCGGGAAAGTTTCGATGCCATCGGCCAAGCCGGAAGGCTCCTTGATTTGCGGTTCTGCGATGGCTGGTACTACGGGAATATCGGGCAATCCCGCAGGCAACTCCGGCAGGTCGATACTGAAAACTTTCAGTTTGGCAGGATCGGCGGCTGGGCTCAGGAAATGGGTGACGGACGTGTGAGTGTATGGCAACGACTGGACGAAGAAGCCCAAAGCCGAGAAACGCCGTGCGAGTTCGGTGAGCTCGGCATCATCGGCGGGCGAATCTTCCTGAGCTAGGCGGGCAATGATTTCACCAGCTTCCTGGATCAGGGAAATGGCATCGTCCTCACCGAGCAGAGACAGGACTCCTTCGATTTGGTGCAGCGGTTCGTGTAAGGTTCCTAGCGGTGCACGTTTCGAGTGGTCGCGGAAAAAGTCGTCGAGGGTCTGTTCGATAGTGGCGAGGCCGGAAAGAATCTCGCGCGAGAGTTGTACGACCGCTTCTTTTTCCTGTTGTTTGCGTGCGGATTCGACGCTAGTCGCACTGGGCGGCGCGCCGAGTTCCTCACCGCGCGCAAGCGCCTCCAACCTGGAGAGCACATCGCCTGCTTGTGTCTGGAACCCTGAGTCGGGAAGCGCACGGTCGAAGGCCGCTTCCGCCAGCAAGAGGGCAGTGGCGAATTCAAGGGCAATAGGTTCGGAATAACGCTGCGGGTTTGCGTTCAACCAGGCGATGAACCGGCACATACCACCAAGAAGACGGTGAAGGACGGGGCGGCCTAGCGGAGAGGCAGATTTCGTAAACGCTTCAATTTGAGCATTGAACTCGGACAGCGCCAATGCACCCTGTTCGCCGAAGGTGTTCCATTTATCCTTGATGCGGGTGAGTTCCGCATGCAGTCCCTGGAGCAGCGGCCCCAAGGGCAGGTCGCTGACGGTTGAGCCCTCTTCGGGAATCAGGGCGTCGAGCTGCCATGCTTGGCGTACCGCCTGCTGAACCGGCGTGGAGGCAGGCCGGCTAGCGATATGGTAGAGAAGTTCGCGCAGTAGGCGTTCGGGCAAGGCTTGCTGGCCTTCTTCGAGACGGTGCAACTGGGACTCAATCCGGGTCAGCAGATGCCTAGTGGCAAGTTGTTCATCGGTCGGCATGGCAACGAGCGTGTCGATGAACGCTTGTCCGACCCACCATAGGGAACGCATCCCAGGATTGTTTTCAGTGATTTCAAGTCCGGCCAGGGCGGCACGCATAGCATCAATGCCCGTAGCATCCGACTGACGCAACCAATCGAGCAGGCCGCGTTGGAAGCGCGTGCGCATGGTTCGGCATTGTTGTTGCCGTTGTTCCGCATCAAGCTTCGGTATCCCATCGCGTTGGGGGATGCGCACACTCAGGTCGGGGAAGAAGAGATCAGCGGGCGAGGGAGCCGCTTCGCCGCGGGCAAGCACGAGTTCCCGGTACAGCGACAGCAGGCGCAGGGGCTGGTCGGACGTACCGTGGATCAATTCTTCGAGATAGTTGGCGATGCTGGCAAGTGCGCGACGTCCAAGGGCGATTTGTGATTCGTCAAGCGGCAGTTCGCCCCGGACAAGCGCAGCAAGGAACAAATCCAGCGCCGCAGCAAATTTCGTCAAACCGTCCAACCCAATGATGGACAACGCCCCACTGGCTTGGTGCAGGTGGTTTTGTGCGAATTGTATTTTGGCAGAACTATCTGCTGATCCGAGTGCAGCCTGGAGACTCTCAACCGCACGCGACAGCGCCTGATCGATCTCGCTTTTGACCCAAGTGAGCGGGCCGAGATCTGGTTCGTTGGCGTGCGTCATGGCGACCCTATGCTATTCCTTGATTAAACCTTGAAACCGGAAACCGAACCCTTGAGTTCGATCGCAAGGTCAGCAAGCTGGCCGACCGATTCTGCCGTCTGCTTCGTTCCGTGGGTCGTCTGTTCGGTAATGCCAAGTATCTCCTTCATTGACTCGGCTACCCGGATGGCTTCGGCAGCTTGGTTCTGTGTATCGGTGGAGATTTGTTCGATCAGGTGAGCCGCGTCCATCGACACTTGACCCATTTCGGCCAGCGCCTGACCGGCTGCATCAGACAGGCGTGCGCCTTCCACCACGTCCCGGGTGGCGTTTTCCATTGCACCGACGGCGTCTTGGGTATCGGTTTGAATGGTTTTGACGATAGCCGCGATTTGTTTGGTTGCCTCAGCCGAACGTTCCGCTAGCCGCTGTACTTCTTCCGCAACCACGGTGAAGCCGCGTCCGGCGTCACCGGCAGAGGCTGCTTGGATGGCAGCGTTAAGGGCCAGTACGTTAGTCTGTTCGGTAATGTCGGAGATCAGTTCCACGATTTCGCCGATTTCCTGAGAGGATTCGCCCAGCCGTTTGATGCGTTTGGAAGTTTCCTGGATTTTTTCGCGGATCGCGTTCATACCACGGATCGTGTTCTCCACCGAGTCGGCTCCCTTACGCGCGGATTCCAGCGAGCGACGTGCTACTTGGGCGGTATGTAGCGCCCGTTCGGATGCAGTGATCATCTGTTGTGCCATGTTTTGCACGGTCGCGCCCGCATCCTCGATCTGGTGCGACTGGCGTTCGGTAGCATCGAGCAATTCGGCAGAGGTGTGCTGGGCGGTTTGGGTAGCGGTCGTTACACGCCCGGCTGCGTCATTGATCCGGCTGACCAGTGCAGCCAATTCTTCGATGGTGTAGTTCACCGAGTCTGCGATGGCTCCCGTGATGTCTTCCGAGACTGTAGTGCGGATAGTGAGGTCGCCGTCGGCAAGGTCGCCCATTTCGTTCATCAGGCGCAGAATCGCCGCCTGGGTGTGATTGCGTTCTTCTTCGGAGTGTTGGCGTTGCCGGTCAAGGTTGGCCTGACGGGTGTTGACTTCGGTTCGGTACACCTTGGTGACAATAAGCAGCACGATCAGGGCGGCAAATGCACAACCCACGATCAGACGCGAAAGCATGCCGGTGATATCCGCTGCTTGGGCAAAGGTTTCGCTCAGCTTGCTAAGTCCGTCGTGGAGGGTATCCGAGTGCCTGGATAGGGCATCACTGGCTGCCTTGATTTTGTCGAGCTTCACCAAATCGTTGTTGGCGGAAACCGCCTCCATCTCCTTGCGGACGGTTTCCGAAGTGCTGCCCGGTGTCCTAAGCGCGACCATTAGGCTCGCTAACTGGAGCATGGTGTTCGCGGAGTCGGTTTGGGGTTCGGCTATCGGAAGGATTGAGCCATCCTTGTTATCGTTGATCAACTGGATTTCTTTTTCCATTTCTGACCAAGTTCTGGTGATGCCCATAAAATATGGTTCTTCGGTAGTCGGGATAGGCAGTCTCTGGTTGTCAGGGGTGACTCCCCCTTGCTTCAACGCGTTGAAAAGATTGTTGAACCTCTGGCGGTCCTTTTTCAACTCATCAAAAGCTTCGGATTTCCCCTGTAGCGCAAACTGCCCGGATTTGGCGATTTTTTGCGAGATGGCCTGCAATTCACCCGTCACTGCAACTTGAAGCGTCACTTTACTGATGTGCCAGATCTGGTAGAACATCAAAGCGGCCGTCGTTGCGCTCAGTATGATGAATAACCAAGCTAGGAAGGGGACCCGCGTGGAACCAGTTGGCCTTGCGCCGGAGGCAGCGTAGATCCGTTCGGCGGTCGATGACCGCATGGCAACCTCCCTGTCTTCCAAAAGGGTTGTATCCGAAGAGCGCCCGCTCGCGGGCGGATTGTTTGAAAAAAGCTTGAATGCCATTTGCCTTGCTCCACTGCGGTTGCTGACCGCCAGTAGTGGTCTTGGTAGAAAACCGGAAAAAATAGGATTCTATTGGAAAGGTGATGCCCTTGCCCTAACTAACGCCTACGTCGAGAAAAATGCTGTTGGATAAAAGCTGCGGTACGTCCAACCGCAACCAGAGATTGTTATGTGCGTCCCGAAACCGTGCGAGAACCCAGGGTCGTGGGTCATCTGCTTCGGCGTCAAGCTCAAAATCTTCTTCGTCGCGCAGCCCCAACACACGCGATACTAGGATGGCGCTATGTACACCTTGCCGCGTGCCGACGAGCAACAGGCGCGCCTGGGGAGTGGACGAGGACAGCGCTGGGCCGTCATGGAAACGTGATAAATCGACAACGCTGTATAAAACGCCTCGCACATTGACCAAGCCGCGATACCACTCGTGCGTAAGCGGAACTGGAGCCAGTGCAGGGGGAGGGACGATTTCGCCGGACTCTGGCAGGCTGAGGAGCCAATATCCGTTACCTGCCTGTACCCCAAGCAAACCTCTATGTTCTCCAACGTGAGCTTCTGCCAGGCGGAGGGTCAGTTTTTCCTGGAACTCGCGTAGGCTGATCCGTTTGGACATAGCGCGCTTTACCCGATACTCTTGATGCGTTCGAGCAGGGCGGTGAAGTCGAGGGGTTTGACAATGTAGTCATATGCGCCTTGACGCATGCCCCATATCTTGTCGGTTTCAAGGCTCTTGCTGGTACACATGATGATTGGGATACCGCGCGTGGTTTCCCCGCGCGAGATCGTGCGTGTGGCCTGATAACCATTCATGCCGGGCATGACAACGTCCATCAGGATTAAATCGGGTGACTCGCTGCTGCTTTTATTGATGGCTTCCTCGCCGCTTTCGGCGGTAACGACCTCATAGCCGTTGCGGACGAGCGCTTCGGACAATGCCAGCCTTTCAGTGGGCGAGTCATCGACTACGAGTATTTTTTTGATGGTCATAGGCTCTTTCCATTGGGTATTGCAAATGACGTTCAGCGCAGGTGGGCGCCAGCACTATGTTCTGTGACTGCCCTGATGAGGCTGTCTTTCGTAAAAGGCTTAGTGAGATACTCGTCAGAACCTACCATACGACCACGTGCACGGTCGAAAAGCCCATCTTTTGAAGACAACATGATGACTGGCGTCGCTGCTAGTTTGGGGTTTTTCTTGATGAGTGCGCAAGTCTGGTAACCATCGAGACGCGGCATCATGATGTCGACGAAAATAACATCTGGGTGATGATCAGTGATTTTTGCCAATGCGTCAAAGCCATCCTCAGCCAGCAGTACCTGGCAACCCGCCTGACTGAGAAAAATCTCGGCGCTACGACGAATGGTGTTGCTATCATCAATAATCATCACCTTGAGTCCGCTCAAATCCATGCACTGTGCCCCCGGGAACGTGGCGTCCGATACCATAACCTTATTGCAGCCATCAGCAAGCATACCGCAAAACACATGTTTCAATAAAGGCAGGAATTCCCGTAACACAGGCGAAAACGCTTTCAACACCTTCAGCACCTTCAAAAGGAGGGTGCCAGAAAAATATAGCTGTTAGCATATTTCTTTTTAAACGGAACGGATGAAAAGGGAAAAGAATGAATAAAGACAAATGGCTCTCGCGGCGGGGGCTTTATGCGATTACGCCGGATGAACCCGATACCGCACGTTTATTGGAAATGGCTGCCCGTGTCCTTGCCGGATGCCCGGCGTTGCTGCAATACCGCAATAAACTCGCTTGTCCGACCCTGCGGCACGAACAGGCATCCCAGCTGCTCACGCTATGCCGTGCCGCAGGGACGCCGCTCATCATCAATGATGATTTAGAACTGGCTATTGAGCTTGCCGCCGATGGCGTCCACCTTGGGCGTGACGACGGCGACGTGGTGCTTGCCCGGCGGGCTCTGGACGCGCTTGGGCCTGGGCGCATTGTTGGGACGTCGTGTTACGGCGAATGGGAGAGGGCTGTGAGAGGCGCGACGGCGGGGGCGGATTATGTTGTTTTTGGTGCAATGTTTGCCTCGGCCACCAAGCCAGAAGCGCCGCGTGCGCCGTTTGAGCTGCTTGTGCGTGCGCGGCGTGAATTGAATCCGGACGTAGCTGTCGCTGCCATCGGGGGTATTACCCTCGATAACGCGGGCATGCTCTTCGAGGCTGGGATCGATCTCGTGGCGATTGTCTCCGATGTGTTCGGCGCGGTTGACCCGGGTGCGCGAGCGGTGGCTTACCGGACGCTGGCGCAAAAATGAAAACCAAGTTGCTGCTGTGCGCCGGTGCGGGCGAAAATCCTACCTTCTCCATTTTTCTTTTGCTGGAAAGCACGTCATGAACAACCGTAACGAAACCCTTTTCAGTCAAGCCCAACAACGCATTCCCGGCGGGGTCAACTCGCCCGTACGCGCTTTCCGCTCGGTGGGCGGCGTGCCGTGTTTCATCGAGCGTGCCGAAGGGGCGCGGATGTGGGACGCCGAAAGCCGGGCCTACATTGATTACGTCGGCTCGTGGGGGCCAGCGATTACCGGGCATGCCCATCCTGAGATCGTCGAGGCGGTACGCACGGCGGCGGCGAAAGGGCTTTCCTTTGGCGCTCCGACGGCAGCTGAGGTCGAAATGGCCGAGCTGTTGTGCGCATTGCTGCCCTCGCTTGAGATGGTGCGGCTCGTCAGTTCCGGGACCGAGGCGACGATGAGCGCGATCCGGCTGGCACGCGGCCATACCGGGCGGGAGGGTATCATCAAATTTGAGGGCTGCTATCACGGCCACGCCGACAGCCTGCTGGTCAAGGCCGGTTCCGGCATGTTGACCTTCGGCAACCCATCTTCGGCGGGTGTCCCGGCGGATTTCGCCCGCCATACCATCGTACTCGACTACAACGACCTCGACGGGGTTGAAGCAGCTTTCAAGGCGCGTGGCGGGGAGATTGCCGCCGTGATCGTTGAGCCCGTAGCGGGCAACATGAACCTAGTGCGCCCCCGCCCCGGTTTCCTGGAAGGGTTGCGCCGCCTGTGTACACAATATGGTGCGGTGCTGATTTTTGACGAGGTGATGACGGGTTTCCGCGTCGGCCCGCAAGGGGCGCAGGGGCTGTTCGGTATTTCCCCCGACCTCACCACGCTGGGCAAGGTCATCGGCGGCGGTATGCCGGTGGGTGCTTTCGGCGGGTGGCGCGACATCATGGAGAAAGTCGCTCCGCTCGGCTCCGTCTATCAGGCGGGCACCCTTTCCGGCAGCCCGGTGGCGGTGGCCGCCGGACTGGCTTCGCTCAAACTGATCCGTGCCCCTGGGTTTTATGAGGCGTTGGCCGTGCGCACGCGCCAACTCACCGAAGGGCTTGCCGAGGCCGCATGTGCCGCCGGAGTCACTTTTTCAGCCGATGCCGTGGGCGGTATGTTCGGACTTTATTTCAGTGCGCGTGCGCCGGAAACGTTCAACGATGTCATGGCGATGGATCGGGAGCGTTTTAACCGTTTTTTCCATGCCATGTTGGAGAAGGGGCACTACTTTGCACCCTCAGCTTTCGAGGCCGGTTTCGTATCCTCCGCGCATGGCGAGGCCGAAATCAATGCCACGATAGCCGCAGCGCGGGAAGTGTTCGCCGCCCTGGGATGAGGCACGCCGTACCCATCACCGCACCGTTACCGTTCTACTTGTCCATGTCGGGTCTTGCCAGCGGTGGAAGGGGGTCAGGTTGCCGGGTTTGTCGGCGTGGCGCTCTACGGCCAACGTGTTGCGATCCCATAGCTCGAAGCTCGTTTTGCTTTGCCCGTTGGCTACGATTTCGCGGGCAACGAGCATTTGCTTGTTGTCGGGCACCCAACCGGCGAATTCGAGGTAACCTACATGGCGAAGATGGGGGGTACGGTTCGCGTGGTGAATGAAGTGGATGGCGTCAGTTTTTATTTGAGCCTCAAACGTGCCAGTGAGCGGGGGCAATGACGCAGCTTAGTTGTATGTTTCAATAGGCTATTTGCCCGGAAGGATGCCCATGTGGTCATTTCAGGGTGGGGTTCGTGCAGGTTCACGCCGACGGGCGCGAGGGTTCCGCCGTGTATATTGGCCGGTATAAGCGTGCAAGTTGGCAAAGCAAACTTTTAATAATGTATTTGTTCACGGGCATCGCATTCAGACGATGCCCTGCTGCGTGCAATTGACGGTTCGCAACGTGTTCAAGCGCACGGGTCAACCGCGCTCGCCGCTGTTTCTTCCGTATAAGTAAACGACCAAGGGCGCGTGATGTCCAGCGCGTCCGTGTCGCGGCGGATTTCGGGCGGGAAAGGCTCGAAGGGCGCAGCCCATCGGGCGATGTCGATGGCTCCTTCGTCGAGCGCCTTGTGACCCGAACCTTTTTCGACATGGGCTTTTTCGAACGAGCCGTCAGCGAGGATGGAAACGGTGACAACCATTTCCCCATAAATCTTTCCGCGTGCCGCCTTGGGGTAGTGTAGCGAGGAACTGCACGCGATTTTGCGTCGGAATCCCGCCAGATATTTTTCAAACCGCGGCTCTGCCGCGGTTTCCGTGATCTGTTTGCGACGCTGGAGCCACTTCTGTTGATACGCTTGTTTACGTCGCTCAATTTCGGCATCCAGTTCCCGGATGAGTGCTCCATTGGGGGTGTTTGCCTCGTCTGCCGCAGCGGCGTGGAAGGGTGCAGACAGGAGGGATACCAGGAGAGAGGGCAGGGAAAGTATCAGGAAGGACATAGGGGGCGCGGTTTTCATCGTATCCTCATAACAGGAACAGCGTTGCCAGCCCGAGGAAGATGAAAAAACCTCCCGAATCGGTGAGCGCAGTGATCATCACGGAACTACCAATTGCTGGGTCGGTTCCGAACCGCTGGCGCATCATCGGGATTAGAACCCCGGCGCTGGCGGCCAGCAGCAGGTTCAGCGTCATCGCGGCAGTCATCACCATCCCAAGTGAGATGCTCTTATAGAGCCACCAAGCCAGCACGCCAAGCAATCCTCCCCAAGTGAGGCCATTGAAAAGGGCAACGCCGAGTTCCTTCTTTATTAACCGCTTCAACGCGCTTTGTTCAATTTGACCCACGGCGATGGCGCGTACGATCATCGTAATGGTTTGGTTGCCCGAGTTACCGCCAATGCCAGCAACGATGGGCATCAGTGCCGCCAGTGCCACGAGTTTTTCGATTGAACCCTCGAAAGCGCCGATGACCCGGGAGGCGATGAACGCCGTTACCAGGTTGATTGCCAGCCAGGACCAGCGGTTCTTCACTGAGTCCCACACCGAGGCGAAAATGTCTTCTTCCTCGCGCAAGCCAACTTGGTTGAGAATCTCAGCTTCGGATTCCTCGCGGATGAAGTCGACCATGTCAGCTACGGTGAGACGTCCAATGAGTCTGTTGGAGCGATCTACGACTGGCGCAGAGACGAGGTCGTAACGTTCGAATGCTTGTGCTGCGTCGCTGGCGTCGTCATTCGGCGAAAAACTGACTTTTGGCTCGTGCTGCATTACCTCCGAGACTTCCTTGTCCGGGTCGGTGATTAGCAGCGCCTCCAAGGTGAGGATGCCGATCAGGTGCTCCTCGCGATCGACCACGAAAAGTTTATCGGTGTGGTTCGGCAATTCGTCGAAGCGGCGCAGATAGCGCAGCACCACTTCAAGGCTCACGTCCTCCCGTACCGTCACGAGGTCGAAATCCATCAATGCGCCGACAGAACCTTCGTCGTAGGACATCGCCGCACGCAATTGCTCTCGTTCGTCGCTGGAAAGAGCCTTGAAAACGTCCTCAATGACTTCCGGGGGTAGGTCGGGTGCGAGGTCGGCGAGTTCGTCCGCATCTAGCGTTTCGGCAGCCGCTTTCAACTCGTGCGGTGCCATGAATTCGATCAGGGATTCGCGGACGGCATCGGAGACTTCGAGCAGGATTTCGCCGTCGCGGTTCGCCTTGACTAGATTCCAGACGTAACGTCGCTCTTCGAGCGGCAGGGCTTCGAGAATGTAGGCGATGTCCGCCGGGTGCAGCGCATCGAGCTGTGCCCGCAGTTCGGTGAGATGTTCCGGCGTGGGAAGAACCAGGGCGGGCGTTTCAGAGTTGGAACTGCCCACACCAATGGTTTCTTCCAACGCATGAGAATGCGCCAGCACTAACTGCACCCTATGCAGGTGTTGCTGGAGTTCGTCGGGGTGCATGCCAACGCCTTCGTCAGCGCGGGACTGTTCGTCGGCGGGCGTGTCTTCTTCCGGAGTCATCGCACAAGGGTGATCGGTGAGTGGGTGCGGCCGGAAGCGATTGAAGCTGCCGGACGGTCCCGTGCGGGGGAGACGGGACGCGCGGAGCGGATTTTACCCCCAGGATGAAGGCAGTGCATCCAAAGAATTAAGGGCAAGGGGCAGGGTAGTTTGCGGTTTAAGGGATGTCATAGGGGGTAGCACAGTGACGCCAATGCCGCTATGGCAAACTAATGCCAATCGCTACCAGGGTTTGCTAACCGACGGTAGCGATTGGCACTGCATCTGGCAGGACTGGATGGTTTCCAGCCCCGCTAGATCAAGCCACATGACGATAGACTTGATTTCGTCGATCGATTTGGCCTTGCCCGATACCTTTACCGAGAAACGGTCGCCGAGCACAATATCGAATTCCTCGTACTTGGATTGGCTATCCCATTGTTCATGTATGAGATGGCCGTCCTACTTGTAAGTTTTGTCGTAGCCGTGGTCGGTTTCTTTAGAATTCTCTGTGCCTACTATTAACCCGGCAATCAATAACAAAAATAACAACCCCATGTTATAATCTGTCGCATGGACAAGATAGATGCACGCAAACTCCCTCGTGAAGCGCAAGAAGGATTGCGCCGGCAAGCCATGC
>Ga0123357_10011770_pt1 | contig 11243 bp, 4 predicted proteins | sample TergutEmb28metaG_FD_89873 | JGI IMG/M metagenome (GOLD analysis project Ga0123357, IMG submission 89873) | Embiratermes neotenicus P4 segment gut microbial communities from Petit-Saut dam, French Guiana - Emb289 P4 | ecosystem: Host-associated > Arthropoda: Insects > Digestive system > Gut ... | reverse complement strand
GCCTGGCCGACCGTGTAGTGAGCCGCGTCACTCGGGCTGGCCGACTTGACCAGGTCAATCGACGGCGTACCCGGCAGGTCAACCGTCACCGTGTCGTCACCGGTCACCGTGTCACCGGTCGGGTCGGTCCCACTGCCCGTGGCCGTGTTGACGACCGAACCGGCGTCGACATCGGCTTGAGTCAAGACGTACAGGCCGTGGCAAGTCGCCACCCCACCGGGCGCCAACGCCATCGCGTTGCACGACAGCGCCGGGACCTTCGGATCGGTCACGGTCACATCAGTCAGCGTCACGTTGCCCGTGTTCGTCGCCGTCACCGTGTAGGCGATCGACTGCCCGACCTTGGCCTGGCCAACCAGAACACCAGTCTTGACCACGTCAATCCCAGGGGTCCCGGGCACATCAGTCGTGACCGTGTCATCGCCCGGCACATCGCAGGCCGGCGTCGAACCCGGCGTACAGTTCGGCGGCAGGCCGTCGGCCACGGCCGTGTTGACGACCGAACCGTTGTCGATATCGGCCTGAGTCAGAACGTACGTCCCCGTGCAGGTCGCGACCTCGCCCGGCGCCAGCGTCGTGGTATCACACGACAGCGCGGGGAGCTTTGGATCGGACACCGCCACATCGGTCAACGTCACATTGCCCGAGTTCGTCGCCGTCACCGTGTAGGCAATGGTCGCGCCGACGGTCGGGACGGTACCAGCCGCCCAACTCGGCGTCGCCAGCTTGACGACATCGAGCGCCGGCGCCGGCCGCAAGGGGGTCGTCACCGTGTCGTCGCCGCTGACATCGCAGGCCGGGGTCGAACCGGCGACGCACTCCGGCGGCAAGCCATCGGCTGTCGCCGCGTTGAGGACCTGACCACGATCGACGTCAGCCTGCGTCAGGTGGTAGGTACCAGTGCAGGTCGTCGCCTGGCCCGGCAGCAACGTCGTGACATCGCAGGTCAGCGCTGGGACCAGCGGGTCGGACACCGTCACATCGGTCAGCGTCACGTTGCCCGTGTTGGTGGCCACCACCGTGTAGTTGATGAGCGATCCCGCCGTGGCCGCACCGGCCAACTGGCCCGTCTTCACCACCGAGATGGCCGGAGTCTGCTCACCCGGAATCGTCACAGTGTCGTCGTCGGTCACATCACTGCCGGTTGGCGGGGTGCCCGTCGCCGTCGCCGTGTTCGAGCGCGAACCGTTGTCAATGTCGGCCTGCGTCAGCGTGTACGTACCCGTGCAGGTCGTCGCCGCGCCCGGCACCAAGGTCGTGGCGTCGCAGCTCAGGGCGGGCAGCAGCTGGTCGGACACCGTCACGTCAGTCAGCGTGACATTGCCACTGTTCGTCGCCACCACCGTGTACGTGATGACCTGGCCGACCGTGTAGTGGGCGGCGTCATTCGGGCTGGCCGACTTCACGGTCGTGATGGCCGGGACCGGCGGCAGGTCGGTCGTGACGGTGCCGTCGTCGGTCACATCGCAAGCCGGCGTCGCGCCGGCGACACACTGCGGCGGTAGACCGTCGCCAGTGGCGGTGTTGACGACCGAGCCGTTGTCGACATCGGCCTGTGTCAGGGTGTACGTCCCGGTGCAGGTCGTGGCCTGACCCGGCGCCAAGGTCGTCTTGTCGCACGTCAGGGCTGGTACCTTAGCGTCGGACACCGTCACCCCGGTCAGCGTCACGTTACCCGAGTTCGTCGCCACCACACGATAGTTGATGGTCGACCCAGCCACGGCGCGACCCACCAGGGTGGCCGTCTTCACGACAGTCAGACCGGGGTTCTGCTGGCCAGGAATGTCGATGCTGTCGTCGTCAGACACCGTCGTACCGGTCGGGTCGGTACCCTGCGCCACGGCGTGGTTGGTCACCACACCGGCATCGATATCAGCCTGAGTCAGTGTGTACGTCGCGGTACAGGTCACCTGAGCCGCCGGGGCCAGGCGGATCGGCGCCGCACCCTGACAGGTCACGGCCGACATGCCGGACAACTGGTCGGCCACCGTCACGTTGCGCAGCGTGACGTTGCCGGTATTGGTCGCCACGAAGGTATAGGTGATCTTGTTGCCGACGGTGAACTCAGCCGGTGTCACAGCGGTACCAGGCGCGTTGCTCGGACTGGCCGACTTGACCAGGCTGATCGCCGGGCGCGGCGTCACCGGGATGTCCAAGGTGTCCTGGCCGACCACGTCGGTACCCTGCGGATCCTGGGCCGTCACGACGACCATGTTCTCGACCACCCCGGAATCAACCTGGGGTTGGGTCGCAAAGTAGACATTGTCAGCCGTACACGTCTCCGTCGCCGCCGGCGCCAGAGTCGTCACCGGACAACTGACCGAACCAGCCAACTGATCACTCAGCGACACACCCGTCAAGGTCACATCGCCGGTGTTCGTCACCGCAAAGGTGTACTGAATCGGATCCGTCGTCGACGACACAACCGCCACATCAGCCGACTTCACCACCTGAATCGACGGCAACGCAACACCAGTCAGCTGGACCGTGTCATCATCGGTCACCTGACACGACGCATCGACCGTCGGATCACACGCCGGCGGATTACCCGTCGCCGTCGCCGTATTCGACCGCGACCCATTATCGATATCAGACTGGGTCAGCGTGTACGTCCCCGTGCACGTCGCCACCTCACCTGGCGCCAACGTCGACGTATCACACGACAGAGCCGGCAGCAGCGGATCAGACACCGTCACACCAGACAGGGTCACATTCCCCGTGTTCGTCGCCGTCACCGTGTACGTAATCACCTGACCCACCGTGAAATGCGCCGCATCATCCGGACTCGCCGACTTGACCACCTGAATCGCCGGAGACTGAGCCGCCGGAATATCAAGAGTATCCGTACCCGTCACATCATCACCCGACGGCGACGTACCCGACACCGTCACAGTATTCTCCACCACACCAGCATCCATCTGCGCTTGAGTCGCAAAATACGCTGCATCAGCGTCACAGGTCATCGCCACCCCAGGCGCCAACGTCGTCGCCGGGCAAGTCACCACACCCGCCAACGGATCCGACACCGCCACCCCAGTCAACGTCACATTCCCGGTGTTCGTCACCACAAAGGCGTACTGAATCGGATCCGTCGTCGCCGAAACACTCGACACATCCGCCGACTTCACCACCTCGATCGACGGATTCTGATCACCCGGAATCGTCACCGTATCATCACCAGTCACCTGACACGACGCATCGACCGTCGGATCACACGCCGGCGGATTACCCGTCGCCGTCGCCGTATTCGACCGCGACCCGTTGTCGATATCAGCCTGCGTCAGGGTGTACGTCCCCGTGCATGTCGCGACCTCACCCGGCGCCAACGTCGACGTGTCACACGACAGAGCCGGCAACAACGGATCAGACACCGTCACATCAGTCAACGTCACATTCCCCGTGTTCGTCGCCGTCACCGTGTACGTGATCACCTGACCAACCGTGAAATGCGCCGCATCCATCGGGTCAGCCGACTTGACAACAGAGATCGCCGGTTGCGAGGCCACCGGTACGGAGGCCGGCGAGGTCGATGACACCGTCTCCGGCGTACCGTTGCTGTCCAATTGTGGCTGACCGTTGGGGCCGACCAGAGTACCTGTCGCCGTCGCGGTGTTATCCGCCGTACCAGCGTCGATCTGGGCCTGGGTCAGAGCGCTGGTCGCAGTACCAGTCGCCTGGCTACCGGCGGGAAGATCACCGGCGGTAGCCGTCGGCCACGTCCAGGTGATATCCGAAATCCCGACCAGGGTGTCGGTCGTCGTCACATCTGTCAGGTCGGCCGCGCCCGTGTTCGTCAGCACGAACGACCAAGTCACCGGGTCGCCCGCTTGCGGCGCCGTCCCAGCGGCGTACGTGTTAGTCAACACACCGGTCTTGGCCAGGCTGATGTCGCCAACGCTGACCGTGACGGTCGTGGTGGACATCTGACCAACCGAGTCGATAATCGTATAGGTGAAGGTGTCCGTACCCGTGAAGCCAGCGTCCGGCGTGTAGGTGCATGACGCCGGCGTGGTCGCCGTGGCATCGGCGCAGGTGACGGTTCCGTGGCTGGGCTGGAGGTCACCGGCTTGCGGGGTCAGCGTGATCTGGTTGCCCGTATCATTGTCGAGCACCGGGATCGTGACCGGCGTCTGCGACGTGGTCACGCCACTGTCCGGACTAGCCTGTGGCGGCGCCCAATAGCCAATGTTCGCACCAGGTGAGTCCACACCCTCGGACACCGTTACATCGACGGCGGAGGTGTCGGGGTTCTGCGTCAACCCGGATGGCGTCACCGGGTCGCCATTGACAGTTGTGACCGCGACCGAATACTTCCCGGGTTCGACGCTGGGGAACGTGTACGTCCCATCGGACAACACCGCAACCGTGACCGGCGTGATCGCCGTCCCATCGGACAGCTGACCGTCCGGCCCTACCTGAGTCCCCGTCAATGTCACGTACTGGACAGACGAAATCGGCGTGTCACCCGACGACAAGCTGCTGTTGTAGTCGTTGTCCTGGTAGACCGTCCCGGACAACAACTGCGTCTCAGCAGTCATGTCTGCACAGGCGTACGCTATCGAGTCGCTGTCAGCCGCTGATGCCGAGCACGTGTTCGTCGTCGACCAAGTCGTCGTATCATCGCCCGAGCCACCCGGCTGGATTGTCTCCGGCGAATTCCACGACTGACCGTCCGACGGATTCGTCAAACTCACCTGGTTGGTCACAAGACCCGACACACCAGGCAACGCGGTCACAACGACATCAAACGTCGTCACGCCCGGAGTCACCACGCCGCTAGTCGCATCCGGGGCACCCGCTGGCACCGACAGCCCACTCCACGTCAACGTCTGACCCGTCGCCGGATCTCCGGTCACCACAGGCGCGGTTGCCGAGTCCGTCGACACGTATTGAAGCCCGGCCGGCAACGAATCCGTCACCGGGAACGTTGCATCACTCAGCGAGGTGTTGGCCAGCGTGACCTGGAAGGTCGAATCCACCCCCGGGGTCATATCCGGGTCAAGCGCCGTCTTGCCGATCGCTGCCTGGGGCGGCAGCGGCGTGTTCGTCACCGTGCAGGAGATGTTGTCACCCATGACCGGGGTGACGGTCTGACTAGTCCCGGCCGCACCGTCAGCCGGCATTTGCGTGGTGGGCAGCGCTTCCCAGCTCACCGGGTCCGGCCATGATGGCACCGCCGCCGTACCCGCCAGTACCTGGTAGGCAGGCGCACCCTCCGTCATCACCCCGGTGGGCAGAGTCCCGCCGGACATCGACGCGTTCGCAAAGACGGGCTGACCATCTCCGGGGTCCGGTAATGCCACGTTACCCGACGCCGTGTCCCACGGCGTGGGCGTGTTGACACATGTCCACGACTGCGAGTAGTTGGCCAACGCCGCACCATTTGCCCCAGACTCCGACAGGGTGTACGGCGCACCTGCCAACACCGTCACCGGGCCCGGATCGGTTGCTGATACCGGCACTGTGGTGGCCGACGCGTCGGCTCCGCTGGTCGTCGCCGCTGCCAACTGCGTGCCCGGCTGATCCGTGATGCTCACACCGAATTGGTCGGTTGGCACCGCGCGCCCGGTCACGTCCTTCGTCAGCGTGACCTGGGACGTATCAACCGCCAGCGCGAAAGCCTGTTCACCGGACAGTTCACCCAGCGAGCCATTCTCAAGCTCTTCAAAGCCAGTCACGGCGAGTGTCGTCGGGCTAACCGTGGTAGCCATGAGGGCGCCGACCGTGCTCTGGATGCCAACACAGGTCAGCGACTGCATATCGCCACTCGATGCGTTGGTCACACCGCCCCACTTGGCATCTGGATTGGCGGCGAGGTAGGCATCAAGGGTGAAGTTGTTCCCATACATATACTGCCCGGGACCCTGCGGCGCCCAGCCGGTCATCCCACCACAGGCGTCATCCCTAATCGACTTGGTCCGGACATTGGCGTCCGTGGGCGCTGCGGCTGCGAAATACCTCGGCGGCAGCCAGTTGGTCATCTGCCAGGGCGAGGTCGAGTCACTGGCGAACGCCAGCGACTCGCCTTGATTGGTCTCTTCCGCGTCGGCCGCCGTCAAGCTCCACCCCGTAACAGCGTTACCAGCGGAGTCCAGCATCGTGATATCGGACAGCGTCACCGTCCAGCCAGTGGCCGGCAGCACTCCCTCGAAGCCTGTCGCCCCGAACTCGTTGACCTCGTTTCCGCCGTTGGTACTCAGATTGCCCTTGGAGTCCGTGATGGGCCAATCGTTCGGGCCAAGCTCCGGCGCCGGCGCCCAAAGGGCAGGCATGCCGGCGATGCCGGTGTATTGCGACGCCCCAAGAGCCGAACCCTCTACCACTGTCGGCGCAGAACTGCTTGAAGCCACATACGTCGGCAGCGCCATGGCGGTGACCCCAGCGTTGAAGGTATCGCCCAGTTGGTAGGTGGTGTTCGGGCCGATTGTCCCGCCGACGGCCTCGTTACCTGGGTACCCCTGATAAATCGGGGTGTACGTGACCGTGTAGGTCATTGTGTAGCCACCGGGAATGCTCAACTTGAACTGCTGGCTTGGTGCAGCCGCGATGCTGGCCGCCGTCATGTCGGGCAGCATCGGAATGTCATAGTCGGTCCAATCCAACCAGCACAGGCCAGACGCGTTCGGGCCAGACCCGGCATCAGCGTAGTAGCAGTTCTGATCGGTTGGCGTACCGTCGATCACATCAGCCTGGGCTGGGGCCGGCGATGCCGTCAGCGTCAGGCCGGTCACCAGCCCGGCTGCCAATAAGGCCAAGGAGAGGACAGACGCTGTCAGACGGCTGCCAACTGACCGATGGCTGACCGGGCTAGCGTTCCGAGGAACGGTTGAGACCGTGGTGGCCCGTACAACTTGATGTTCACCGTGTTCAGCTGGTGACGCGTTCATGACGACCCTCTTGTGGAAGGCTCCGTTTGGGTACTCCGGCCGCGCTCAGCGGGAGGGGCTTCAGACGAAGCAAATGTTGACCTGCGCTGCGCAATCGCCCGACCTGGCGCCTGTATCGAATCACCGTGGTCATCCGCCCTGCGGGCTCAACCAGATCGGGTCAATTGCTCAAGCTTTTATTTAGTTTTGGTAACGGTAACCCTTGTTAAAGGAAAACCTTATTAAGAGTAACCCTGAGACTCGGTCAGGCCAACCCGGCTTTCCGACGTCCACGATGTGACCCCTCTAGGGTCGTCGGTAGACCGCTGGCGCGGGGATTTCTGGGATGGCTAGGTACTATCTGGAATTCCGGCGGGCGCGGTCGTACCTAGGCCCAGAGCCGGTCAACGGGCAGCACCTGGATGCGGTCGTCTGCCAGGTAGCCGACCGGCCCAAGGTAGAAAGCAAGGCCGGCCTTGAAAGACGAGCCAAGGCGGTCGCGCAACGCCCGCAGTGGCCCCAACTGCCGACTGGTGACATGGTCTCCGGCCTTCACCTCGATGGCGACAACCGCGCCGTCGTAGCGTTCGAGTACAAGGTCGACTTCGACCCCGTCTTTGGTTCGCCAATAGCCGGCGGTCACAGGACTGTCCATCCAGGTGGTTTGCCGGATGGCCTCCTGCACGACGAACGACTCGAGCAGGTGACCGAACTCGGTTAGGCTGGCCGGGTCGAGGCGGGCCATTTTGTCGCTGCTGAGCCGCAGCAGGTAGGCACCGATACCGGAGTCGACGACATGGACTTTCGGCGTTTCGAGGGTACGCGGCAACACGGTCACACCCCAGGCCGGCAGGCGCTGGACGAGGAACAGCGCCTCGAGCAAGCTAATGTAGTCCGCTGCGGTGCCCCGTGATGGTTGGACATCGGCGGCCACTTTGCTGACGTTCAGCAAAGCACTAGTCTGCCCAACCGTGCGTACCAAAATGTCGTGGAGGTCGCCAGTCCGGCCGATGCGGCGAAGCTGGCCGGCGTCGCGGCTAATGGACTCTCGAATGTGGGCTTGAAACCACCGAGCGCGGGCCGACTCGGATTCCAGGGCGATGGCCAGCGGCATACCACCACGCATGACTCGCCTGATGTACTCGCCGCGAGTCGTCGGGGCTAGTTGCGCGGTGTCCAGCGCAGGTGCGATGCCGCCATCGAAGGCATCAGCGACGAAGGTGCTGGTGGTGGCATCGATCTCGGTCTGGGTCAATGGCATGACAGGCAGGCGCTGCAGCCGGCCAGTCAGCGCTTGAGTCCCGGGTGGCAGCGAGTCGAAACTGGCCGAGCCGGCCAGAACGAACAGGCCGGGGGCGGCGCCGCGATTCAGCCTGGCTTTGATGGCATCGAGCAGGGCAGGCGCCCTTTGGTACTCGTCGATGATCACGGGCGGCGACCCTTGCGTCACGACCGACGGGGTGTCTCGGGCAAACTGCCGGTAGGCGGCTTGGTCCAGGTCGAGCACCGGCTGCCCGATGGCCTCGGCGAATTGGGCCAGCAGCAGCGACTTGCCGACACCGCGCGGCCCCTCAAGCAGCAATACCGGAGTCTCAGTCGTACGCTGGCCAATCAGCGGCGCTATCCGCCGCTCAATCATGGTGCCCACCCAGCCAGTCTAGCCATTTTGCCAATTAGACGCCATCGTTTTTGTAAATTGGCCGTACCGATTTCTGTCAACCAGCCGTATCGTTTTCTGTCAATCAGCCGAGATCCTCCGGGTCGGAAGGTGAGCCATTGGGGTCTGACACCTTTGGCTCGATTTGAGCCATTAGGGTCTGACACCTTTGGCTCGGTCGGGCTGAGCCGCCACGGCCAGCCCGCGGCCTCAGATCACGCCAAAGCTGCGCAGGATGGTCGAGGCGTCGGCCACCCGCTGATCCGCCAGGGCCTTGAGCGCGACCAGCTCGGCCTGGTGCTCGACAATGATCGCCTGGCCGTAGGCGGCCTCGATGTCGCCGGCGCGCTGCGTCAGGTCCAATTGGTCGGTGATTGGTATCCAGCCGTACTGGGCCATGAAGTCGGCATCCCAGAAGCCGTACCGCCACTCTGCCATCGGCCGGCCGCCCTTGAGCGCGCGGCTGGCGGCAGACAGGGTCACCTCGGTCACGGTCTGACTGCCGGTGACGCACTGGGCGAAAGCGATGTGCTGGGCGGCCAGCATGGTACGGATCTCCTGATCGGTCATGCCGTACCGTTCGACGGGCAGCGTGATCGACGCGAGGTTGCGATCCAGTTCGGCCCGGTCCGAGATGGCCGGCAGCACGGCCGGTGGCGTCACTGGTGGCGGTGTGGTTTCCGTCGCGCCGCTCGATGGCGGCGCGGTGGCTGGGGCGCCGCTTGATGCCAGTGGGGTGGCTGGGGCGCCGCCCAGTTGGATGCTGGCGCAGCCGGACATCAACCCGACGACCAGGCAGAGGCCGAGCATCCCGGTGACCGTGGAGGTCTTCATGGGTACTCCTCGCGAGATGTCGACTGCCAGCCGGGCCAAGAGTGGATTCTTGTCTCTTTCCAGGGTAGGAAGCGAGGTCCGGCGCGTCAAGAGCGCAGCGAGGTTCGGCCCCTGCTCGAATCCCTGCTGACCCGGACACGTCACAACCCGGGCCACGGTGAGCTGAAAACGCCTCCGCCAGGAAACGTGGTCCGGGTTCGGTCGCCAAAACGCCCCGTTCGGCCACTCGATCCGGACCGGATCAGCGCGCGGGGTGAATCTGGTGCGACTGTGGTCCGGATTGTGATGCCGTACTTGCTCCGGCGCTACGAGATCAGCCGGTAGTCGACGCGGAGTACCTGGTACGTCGGCTCAGCCCGGCGGTCGCAGGTCACCAGCGGCAAACCATGGTGGCGGGCGCAGGCACCGACCAGCCCGTCGTACACCAGGCCGCCGACGACACCGGCGTGGGCGAACTCGTCGGCCAGGCCATCCATCACCGCCGCCGGCAGGTACCGGCTGTTGGGGAACTCCGAACGCAGCAGGCGCCAGGCATCGGGACCGGACAGGCGCCTGGGCATGGGCAGGCGGGTCAGTACAGACAACAACTCGAAGACGGCGTGCCCGGCCAGGCCCCGCCGCGATTGTGCTGCCAGCGCCCAGGCCTGATCATGGTAAGGGCTCGCAGCATCGACGAAGGCCAGTGCCGCGCTGGTGTCGAACAACACCAGGTCGTCCGCGACGAAGCCCAGACTGGTGGCTGCCCGCGCCACCCGGTCGGAAACACCAGTTGGCACAGTCTCAGCGCTGGTCGGCAAGGCGCAGCTCCCTGATGGCATCGTCGTCCAGGCTCGGCTCACCCAGCGGGAGCAGCAAATGACCGTCGACCTGGCGCAACCGCGACCCGGCCTGCTCTAGCTGGATGGTGTTGCCCAGCACCGTGATCTGGACCGGCCCCGGCGTGAACCCAACCTGGCCGCGCAACTCCTGAGGGATGACGACGCGCCCTGCCTTGTCAATGGTTCCGATCATGCCATTATCGTACCATTGCCCTGGCACGGCCCGATTTCCGGTACCAGCAGGAGAGCAAAAAGCCGGACAGTGGGTTCTTTTTGTTCCAAAGTCGACTTTGGAACAAAAAGAACCCACTGTCCGGGAAAAATGGCATCTGGCGGTGGCGGGCTCAGGGGCATGTCCCGCCACCGTCAGGTGTCGTTCGCGCGCAGGTCAGCGCGGGGGGTGCCGAATAAACCGGAGACCGACACCAGCCAGTCCCAGCATCAGCAAGCCAATAGCGATCGGGCCGGCCGGGCTGCGGGTGGGGGGTGCCACCACGCCGCCGGTCGGAGCCGTTGGGGCCGCCACCGGAGCCGGAGCGGTCACTGTCACAGTGACGGTCGTCGACGCGGTTTGGCCCGAGGCGTCGATCGCCGTGTAGGTAAAGGTGTCGGTGCCAGAGAAGCCCTTGTCCGGGGTGTACGTCACCTGACCGTTGGTGATCTGGACGACACCGTGGGACGGACCACCGGTCGTACCCCGGGCGGCCACGCTGACCGGGGTCAGGTTGGTACCGTCGTCGTTGTTGATCACCGGAATGACGTTGCCAACGCTGTTGGCCGGTACGGTCGCCTCATCAGGACTGGCCACCGGCGTCACCATCAGGTGGACCGTCGTCACCGCCTGGACACCGTTGGCATCCGTTTCGGTGTACGTGAAGGAGTCCGGCCCGGAGTACCCCGGGTTCGGCGTGTACGTCACCGAACCGTCAGCCGTCACAGCCAGCGAGCCATCGGGGTTGGTCGCGATGACACCATGGCTCGGCGCGCTGACCCCGATGACCGTCAGCCCGGAACCGTCGGCGCCATCGTTGCTCTCCAGCGGGATGGCCACCGGCGTACCCGGCTGGG
>Ga0123357_10011769_pt1 | contig 11243 bp, 10 predicted proteins | sample TergutEmb28metaG_FD_89873 | JGI IMG/M metagenome (GOLD analysis project Ga0123357, IMG submission 89873) | Embiratermes neotenicus P4 segment gut microbial communities from Petit-Saut dam, French Guiana - Emb289 P4 | ecosystem: Host-associated > Arthropoda: Insects > Digestive system > Gut ... | reverse complement strand
TACTGGACTTTACCCCAACAGGTACACACAGTTAAGCAACGTTACTTAAGTAATACACATCAGGCGCAATATAATCAAGTACTGAATGTATACGAATCCGATTATAATATGCTTCAAGATATATAAATACTGACTGCCTGACTTGAGCCGCAGAATGTTTTCCGTCCAATGTTTCCAGTTCTCTCTTCAATGTTTTGAAAAATGATTCAGCACAAGCATTATCCCAGCAATTTCCCTTGCGGCTCATACTCTGTAAAACACTTGGGCATTCTTTATTCAGAATTTTTCGGAATGATGGGGCACAATACTGACCCCCCCGGTCAGAATGGAATATCAAGCTGTCACAGGGATGGCGATTTTTTACCGCCATTTTTAAAGCCGCAATAGTGGTTTCTGATGTTTCAAGGCTATCACTGAGAGCCCACCCAATTATCTTCCGGTCAAATAAATCTAGTATCATTGTCAAATATACCCAGCCTTCCTGAACCCGCAGATATGTGATATCCGAAACCCATTTCTGACCGGCTTCCCCGGCATGAAACCCTCGGTTCAGTATATTTTCACAGACATCAAGGTTGTGTTTTGAATCAGTCGTTGGAATATACTTCCTCCGTTGGCGTGCGTTAAGCCCGTTTTCACGCATTAAATGGGCCACTTTCTTTAAACTTACTCGTTTTCCGTAAATACTGCCAAGTTCCGCTCGCACCCGCGGGCTGCCATATCGCCGGTGATGCTTTGCCACTATCTCTCGGATAATACGGATTAATTCAGCATCGGCAATTTTACGCTTTACTGATACACCTTCTCTTACCCAACGGTAATAGGCTACGCGGCTAACCCCTAATAGCTCGGCCATCTCCTTAATGGTGTACTTGTTTCTGTTTGTTCTCATAAATTGGTACGCCATTATTGGGGTTCTCCCTGTGCGAAGATGACCGCCGCTTTTTTCAGGATTTCATTTGCTTCCCTTGGCGCTTTGTTCTCCTTCCGCAGGCGGATCAGTTCTGCATCCTTCGGTCGTCCATGACCGGGAAATACCCGTGTACCGTTTCCATTTGCATCACGGGTCTCATGTATCCAACGCCAGAGTACGCTCTCGTTGATCCCCAGATCCCTGGCAATTTGGGTAACCGGTTTCTCATGCTTCTCAGCCAAAGATACAGCCTCGGCTTTGAATTCCTTCGTGTAGATACGACGTTCCATACTTTTTTTCCCCATCTTATTTCTCCTTCTGTTTTATTCCTCGCTTATCTTTGTGTCTACCTGATGGGGTTAGGTCCAGTACTGGTTGCCGAAGATGAGATATGGATACGCAATGCAATCATAGAAATGGTAGAAAAATCTGATAATAATTACAGAGTTAACGGAGAAGCCGCGGACGGAGAAGAAGCCTGGGAACTGATAAACCAGCTTTGGCCTGCAATTCTGGTGACTGATATAGTCATGCCTAAAAAGGATGGCCTGTGGCTGGTAGAACAGATAGCGGAGAATAATTTACCCATCCTCTCCGTCGTTATAAGCGGTTATGATAATTTTGAGTATGCGCAGAAATGTATCAGATATGGTGTATCTGATTATTTATTAAAGCCGGTAGACGAAGGACAGCTGCATGAAGCCTTGTACAGGTGTACTGAACGTTTCAACACAATGAGTTCGATGCATGAAAGCCTGGTAAAAATACGTAACTTTACCGATTCTATGCACTACATTGATGACAGCTCATTAATTGCCAATCAGACTAAAATGATAAAAGAATTTTATTATCTCAATGGCATGGAAAGTATGCAGCGTAAGGCCATATTTGCAATTCTGGCATCAAAGTTTAAAGAAATACACAAGAGTATCAATTCTGTTTGCGAAATACCACTTTACAATATTGAAGATTTTAATTCAGTTGAACGTTATTTCAGGGTTCAAACAGAACTATGGATCAAACGTAATCAAAATTTCCATGGAACAGGTAATTTACAGGTTATAAAAAAGGCCTGCGAATATATCAATGTTCATTATAATGAAGACTTAAGGCTTAGGGAAATAGCGGACTATGTAAATCTGAGCATATCCAGATTCTGTAATGTTTTTAAAAATGAAATGAACACTACTTTTGTTAATTATCTGAATAATGTGAGAATAGAAAAGGCGGAAACTCTGCTTCTCCATGCCGATATAAAAGTGTACGAAGTTGCTGACAAGGTTGGTTATATATCCCTGCAGTATTTTAACAAGGTTTTTAAAAATGCGACAGGACTTTCACCCAATGAGTTCCGAAAGAGAATGATGAAACAATGAAACAAAACTATCACGGGTCATCATTAAAGCATAAAATTTTATTCTGGTTTTTGGGAATTTGTCTTCTTTCACTTATACTGATGCTGTTAATTACGCAAATTTTTTTTGGAAAAGTTATAATGGATAATTTCAAGGATATTTCCAAAGAAGCAACAAAAAGACTTTATTACCATTTGGATTATTATTTTTCACAATTCTCAAAATCTACGCAGACATTGATAAGCAACAGCAATATTCAGGATTTTCTTGTCTCAAATAAAAATTATAGTCTCCAGGAATTACAGGACATAGAAAAAGAACTTAGACGGTATGTGGTATTTAATTATTCAGAAGCCATCAATGTAATCCTTGTCTCAAATGATCTGCGTGTTGTTTCCATGGATAATTCTCTGGATAATATCGATGGCAGGAGCTTCGTTAACGAGCCATGGTATAACAGTGACATGCCGAATACCCCCATTGTACTGCCTACACACAGGGCCGGGTATACCAAATGGCGGGGGTATCCGGTTATGTCAATGGTAATTCCGGTTTACAATATAAATACAATAGAAATTGCAGGAAAATTGGTCGTGGATTTTGGGTTGGATGAGATAATTAAAACGTTTGAAGATGCAAAGATAAAAGATACCGGTCTCTTTTTTATTCTGTCGCCAGATAATCAAATTGTTTATCATCCCAATAAAGAATTATTGGGCCTAAATCTGCGGCAGACAGAATTGGCCGACTTAAATTCGGCTTATAATAACGAAACATATATAATGAAAATTGCCGGAAAAAAATCACTGGTAAGCATGAGTCAGATGGGGACCTATAAATGGAGACTCGTTTTTGTCATGGATTACAGTGAAATGAACGGTCCCTTAATGGCGGCGCAGCATGCAACCATTACAGCATTTTTGATTATTTCACTGATCCTCTTAATTATAATACCGTTTGTAACAGAGAGTATTACCAAACCTATTATCCGTATCAAGGAATTAATGGGCCGGGTAACAAAAGGTGATTTGTCAGTACGCGCGGAAAAAGTGGAATCTACAGACGAATTCAACCAATTGAGCTGCAGCTTTAACAGCATGGTAGAACAACTTTCAGAACTTATGAAAACAGTTTCTGACCTTAAGATCAGGGAAATGACTTTGGTGCTGCGTCAAAAAGAAGCCATCATAAAATTTTTTCAAAACCAAATAAATCCGCATTTATTGTATAATTCGCTTGATATCATTAAAAGCATGGCGTATCTGGAACACATACCCCAAATTGTTACCATGACAACGAATTTGGCGGATGTTTACCGGTATAATGCAAAATTTTCAGATTCAGAAGTTACAATATTTGATGAAATAAAATATTTGGAAAAATATCTGGAAATAATCAAAGTTCGTTTTCCGAGAAAATTCAAAAGCGTAATTTCCATCAGTAATGCTCATTATAATTGTCTGTGTTTAAAGTTAATTTTACAGCCGATAACCGAGAATGCTGTGAAATACGCTGTAGAACCAGAGGGAGGCAAAGGCAGTATACAGGTCAGCTCATTTTTGGATGGCAGTGATCTTGTAATAAAAATAGCCGATGATGGTCCCGGTATTCCCGAAGAAAAATTGACCTCCCTGCAAAAACAGTGGGATTATATTTCAAACAACGTAATTCAAAATCATAAAGAAGATAACAGTCAGGGACTTTCCAATGTACATACCCGCCTTGTTCTAAAATATGGGAATTCATATGGACTTAGTATTAAAAGCATTAAAGGCAGTTCAACAACAGTAATAATTCGTATTCCTTTCAGGGAAAAACAGTAAAAAAAGACAATAAAACAGTAATATTGTTGATTGTTAAGTAGTAATTCGTACTTTATAATTCTAAAATCCATGGAGGTTTTAATGAAAACTGTAAAATTGATCGCTGTTTTATTGATTACAGTGATGCTGACGGCTGGTTTATTTGCTTCCGGAAGCGGAGATACCAGATCATCTCCTGTTCAGGGTAATCCCAAGCTTGATATTGATTTAATGACTATAGCCTTTGTTGGAGGCGGATGGCCTGATGATTTCATAATTATTAAAAAATTGGACGATAAATTAAACATTAATCTGACGATCCAATGGGTTCCAACAGAAAATTTTTCAGAGAAAATAAGTGTGTTGGCGGCATCCAACTCGTTTTCTGATTCTTATTTGCTTCAGGAAGCCCAATTTATGCGGTGGGTAAATTCCGGTATCTTTTTGGACATTAAACCGATGCTGGATAATTACAAGAATCTTTCAACTTATCTGGACAAGTCAGTGTATGAAGTAATGTGCCCTCCGGGGAAATATTATGGAATACCTTATTATGCAATAGAGTCCAGGGATTCCATGTATATCAGAAAAGACTGGCTTGATAAACTTGGTCTTAAAATGCCGGATACTCTTGAAGATTTTTTGAATGTCGCAAAAGCTTTTGCTCAGAACGATCCTGATGGAAACGGGAAAGCAGATACGATTGGATTTACGACTAGTTTGGCTTCGGCAAATGATATTACAGGTACCTTGTTCTATTTGGCCGGCGCCTTCGGAGTACCCAATGGTTGGAAACTTGATTCAGGCGGTAATCTGGTGCCATGGCAGGTTTGTACAAACGAGATGAAGGGATTCCTGGGCTTTATGAAACGAATGTACGATGAAGGCGCTCTTGATAAAGATTTCGTTTTTTATAAATCCAATCAAGACCCCATTAACAAATTTATCAGCGGCAAAGCAGGAATTTCTGACAATAATCCTATGAATCTGCAAACAGGTATACAGCCTCCGCTTGAACAGAATGTTCCGGGTGCGGTGATAGTACCGCTTACACCGCCTCAGGGGCCTACCGGAATCAGGGCAACCAAAACCTTTGCGACAAATCAAAAGATTGTCATTAATTCCAAAATAAGCGCCGACAAGCAAAAACGTGTTCTTGAACTATACGATTATATGCTAAGTGATGAAGGTTACGATATGATTAAAAACGGTATAGAGGGAATCCATTATATTAGCAACGCTGATGGAACCTTTACCAAACTCCCCGCTTTTGATGATGACCGGCCTTATCTCTTGTCAACATGGCTTATACGCAGAGCCGATCCGCTTATCCAAATACGAAAGTGGGACAGCAAAGATCTGGCATCGGAAATTTTGTCCACGATTCAGAATGCTTCACAATATGTTGTACGGAACTCAGCACAGGGCCTGGCTTCCGATACAAACAATAAGGTCGGTGCTAATATTGACGATAAACTAAAAGAAACAATCGCACGGGTAATTGTCGGCGAATTAGATGTCAGCGCGTATGACAAAGCAGTTGATGACTGGAGAAAAGGCGGCGGTGATGCCATTATAAAAGAAATTAATGATGCCTACAGTAATATGAAATAAGCAGCGATCCCGGTAATATATTGGGAGAAGATTACTTGAAAATTGAAACTGCTAAACTGATAAAAAGAGGCCTGCCGATCTATTTGATGATTCTGCCGGGCCTCTTGTACTTTTTAATTTTTAGATATGCACCCATGGGCGGACTGGCCATTATTTTCCAGGAATATGATCCATTGGCGGGTTTCCTTAAAAGTTCATGGGTTGGGTTTGACCAGTTCAGAAGATTGTTTGCGGAACAGGACTTAATAAAGCTTCTGGTAAATACAATAATTCTTAGTTTGTTAAGTTTGTTTTTATTTTTTCCTGCGCCTATTATTCTGGCTCTGCTGCTGAATGAAATAAAACTAAAATGGTTTAAAAAAACTGCGCAAACTGTCATCTATATGCCGCATTTCATTTCCTGGATAGTAGTTGTCTCAATTACATTTCTTTTGTTTGGCACCCAGGATGGAGCAATAAACCGCTTGCTTTCCGATAATGGTATGCAAAAAATTGAGTTAATGACTAGAGCTGCTTATTTCAGGCCGCTTTATGTTATACATAATATTTGGAAGGAAACCGGCTGGTCGGCTATTATTTTCCTGGCTACGTTGGCAACTGTGGATCCTACATTGTACGAGGCCTCGGTTGTGGATGGCGCAAGCAGACTGCAGCAAATTTGGCATATTAATCTGCCGGCGCTCAAATCTACAATAATAATTTTATTTATTCTTCGATTGGGCAATATACTTGACAGCGGATTCGAGCATATTTTTCTTTTGCAGAACTCCCTAAACCTTCGTGTATCGGATGTTTTTGATACTTTTATCTTCAGGGTAGGTATCAGAACAGGTCAATACAGCTACAGTACAGCCATTGGAATGTTCAAATCTGTAGTTGGTTTGATTCTCGTATTGGGAGCTGACAGGCTGGCAAAAAAAATTGGAGAAGAAGGTGTTTATTAAATCAAGGCTGCGTATTAATAACGATTCTATTTTTGGATTTTTTACCCATTTTATATTGATCCTGTGGATATTATTGATTTTATTTCCCCTGTTTTATATAGTAATGAGTTCTTTTTCAACAAATGCTGAATTGTTATCCCGGGGATTTATTTTAATACCTCATAAGTTCAGCGTCGGATCGTACAGATATCTTGCATCAAATAAAAATTTTATAAATTCATTTAAAAATGCGGTTATTATCACAACTTTTGGGACATTTTTCAGCATTACAATTACGACGTTAATGGCATATGGGTTGGCAAAGCGGTGGTTACCCGGACGTAAAATCATTAATTTTCTGGTTTTATTTACAATGCTTTTTGGCGGCGGAATGATTCCAACCTATTTAATAGTAAAGTCTCTTCGCCTCGTAAATTCATATTGGGCCATTTGGTGTCTTAACGCGGTTGCTCCGTTTAATATGATTGTCATGAAAAATTTCTTTTTAAATATGGCCCAAGAACTGGAAGATGCCGCAAAAATAGACGGCTGCGGCGAATGGAAGCTCTTTCTAAGGATTATAATTCCTCTTGCAAAACCTGTAATTGCTACATTCATTTTGTATTACATGGTCTCATACTGGAATTCATATTTCCAGGCCATTCTGTATCTGAACAGCAGCTCACGCTGGCCATTGCAGGTATATTTAAGATCAATGCTTATCGAATCCGGTGACAGCAATAGCATGATGCAGGCCGAATCGGGAGGATTTGAATTCGGTCTGCCTGTCAAAATGGCGGCAGTAGTTATCACAGCGGTTCCGCTTTTGGTTATTTATCCATTTTTCCAAAAATATTTTGTTCAGGGTGTGATGCTCGGATCAGTTAAAGGGTAAAAGTAAAAAAATAGTTTGTTATGTTTCTATTATTTGTTTTTCCAAAACGGGGAATCCTCTCCTTCGGAGCAGGGACCGATAAGAAGGATTTTATGTTTTGCCTTCGGCAGAGCAGCGGTCTCGCCCTCCAGTCCTCAGCATCCTGCTTCGGACTTCCAGGCCGCCTGCGCGCTCCCCGGCGCATCCCTGCGCCGGCTTAAAGTCCGAGGCTAAGGCTTCCGCCTTACCATTTATTGGAGCGCTTCGGTTCGATTCCCCGCCATTGTTAGTATAAAATTACATATGAGCCAAAGCGGGGAATCGAACCCCGGACCTGCGCATTACGAGTGCGCTGCTCTGCCAACTGAGCCACCTTGGCAAACTAATAGCACCGCGTCAAGCGGTGTTAATTCAAAAAAATCCCCAGGCCCAGGCGCCAAAAAAGCGGCTGTCCTGACTAACAGTGGGCCGGCTTTAGCCGGACCGACGCGCCGCACGCAGCGAACGCTTTAGGGGTCCCAGCGGGACCCTTGGATAGCACCGCGTAAGCGGTGTTAATTTACAAAAATCCCCAGGCCCAGGCGCCAAAAGAGCGACAGTCCCGACTAACAGTGGGCCGGCTTTAGCCGGACCAACGCGCCGCACCTAAAGACTGCTTTAGGGGTCCCAGCGGGACCCTAGGATAGCACCGCGTAAGCGGTGTTAATTTACAAAAATCCCCAGGCCCAGGCGCCAAAAGAGCGACAGTCCCGACTAACAGTGGGCCGGCTTTAGCCGGACCGACGCGCCGCACGCAGCGAACGCTTTAAGGGTCCCAACGGGACCCTAGGATAGCACCGCTTTCATCACGCAATATAACAAATTTTTCTTCGTTTTTCCAGCCCTTGCGATGCCTCACGTTAAATCTAACCATAGCCCCCCTGATGCCTCAAGATGAAATTCTAACCATAATTTGCAGCTCATACTACACAAACCACACAAACTTTTTCTGTGATATATTGATTTATTCTATATAATCATCGTTATTTCCCGAAAAATTAATTCATGAATCACGATATATAAGGCACAATGGCTTGAATTCTAAGTACGAGTTCGCGGTGTTGGTGAGGTTCGTGGTAGAAATTCTTCTCTTGGTTCATTAGCGGGTAAAAATGACAAATTATAAAAATTCACTTGTCCAGAAATCCAGGATTCATTATCATTAAAGCAGGAGGAAAAAATGTCTGATATCAGTAATCCTTACCGCAGCCCGGAGGCTGGTGCGGAGGTTATAAAGCCTTTGATTTCCTATGGGACTTTGACGGCTTCCATGGTAAAGAACCTTGTTGACGCTTCACCCTGGCTTCGTTTTATGGGGATAATGGGGTTTATCGTTTCAGGCCTTTATGCTCTTGGAGGTATTATCGCGCTGATCGCGATGCCTCTGGCGATGAGGGTATTATCTGAGGCTTCGTCGTTTTTGTCGGTTTATTTGGGCGGCGGTATCGGGATTGCTCTGATTTATGCGGTTATATTAATCGGAGCCGGGGCGCTGATGTTTTTTCCGGCCTTTTTTACATACCGGTTCGGATCAAAACTGCGGTCGTTTTCGCTGAACAATTCCGAACAGGAACTGGAGCTTGCGTTTAAAAATAATAAATCCCTTTGGAAATTCAACGGCATCCTGATGATTGTAGGCCTTGCTGTATTGCCGGTGTTCATTATTATCGGAATTGTAATCGCTGTGGCGGCAATGGCAATCGGTTAATGGCAGGCCGCGGAATCGACTCGTCCCTTGTAATGCAGACCCCGGAAGGAATCGAATATGTCCTTTATCCGGCGGGGCTGACTGTTAGGACCTGCGCCTGGGGGATCGACAGCCTTATAAAGGGCGTCATTCTTTTTGGCCTCATAATTTTTACTTCCTATGTAATGGATATTTTTGGTATCTGGTTTTACTTCCTTGTTAATTTTGTCCTGGACTGGTTTTATTTTGTTGTGTTTGAAATTGTCTGGAACGGCCAAACCCCCGGCAAGCGGATCATGGGTATCCGGGTCGTAAGCGGCGACGGCTCGCCGGTTTCCGCTGGTTCGTCTTTCCTGCGCAACCTGCTCCGTTTTGCCGACGGGTTTTTCTACCTCTACCTGATTGCCTTTGTCTGCATGATCGCCAGTCCCGGGTTCAGGCGGATCGGAGACTGGGCCGGCGATACCCTTGTAATTTACACTTCGGGTTCGCGGCTGCCGCGGCGTTTTGGGACCGGCCCCGGTAATTCAGAAACTATTTCCTGGTTAAAAGATATTCCGGCCGCGGCGTTCGTGCCCAAATTCAGTTATGAGGAAAAACAGGGCCTTATGATGTTTACACGCCGTTATCCGCTTCTTGGTAAAAAAAGAGCCGGCGAGATTGCGCGGCCATGGGCTGGTTTGCTGCGCGCCCGCACGGACAACCCGGTACAGTCTGAAATTTCTGACTCTGATTATTTACTGGGAATGGCCCGTTCCCTGAGCGGCGGATAGTTTCATGACCCAGCAGAGTTTTATAAACCGCCGTGAAATTTTTTGGGATAATTTTGAAAAAATGATCCGCGGCGGTAAAAATGAATTTAAAAAACAGGCTGTTTCTTTTCCCAAAAGTTACCGTGAGCTGACACAGGACCTCAATACCGCGCGGGCCCACAGCTTTGATCCTTCCATAATCGACCGGCTCAATACTCTGGTCCTGGAAGGTAACCAGATTCTTTACAGCAACAGATCTTTTCCCCTAAAAGCTGCCGCGAATTTTATTCTTAAAACTTTTCCCACAGCGGTGCGGGCCGGATGGCGCAGCCTTGGTATTATGCTGCTGATTTTTTACGGCATAGGCGCCTTTGTATTCTTTTTGTGCATACGTTTTCCGGAGGCTGCTTACGAAATAATGGGCGAGGACCAGGCCTGGAATATCGAACAGATGTATAATCCTGAAAGCTACTATTACCTTAACCCCAGGAACGTGAGCTCGGATGCTGATATGTTCGGATTCTATATTTACAATAACATATCGCTGGCCTTCCAGACTTTTGCCGGAGGAATACTGGCCGGGTTCGGGAGCCTTGTAATTCTCATGTTTAACGCTGTGTTTCTTGGAGCGGCCGCGGGACATATTGTCAACTCCGGATACGGGCGGACTTTTTTTCCGTTTATCATCGCGCACAGCGCGTTCGAGCTGACCGCCATAATATTGAGCGCGCAGGCCGGGCTGCTTTTGGGTTACCGTTTATTTTTTACACGCGGACTTACACGGGCGGCTTCGCTCAAACAGGCAGGCAAAACAGCCCTTCCACTTATCTCCGGTTCCGCCCTGATGCTTTTTATCGCTGCCTGCATCGAAGCCTTTTGGTCTTCACACCACGATTTTCCGCCGGTCCTGCGTTATGGTTCAGGAATTTTTTGCTGGGCCCTTGTTCTTTTTTATTTTCTTTTCGCGGGCAAAAACAGGAACAAAGTTAAATGAAGAATTCGCAATCAAGCCAGAATTCAGGCCAGCAATCAAATAATATTTTTTCCAGCGTGCTTGCCCTGCGCAGACGCAATGTCTGGGAAGCCGCGGATTCCGGTATTCTTTTATGGAAAAATAATTTTCCCTATATAATTCTTTTTTTTGCTTTGCCTGTTGCTGCAGCCGCTGCTGCACTTCTTTTTATACCTTATGATTACCGCTGGGTTTCCTGGCTGGCGCTTTGGTGGCTCAAGCCGCTGTTTGACCGTCTGTGCCTATCGGTAGTGTCGTCGCGTTTTTTCAGC
>Ga0123357_10011767_pt1 | contig 11245 bp, 14 predicted proteins | sample TergutEmb28metaG_FD_89873 | JGI IMG/M metagenome (GOLD analysis project Ga0123357, IMG submission 89873) | Embiratermes neotenicus P4 segment gut microbial communities from Petit-Saut dam, French Guiana - Emb289 P4 | ecosystem: Host-associated > Arthropoda: Insects > Digestive system > Gut ... | reverse complement strand
TTTTTTATTCAAGTAGCTCCTCAGTTTGACCTCACGAGGCTGAGTGGACCCCGTTCCAGACCCACTACTACTCAGAAAATCTGGTAGCGCCGGGGATCGAACGCGGGACCTCTGTATCTGTAGCCAGAAACTCTGACCTTTCTCATAAAGCCTGTACATGGCCAGCCCATCACTTCCTCCTGTATTTGATCACCCAGTCACCTTCCGATATCGATCACAGAACTCACGCATTCTAAGCGCTTAGCCTTCTGTTTCTAACTTCTCGAGAACTGTGATCGTTGGTTGGGGTCGTGTTGTGTATGTCCTGCGTAGGTAGAGGCCTTGCGACGAGCCGATCCCCCATCTAGGAAGCTCTACCAAATGTCTACAACACAACATCCAGGGAAGGCCTGAATGGCAACTGAGTCATGTACACAGAGTGATTACCTGACGAAGAGTTCACTTTGTTCAGCTTCCTCCGACAGTGTTCTCGAACCTCCCGCCCCGTCGTGCTGTGCTACAAATCGGAAGGTCGCTGGTTCGATCCCAGCTAGTGTCAGTGGATTTTTCATTGACATAAAATTCCTCCAATCGCACTGTGGCCCTGGGGTCGACTCAGCCTCTAACAGAAAAAAGTACCAGGAGTATTTCCTGGGGGTAAAGGCGGCCGGTGCGTAAGGCTGACAACCTACCACCATCCTGTGCCGTTGTCACGAAATCTGGAAACCTTAACTTCTTGGAACCTTCTGGGCCCCTCCGGGCCTGTAACGGGACTGCTTTACTGTTTACCCGCCCCGTCACTTAACTGACACCTGTCACGTGTTCTATATCGTCAGGTGCGATTGGCTGGGAGTCCCCCTTAGCTCCCTTCCGTGTGACGCTGTCACGGCTCCGTTCTGTTGCGACTACGTATGCAGATAGAAGAGTCGGACACATCTGTCGTCGAGTCGGGCTGACCCATACAGCATATCTTCACTCACGCGTTCGCCACCTAAGAAACTCACTGTAATTTCCCTACAGGGGTGGATATACAATTGCGCTACGAATTATGGCGTAGACAATAAAAAATTTAATTAAAACAGCTGTCAATATTTATGAAGCTGAAACATCAATACAAGCACAAATCAATGCTCCCACTTTGCGCTTTTTTTTAATGCAAAAATCTCTATACAAGCGTAGTCAGTACTCCGAATTTACGACCTTCCCACCCTAACTGGTCAGACACTTCTCCACAGACACACACACACCACACACACACACACACACACACCACATACACACACACACACACACACACACAACCACATAAAACGCTTCTGACAGCAAGTTTCAAACCCACAAGACATGCCATTATACAGCGCGACCCATTTCAACCGCGTTCTAACAGCACATTCTGTATTTATAGTTCAATGTGGGATCCAGACATGTAAAGACGACAGACGTATGCGTTCAGAGGCACTGAGTGGTATATGCTTGTACTTACAGCATGTCTTGGGCTATAAACTTTGATGTTTCACATTAGAATACGGCCTTAGGAGGAGAGTTGTGCACTTAAGTACGGTACTAGACGAAGTCTCAGAGAACGTCTACGGTACAGGATGGAATAAACGAGCCGAATGCGGACGTCTGAACAGTGTGGGGTGCGCACAAAGTACAGGCCCATACATCAGGTAAGATTTCATATCTGAAGCTTTGTGTTGCTATGGAAACATTCATCAGTTCCCCGGGGGTTCCCCTGCCACCTTTCATTACCGGTAGCTGTGTAAATGCGCTCAGCTGGAAGAAAGAGGTAAGAGTCTCAAGAGGCGCCGCAGGCAGGAGCGCAAGTAACTGGTGTAGGGGAAGTGGCGACGGTCATGTGGGGCCGGCGCCGGGCAGCGGGCTGGACGGCTGAGGAAGGGGGGTTCGAGCCCTGCCGGTGAAAGAGATTTATCGTCTCAAGAGCGTCTAAAGGTCTGGTATCGAACATTAAATAAAACCTTTCAAAATCGTTCAAACTTTCAGTTCGGACAACAGAACTTGTGCATGTACAACATCTGTTTCTATGCCAGCAAAACTTGGACTTGATTCGAAGTACGTATCCTGATGTAAGTGAAGCAGGTTGTATTGCACCTTAGTGCCAAATATGGACATTCTTACTCACAAACTGACTTAAGACACAAAACTTATTGGCGTGCCGACGATTCACACACATCATATTCCATTAGGCTTTACTGCTACCATCTTCTGTTCCTAATTGTAACTGCTACAAACACCGTCACCTTTCCCTGTCAACCCAAAACATACATAACTACAGGACAGCAAGCACCTGCCATCATCGTCTGCTTGTATTCATAACTACTAACAGCTCTGCTAATACACAGAATAGGTAAGTATTGCCATATATAAATTATTTCACAGGAAGATCGGGACAGATGTTAGCATGTTGTCCTATCAAATGGCCACAATATAGCATGTGATCTAGCACACCATATATGTGATCTTGTACAACATATATGTAATCTAGCACACCATATCTGAGATCTAGCACACCATATATGTGATCTAGCACACCATATATGTGAAACCAGTCCCTGCTGTTTACACATACTCAAAATCTGTGCTCTGCACTCCAAAGACACTGACACACAAGTTCGCATTATTTGAGCCTGTAATGGCAGTGAATATGGCAAGCATTGTATTGCTACACCGTGCAGCCTGGTAAGTACATTCCGTACAAACGTACTGCATCCATGTTCGTCTCCGCCTCTCCCGATATCCACCTTCTACCCTAAACATGGCAGTAACTGATCTGTCCGAAAGGCCGGCTACCTACTACCAGAGTGTACAACGTCATCGGCTTATTGCTGAGTCACTTAGCCAGGACATCTCAAGACTGGACGGCAGCCGTTAAAAGATTCAAATATTCTTAGATGTGAGGCCATGTGGTCTGGTATACATTTGCCGATCGTATCGTGAAATTCGCTGTCTCCGGTTTCAGAACAGATGACCCAAAATGTACAGAAATCTTCTGCACTGAAGTTGAAGGCAGTACGTTTCTCCGAAACGTCGGCATATTTATACCAGACTGCACGACATTATTACCAAAAGATGGCGATCTTTGCACTCACCTGGTGTTGACAGCTGCATCCCTTGGGAACGTGCAGCTGGAACTCAATGTATAGTAAAAGGTAAAGGTAAAGTTCACCCTACAACAGACCACGAAGGCCCAGAGGGGGAGTAGAGGTATAGGTCTACTCTTTCTTTAACCTCGGCGCTAGATGGGGTGTGTGGTCGACGCCACGCACCGGCCACTTTACCCCTGGGAAAGAGACCCGGTAGCCATTGTATAGGAGGCTGGGTGGGCCCCAGGGCCGGTCTGGACGGGTGTGAAAAATCTCGCCCCACCGGGATTCGATCCCCGGATCGTCCAGCCCATAGTGAGTCGTTATACCGACTGAGCTATCGCGACCCCACTCAATATATTTTACACTTATTATTATTATTATTATTATTATTATTATTGTCACCCGCGGTGGCAATATCAGCCGTTAGACTCGTGTCACGGCTAAATTCCAATATGGCGTAACTTCCCGTGATCTTCAGTAAGCTCCGGTTTCTTCCAGAAGAACGCAGAGAACGAAATTCTTGACGCTGGCCAAGTTTCCTGGACATTTTCACAGACGATTTATGGCTGAACATGTATTTGGGACGATGTGCACTGTGCAGCCTACCGCCCCCTGTGCCCCTTGCTTCTCTTTCTGTTCTCTCGTGTAACCCCCCATACCTGCAAACTCTGACGGGTTCATTTGTCATCCTGCAGGTGTCATTCGAATGGGTTGGAGAGCAGTTTCAATGACATTGACAGGTAAAACCGAAGTACTGGAGAAAAGCCTGTCCCACCACCACTTCGTCCACCCTAAACCATACGAACTCTCCTGAGACTGACTGAAACCAGGTCTTTGAACTTGTTTATTGCACTGGCTGCCAAACAAGGGGTCCAGAATCTGGGACTAACTGGGGGGGTCTGCACAACTGACAGCTTAAGTTTGAAATGTGCCCCAGGATACTGGCGTATCGCTCTGTGTTTATTTATTGCTAATGTAATGCTGTTGTCAATGCCCCATATTATTGGCCCTAGCGGTCAACAGTAGCATGAACAGCGAATAATAAATTGCAATGGTTGTAGAAGGAAGTGGCCGTGGCCTATGTGGATTACCATCCCAATATTTCCTTGGAGGGACTGAGAAAATCCACGAAAAACCCCAGTCATTGTAGCTGCACTAGAGGATCAAGAGTCGATCCCAAGACAATACGACGGAACAGAAGGATTTCTGAAGAGTAGGCAGATGACTAGGAGAAGGTAGAAACATAAACAAAGATGGAACACCAGTGGCACTCAAAATTTGTTTTATGGACTCCCTGTGAAGCCAATGAAGCATGTGGAAGTGGATACGACGGGGATCAGAACAAAAGACCAAGCTGCATTATCGACTCAGACGTGTCTCGTATCGAACCAGCAGCGTCTGCTGCAATGTACAGTACGACACAAGAAACCTGTCTAAAGACACACCGCTGTAACCACGACGTATTGCCCGTCTAGGATACAGGCATGGCACCTGAACTATACGGGGAGTCTGATAAAATGAAGTTATGTGCGTTCCATTACTGGGCGCTATGCACGAGAAATTTGGAGCAGAACTTAACAAGGCCAGAGAACAGCGACAGCTCAGGCTGTGGACTGGACAGAAGAGGAGTGGAAGGCAGGGCCAGAGATTTGTGTTGGGGCTGGGCACCAGCCATGTGTAACAGTCGAAACATGCCGCAGTCATTCTTTCATTCAACAGTCCGCCTTACGACAGGCCCACAGCCCCTTCCACAGCCAGTTCTCCACAGAGTGCGATCTGTTGCTTCCGCTTTCAATTTACAGTATCCTCTCGTTTCCTTAAAGTCATCCGGTAGCTGCTTACGTCTTCTTCCTCGTCTTCCTGTCACTTCTATCCTTCTCTCCGTCTCTCCTCCAATCAAGTGTCTCAGAAAGCAGTTCGTACGCAAGGTGTGACCAATCCAGTTACCGTTCCTTCTTTTAATTCTTTGCAGCATATTCCTGTCCTCCTGGAATTTTTGTAACACTTCTTCATTTTTCACACGATCGGTCCAACTGATTTCCATCCTTCTCCAGCATCACCATGTTTCACAAATCTCCAGGTACTCATGATTTTCTCTCCCAAGTGTCTAGGCATGTCACAGGACAGCATGCAGTAAAATTCAGGAGGAATGATGTCCAGACGGTACAGTTTACAGTCAGCACATTGTCTGTACAGCACAATGGGATGCAGCAGTTACAATGACGGACAGAACAGATGACACAGGCGCTTAACTGCAAGCAAACAACGAATTTTATGATCAACAAAATCCTTGACCACCTCAGTAACTACAAATTTCTGAAGGGCTTCAAGGGTGTTTGCATTTCAGGTTAGAAGAACGACGTGTGAAGGTGGAGAGTGGACGTTGCGCCGAAACGTCGGTAGATTTCTGCCAAATTGCACGGCTTCACAACCCAAGAGGCAGTATTCTTCAGGTACTACAAGTGCTGTGTAACTTTCAATGCCCACGTCGACAGGCGGCAGACGTTGCCAGGCACTCCCTGAATTCGATGTGTTCTTGTCTACTTCCTCAGCGTCATTCTGGTTTATTCGCGTCGTTCCCCTATATACCAACCTGTACAGAACTTCTCGACCTGGACACGGGTATTCAGACTGTGAGTTCTTGCAGACAAATGCAAGCGTCAAGACCGGACTGCTGCCAAAACGTTCTCAGTTCCTCACCGCTTCAATCGACACTGTATGCTGTCCAGCTGACGGCGTGATTCCCTTCAAGACGAAATTAAACAGTAACTGGGTCTCACACACTCCGTCTCTGTTATAAAAACCAGTCAGTTAATGCTGTATAGGGAAATAATCGCTGTTTGTTCTGAGATCCACACAAAACACATAACCTGAATTATATATAAAGACCCAGTCCGTACCGCGCAGTAAGCACTCTCCGTCTCGGTTATACAAACCAGTCAGTTAATGCTGTATAGGGAAATAATCGCTGTTTGTTCCCACATCCACACAAAACATATAACCTAAATTATAAATAAAGACCCAGTCCGTACCGCGCAGTAAACACACTCCGTCTTAGGTATACAAACCAGTCAGTTAATGTTGTATAGGGAAATAGTTGCTGTTTTTTCTCCGATCCACACAAAACACATAACCTGAATTATATATAAAGACCCAGTCCGTACCGCGCAGTAAACACACTCCGTCTCAGTTATACAAACCATTCAGTTAATGCTGTATAGGGAAATAATCGCTTTTTTTTCTCCGATCCACCCAAAACACATAACCTGAATTATATAATAAAGACCCAGTCCGTACCGCGCAGTAAACACACTCCGTCTAGGGTATACAAACCAGTCAGTTAATGCTGTATAGGGAAATAATTGCTGTTTGTTCTCAGATCCACACAAAACACATAAATACACTGTGTGGGCAGAACGTAGAATACTTTAACGTTAAACCTGGTGGTATATAAAGTAAACACTGGGTTTTACGGGGTTTAAAACCCCCCCCAGAAAACGAAGCGTGTGTTTGAGATTATATTTTCTTCTCGTATAGACTGAGGTGACGAAGCGCGAACAGGAAAGTCCAGAACGCTCACCAACATCAGGTTCACTCCCCACACACATTCGAAGATCAAAATTTCGAGGAAACCTTGCCAAGATAACACAACTGGGGCCCTGAAGTTAAAAGTGACGAAGCCCTGATCCGGTTTCCTACCTGTCCAACAATAACCCCGCCATGTTAACAAAGCCTTGGTTTCGGTTAGCCTCTGCCTTTGATTGTGACGTCAGCACTGACGTACGTACTTGCACAAACAATAATGCACAGAACACACCGCAGTAATCACGGCCTCAAGTCTCAGAATGTGTGCACATTGCGACAGATCAAGTGCACTTGTCCTGTTTCTGCCTGCAGGGACCGAACCCCAGAATGCTGACAGCCGCAAACTGTCCACTTCAACCCTAACACTGACAAATGCGAGTATTTTATAAATGCCTTTCCATTGTTTGCGCAACACCCAGCGTAAAGGGTTTCTCGATGTCCTAGCAACAGGTTCACAATCGATAGCGTTTGACCGAAACGTCTTATTAAAATTCGAAGACAACAGCACAATTTAAATACATGTGTATTTAAATAACCATGACTCAGCCAATGGAAACAGCCAGATTAATCCTCTTCACGCCTTCCCATCCTAATTCTTTAATATATATTTGAATGTCATCCTCCTCTCTATGCCTAGGTCTTCCGAGTGATCTCTTTCCTTCAGGTTTCCCTACCAAAACATTGTACGTATTTTTTCCCTTCCACACGTGCTACATGCTCCGTCCATCACATCTTCCTAGACGTAATCATCTGTATAGTATCTGGTTAATGTTACAAATCCTAAAGCTCCCCTTTACGAAATTTTCTCAATCCTCCTCTCACTTCCTCCTCCTTATGCACAAACATCTTCCTCAACACCCAATTCTCGAACACCCTCACCTGTGCTCTTGCCTTAATGTGACAGACCAAGTGAGTAAAGAGATCGGAGAAAAAACAGCGACTATTTCCCTATGCAACATCAAGTTGGTTTCTCTTTACTCAACTATAAAGATGATGCACGGTCCCATAAACATAAGTGACAGACCAAGTTTAACACCCATACAAAACAACAAGCAAAATTACAGTTCTGTATATTGTAATCTTTACGTTATTAGGCATTAAACAGGAAAACAAACGATTCTGCTCGAACGACATCAGGCGTGCCGTGCCGTGCCGTGCCGTGCCGTGCCTGTATACTGCCTTACTGAATTCCCTCATACACATTTGCTAGTAACGTGCAACAAGAAATTAAGAGCAGACTAAAGTCAGGAAGTGCCTGCTGTCATTCGGTGCAGATTGTTTTGTCTTACAGTTTGCTATACAAAAATGTAAACATTAAGATATACGGAACTGTAATTTTGCCTGTTGTTTTGTATGGGTGTGAAACTTGGTCGCTCACATTGAGGGAGGAACACAGGCTGAGGGTGTTTGAAAATAGAGTGCTGGGGGGGGGGGATATTTGGGCCTACGAGGGACGAGGTAACAGGGGGGTACAGAAAACTATATAATCAGGAGCCTAAAGATATGTACTGCTCACCCAATATTGTTCGGGTGATAAAATCGAGAAGAATGAGGTGGGTGGGGCATGTAGCGCATATGGGGGAAATGAGAGGTGCATATAGGGTTTTAGTGGGGAAACCTGAAGGAAAGAGACCACTGGGAAGACCCAAGCGTAGATGTGGGGATAATATTAGTATGGATCCTCAGGAAATGGGATAGGGGATATGGACTGGATTGATCTGGCTCAGGATAGGGGCAGGCGGCAGGCACTTGTGAATGCGGTAATGAACCTTCGGGCTCCACAAATTGCGGAGAATTTTTTGACTAGCTGCGAGCCGGTTAGCTTCTCAAGAAGGACTTTGCTCCATGGAGTGAGTAAGTAAGTAAGTAAGAACCGCACCCAAACGCTGGACCGTCGCCCCACTTCCAAACGATCTGCATGCAGTTGTTCTGTCCTGCCCTCTGGTCACAAAACATGACCACTTACTGTCCGTAGCATTACCTTCCAGACCAACCTCTTTACCAGCGACAAATGAAAACTTTTCTTTGACAGCGTAACAATACTGGACCGTTCGCTTCCATTTGATTTTCCCAAAAACAGCAAGACATGCCCAGAAACTGTACTGCACATAATTACATGACTGTGTCAGTCCCCTCTACACATTCTCGTATTTTTGTACCAAAAGTTTAGAGCTGCGGCAGATACCCATCCAGCCACACTCGCGATGCGCCTAGCTTGGTAACCAGCATTGCCCGACATAACCCACACTGAGAGGTGGCACCAAATTTCAGTTCAAGTCCCCTGCCCGTACATGCATTGATTATAGCAAAGTGGGTGAGCATAACTCGATGTGTTTGGTTTTCTGTGCGGTACGACCACAAAACTGTGCATTAGACCACGCTATGCGGGAGGGAGGGACGGACGGACGGACGGTATAAATTGGATTAAATTCCCCTTCGGGCGTTTCGTTTGGCTCGGTCATGGGAGCGAGCTCGTAGGGCTGCACAAAACTGGTACTCACGTTCGCTGTTCGTAAAGAGACACCCTGCACATTGCAAGCGACAGTTTAATGATGTTAGAACATACAGTAACTGCTTTAGAATGCTACGGGCACTACACGGCGTCCGATGATTAGTGAGTAATGGGGTGGAAGCAAACGGCGGAGGCCTGAATTCGGGAATTTTCCTGCAGGAAATGTGAAGAGCCACCAGAATGCTCGGGCACGATATCCCGTCCGCAGGCCGATATGCGAACGCGAGGCGTGTGGAACATAAGGCAGATGTGACGTTCATTTGTGTTGGTACACGATATTTCACGACGGTAGATGGAAACAACGGACCAGTTTCACGCTCCAGCTAATTTACCCCCGAGAAGAAGTCGGATTTTCGTAGTGAAAGTACACATCCCTCTTCTGACGGAGAATGGAGCCCCGCCATTCTTCTGGTCGGTGCTACGTTGTGGCTGAATTGTCCACATTCATGAGAAAACTTAACATCATGGGTGTAACTTGGTTAGTAACAATGGGGGCGCAACATCGACTGTGGGTGTTGACAGCTGTACGAGAAAGTCAAGTTAGAAAGTGGGGGGTGATTGTTGAGAACAGTACTTAATGTGCATGCAGTCCTTAATGTATGTATAGTCCTTAATGTACACACACCCCATTCCTTCCACTATGCCCCCAATATTTTGTTATTTGCCTCTCTGCAACTCAGCAGCCCAAAAAAAGTATTCTTAGGCAGCAAAAATATTGGTGGAGGGAGGCATTTGCCCCCCCCCCCATACCTCCTCCAAATTACATCTATGCTTGTCATGACTCATCCTGAAGAAGAGGCAGGAAATTCCTCCGAAACGCCAGCATCCAGCTGCTGGGCTATACAGTATCATAACCCAGAACACTGAAATTTGAAAGTTGTCCCATTTGGACACCCGTGTGAGGGTGGGATCTGGTTGCTAGACAGATACACAGTCGGCAGGTGCGGCAGACAACACCGAGGGTGACTGCGGGGCTTCAGCTTGTTCCTGTTTACGGTTTACAGAAATGTGTGGTGGAAGAAAGTGTGGAGCCTGCAGAGTGCGACTGACCTGTTTGTTTGTTCCTTTCTTTCTTTAGCTGCATGAAGATGCAAAAAAATAATACAAAATAAAATAAGAATAGGGAAGAAAGAGGAGGGAGAGTGACAAAGCGTGGAGGACAGAGAAAAAAGAAGGAAAATGGACGAATAAAAAAGAAGAAGGAAGGACGGTGAGCACTCACACAGCAGGCAATGACAGACGGCAGGCACACTGACTGCAGGAACCTGCAGAGTGTTTAGCGCTCCGCAGGTCCCCCCGGGAGTGTCGCCGCTTCGCTTTCCTAGTCTCGACGCCGGACAGACGTCGCTGGGCACTATGCCCCCCACCAGCACGCACATTGCCTTCAGCAGAACTTCCCAGAACGCTGTACGTCTCACCGAGAGTTTCAACTGAATCAGCGTCATCCTGCTTCGCGTTCAGGACCCCGAGTTCGGATCCCGGAACAGACAATTTGCCTACGTTTTACTCGGCCAGGCAAATATCGCGACACTTCCGCAAGTACGCGGACGTAACCGCTTCCTTCCACATTCTCCAGGTCATTATTCACCGATCCTTTTACCGTTAGGCGCTGTGTGGTGACAGCTGCTGGCAGCGTCGTTAAACCATTGTAGGCGCGTTCGCAAAATTTCGAAAAGAGACTGTTAGCTTCGTCATATCTGTCCGTCTGTCTATCTGTTCGTAGGAACAACTGGGCTCCCACTGGACGGATTGTCATTAAATTTGATATTTTAGCATTTTTCGAACATCTGTCGAGAAAATTACAGTTTCATTAAACTCTAACAAGAATAACGGCACTGTACATGCAGACCGATACATATTTCTGATCACATCTCGCTCAGTTCTTCTCAGAATGAGAAGTGTTTAGGGGAAATTGTTGAATACAGAGAGATCAACTTGTTGTCACTTGCTTTATTGTTTCTTTATTTAATGCTCAACATGTTTCGGATGTTAATACATCCATCCTCAGGAGCTTGCGACTTATTTGTTGAGTTATTTCATGGGTTGTATTGCTCTGGTTCGA
>Ga0123357_10011764_pt1 | contig 11246 bp, 14 predicted proteins | sample TergutEmb28metaG_FD_89873 | JGI IMG/M metagenome (GOLD analysis project Ga0123357, IMG submission 89873) | Embiratermes neotenicus P4 segment gut microbial communities from Petit-Saut dam, French Guiana - Emb289 P4 | ecosystem: Host-associated > Arthropoda: Insects > Digestive system > Gut ... | reverse complement strand
GGATATCGCATGTTGATGTCTTTGTATATATTCGAAGTTTTCGTGTAGTAGTTATAATCGTTTGCATAGCTTTTTGCGCCGGCGGTGTATAACGGTTTTGCCCCCACTTCCCAAAAGACGCTTCGCGTCTTTTTATAATCGATTTTATTGCGTATGGCTTCAACTGTCCGTTTAGAGTCCGCAATTATCGCTTTGGCGTCTTTAGTTTTACCAACTTGATCCGCCAAAGCAAGATAGGAAGAACAGATTTCCACGAACGTTTTTGACGTATCCATAACATAAACGTTCAAACCCATTCTCATAAGTTTTTCAATGGCGGCTTTATTATTCCCTTCTTTTGTGGCAACTACCAAATCAGGCTTTAACGAAAGTATTTTTTCAAGGTTCGATTCCAAGAGCGTGCCGATAATTTCTTTTTTTGACTTGCCCTTGGGGCAAAATGAAGTTATTCCTATAATATTTTTATCAAGACCCAATTCGTAAAGACTCTCGGTAACCGACGGCGCCAGAGAAACTATCCGTGAATAAGCAAAAACTGCAGTATTGAGGCAAAGCAACAATGCTATGAATAGAATATTCTTCAAAACTCGATTCCTTTGCGCGCTTGCACGCCTTTATTAAAAGGGTGTTTTATCTCTTTCATTTCGGTTACCAAATCGGCGACATCCATAAGTTCTTGCGGCGCGCCGCGGCCGGTAACCACGACATCGGACTTTTCGGCGAGCTTTTTTATTAAATCTACGGTATTGTTTTCATCCATAAATTTATCTCTTAAAGCTATATTGAACTCTTCAAGCACAACAAGGTCATATCGTTTGCTTGAGTTTGCAAGCTCCGCAAGCTTGTCAAAAGCCGCTTTACATTTGCCTGCGGCCTCTTCCAAAGTAACATTTTTTATACAGTAAGGATGCTCTTTGGCAAAAGAAAAAAAGTCTAGACCGTCTAATTTCGCAAGAATTTTCTGCTCGCCGTAAAAGCTTTCGCCTTTAAATAGCTGTATCAAACAAACCTTATGTCCATGTCCCAATGCGCGGATAATTTGCCCTATTGCGGCAGTCGTTTTGCCCTTGCCATTGCCGGTATTGATTATTAACACAATCGCCTCCAAATAAAAAACCCGCTTTCAAAAAAGAAAGCGGGCTAAAATATATTCCTCTTTCCCTCGAAAGTTATAAAACGGTTAATAGACCGGACTAGGAAACAAAAAAATCTTGTTTCTTACCGTTGCGGGGCAGTGTCCGAATCAGGCTCTTAGCCTTTACGGAACTTCCTTTAACCGTCAGTTAATCTTCAACATTTAAAAAGAACTTTGTTTCAACCTGCGCAGAGTATAGCAAATTACTGCATTTTTGTAAAAAAACTTTTTGCGGCGCCGCATTTCGGGCATTTCTCGGGAGGATTATTCCCTTTGTGAATATAACCGCAAATTGTGCATCTCCAACGTATATCGTTTGACGCATCTTTAGATTTATTTATGACGGCGAAAATTTTTTCTTTCGGCCTGTTTTCGGGAACAACAGGATACGGTCTTTTGTTTTCAAATATATCTTTTGAAACATACAGCCCGCAAAAGCACGCCCCGTATTTTGCGACGTCGCTTTCCATATAAACGCAAGGGCATACGATGTCTTCATCTTTTTCGTAATTTCCCGATGACAGTCTGCACGGGCAGGAAATATAGCCGTAGCGGTTTAAATTCGTAAACAACCCGTCAAGCAAAGCATCGACGCGTTCTTTATCCCAATTAAAAAAATAATTGTTTTCTTTAGCGTTATCTTTAAGGAAAGCAAAAAGCTCGACAACAGAAGAGATCTTATTCATTTCACCGCTTCTTCAATTTCTTCGGGTCTAAAACCCACTATAACTTTCGTTTTATCTATCACAAGAGTAGGAAATCCGCCTTGAGGATTTACTATTTCTATTTCGGCGACAACTTTATTCTGCTCGTCTCCGATGAGCAAGTCTACGTCGATAAAATCGAACTTAACGCTTAATTCTTCCAAAAGAGCTTTGGTTTTTCTGCACCAAGGGCATGTGCTCAAAGCATAAAGAAAAACATTGTGTTTTGCATTTTTTCCACTGACATGTTGCGTCGCCATGATACTCTCCTTGTGCGCATATTTTGAATAATTTCATTTTAGCAAATTTTTATTAAAGCAAACCGCATTCTTTAAAACTGAAATAAGCGTTGCCGGAAATTATTATATGATCGAGAAGCGCTATATCAACCGTCTTTAACGAATTGCAAACCGATTTTGTAGAATCAATGTCTTGTTGGGAAGGTTTTAGCGTGCCTCCCGGATGATTGTGCGCCAGTATCAATGCTGAGGCGCTGCATTTGAGCGCAAGCTCAGTTATTTTGCGCGGAATAATTATGGATTTATTTACGGTTCCCTTTTCTATTTCTTGAAAATCTATAACCTTATTTCCAGAATCTAAGAAGACCGCATAAAGCTTTTCGACTTTTTCCCCGCCAAGAGCTGATTTAAGATAGTCAACAATATCAGAAACACTCGAAATTGATTTGCCGTTTTTAACGTTAAGGGCAAGATAGGCTGAGACAAACTGTTTTAAAAACAAAAGAAAAGACGATGTGTGAGAAGAAATGCCTTTGACGCTTTCAAGCTCTTCTTTTTTTGCGTCTATAACTTGCTTTAACCCGCCGAATTTTTTTACAAGCTCTTTTGCGATAGGTTTTACGTCTTTACGGGCTATGGAAAAAGTTAGCGCCAGCTCCAAAATTTCATACTCTCCGAAAACAGTCAAGCCGAAATTTTCAAACTTATCTTTAATGCGTTTTCTGTGCCCGAAATAATGAGGCTTGTCTTCAGCATTCATCTTTGATCTCTTCCAATGATAACCAAAGAAGCAGAAACAAAGTTGCGTCAAATCATTTTAAAAATTTATTTTGGCTCTTCCTGACTTTTTCTCGGAATTATATCTTTTGTTTTCAAGCATTTTTTCTTTGGCGCGTTTCGAACGCTTACGTTTTTGCCTGCGGATTTTTTCTATCTCCTGGCGTTTTTTCGACATGGCGCCAAGCAGCGTCTCTTCTATTTTATCGGCAAGCAGCCTGCGAGCCAAAAATCTGTTTAGCCCCTGAGTTCTTTCTCTGTGAAATTTTACTTCGGTTCCGGTAGGGAGGTGTTTTAGATAAACTGCCGTGGAAACTTTATTGACGTTCTGTCCGCCTTTCCCGGGAGAGCGAACAAATTTTTCTTCTATGTCCGATTCTTTTATGCCGAGTTTATCGAATCTTTTATAAAGCTCAGCCTGCTTCGCGGCGCTTACCGTGAAATCTACCATACGTTTACACCTTCCGAAATGAGAGCCTGCTTCAAGCCTGCGGCATTTTCAAACTTATGCGAGGACATTCCTTTCTCTATGGCCGCTTTTACATTTGCCTCGACATCGTCTATGAAAAATATCGAATCCGCGGCAATTCCATAATACTTGATTACTTCCTCATAAATTTCATTCTCGGGTTTTCTCGAATTCATCTCATAAGACAAAAAAAGCTTGTCAAAAAATTTAAAAAGCTCGGGATATTTTTTTATAAGGTATTTGAAGTGTAGCTCATTTGTGTCGAAAGAACGGAAAGCTTATATTTCCCCGACAATTTCTTTATTATATCTACGACTTCTTTGTTCGGAGAGTCGAATATGTCGTTCCAAATAAAAGAAAACTCATTAAAGCTTGCGCCGTAATGAGTTTCTTTTTTTAACATTTCATAAAATTCTTCGGACGATATTTTGCCGGTTTCGTAGAGGTATGCTACGGAAGAATATTCAAGTATAAGTTGGTCTATATGTTGCATTTTTGCTTCAGGTATATTTTTCGCGTATGCGTCTATAAATTTCAACAAATTATAGTTTATTATTACGTTTCCCAAATCAAAAACCACTGCCTTGATAGACATTATCCCTTCAATGCGCCGGCGGCAATACCTTTGACTATATGTTTCTGCATCAACAAATAAACTATGACTATCGGTATTGTGGCTATCGTAAGACCGGCCATAAGAAGCGGATAATCCGTAATATAGGTGCCCTGGAAAACCATCAAGCCTCTTTGTATCGGCATTTTAGCCTTATCCTGCAAAACAACCAAAGCAAGCAGGAATTCGTTCCATATCGTAAGAGAGTTCATAATAACAAGCGTCGCTATCGCAGGTTTTGCAAGAGGAAGAGCGATTCTCCAATATATTCCGAAACGCGAACAGCCGTCGATAAGAGCGGCTTCTTCGACTTCTTTGGGAAGCTCGTCAAAAAATCCTTTAAGCAAAAATATGCCGAAAGCAAGGCCGTTGCTGATATAGCAAAGAAGAAGACCGGTTCTAGTGTCCAAAAGACCCAAGCTTTTAAGCAAAAGATACAGCGGAACGAAAACACCGGGAATAGGAATCAAAAGAGTGGCTATCAAAACATAAAAGAATACGTTCTTGCCCGGGAACTCGAGCCTTGCAAAAGCGTATGCCGCGAGCGAAGCTATGAAGATAATAAAGAAAACGCCTACGGCAGTGTAAATAACGCTGTTGAGAAAATACTGTCCGAAATCCGCTTCTACAAAAGCCCGGACATAATTTCCCCAATTCCACGTCTCTGGAAGAAGCGACATCTTTGTGAATATTTCCGTCTGGTTTTTTAGCGATGACGACAACATCCAAAAAACGGGAAAAACGCAGGTAAACGACACTATTATAAGTATCAGATGCGTAAGCCCGTTGAAAATTCCCTTTTTGACCGTAAAAATATTCATTTTTCCTGTCCCGTTTACTTTTCGTTATAGTTTAATTTTTTCGACGCGTATATCTGAGCGAACGACACTATCAAGAGCACTACTCCGAATATGACCGCCATCGCCGTGGAATAACCGAATTCGCCGTTATTCATATACATGTAAATTTTCGTAATAGGCACGTCCGTATGCCCGGCAGGACCGCCGCCCGTCATGGAATATATCAAATCGAAAATCTGCATCGAGCCAAGTATGGTAAGAATCGCGACTATCACGAATATAGGAATCAAAAGCGGGACGGTAATATTTTTAAACTGGTGCCACGAATCCGCGCCGTCGACTTCCGCCGCTTCGTAAAGCTCCACGGGAATAGTTTGAAGACCGGCCAAAAGTATTATAAACCCATAGCCGAAACCTCTCCACATGTGAACTATCGCCACGGAAAACAGCGCCGTTTTGACATTTCCAAGCCATGCAAAATCATGGAAACCGGTAAAGCCTATAGCCGAAAGAAAATAGTTTAAAATACCGAAGTTCCCGTCATAAACGAATTTCCAAATCAAACCGATAACAATACCTGACAAAACCGGAGGCAAAAAGAATATGGTTCTGTATACGTTTTCGCCCCTGATATTTCTTGTAACAAGAAGAGCGAGCAAAAGCGCTAGACCGTTTTGCAGCGTAAGAGCAAGCGCAGTTATTATTCCGGCGTTGGCCATAGAACTCCAAAACATAGGATTGTTGAATAATATGTCTTTATACTGAGCAAGCCCCACAAATGTCATGTGTCTGTCTATTCCGTTCCATTGAAAAACGCTCAACTGAAACGTTCTCAATATCGGGTATAAACTGAACACAAGGAACAATACGAGTGCCGGAAGTATAAAGGTAAAATTCTGCGCTTTCTCTTTCGCCGTTATTTTCATTTATTTCCCCGCGCCAGCCTTCATTTGTCTGGTTTTTTCGCCTTGAACTTCTTTAGCCGCGGCTTCGGGAGTTCTTTCGCCTATTATGACAGACTGCAAATTGATGTTTATAAAGTTCACGACCTGCCACGCTTCTATCTGCGGAAGCGGGTCAAAAGTATTCACTATGTTTTCCGAGAAAACTCTCAGCGCCGGAGGCAAATCGCCGGCAACGCGCTGGTTCGAAGGAATGTTTAAAGTTTCCTTGGCCAGGAAAGCCTGCGGCTCGTTCTGAGTCATCCATCTCAAAAATTTTATGGCTTTGTCTTTGTTCGGCGAAGAAGCGTTTACGTAGAAAGAAGATCCGTCGCCGCCGAATATCCTGATAGGATAATGCGCATCGGGAAGCGCGGGAAGCATCATAACGCCGTAATTAAGGTTCGGGTTCATAGACTGATATACGTTTACTCCCCACGAGCCTTCGAACGCCATTGCCGCTTTTCCGGTCGCGAAAGTTCTTTCCGCGTCTTTGTTTATCATCGTGACTATTCCGGAAGCGAATAATTTATTGTCTCTCATTTCGGCAAACAGTTTAAATATTCTGACCCATCTCGAATCGGTATAAGGAATTTTTCCGCTTATCGTGTCCATTACGCCTTGTTTTCCGAACAAATTCCACTGATAAGACTGCGCAAAAGCGCCTATAAGCCATCCTTCTCCGAAACCTGAAACGAAAGGCTGGATTCCGGCAGCTCTTAACTTCTTGCCGGCTTCTATAAACTCAGGCCACGTTTTAGGCGGTTTTTCCGGATCAAGCCCAGCCTGCTTAAATAAGTCTTTGTTGTAGAAAATCATAAGCGACGTTACGTCGATAGGAACGGCGTATATGCCGGGTTTTACTCCCCATTCGTTTCCGGGAGCGTAAGAAGCATTATCCAAAACTCTTTGGAAGAACACGTCTTTCCAGCCGTCCTGATTCATCGCTTCCGTGAGATCTGCGATAAAACCGGCTTTTATATACGAAGCAACTTCTTTTTTGTCCCCCATCGGATTAAAAACGTCCGGCAGCAGATTGGCGGTTGCGGCAGCCGAAATTTTGTTTCTGTATACGTCGGTAGGAGCATAAGTTTCAAAAGAAACTCTGACGCCCGTTTCATTGAAATACTGGTCTGCCAACTTTTCAAACGCAGCTTGTCTGTCGGTCATCCAATGCCAAATCGTGACATCGGCTTTTGCTTTTTTACTTCCTCCGCATCCCGTAAATACGCCTGCGGCGACAAAAAAACACAATGAAGCCAAAATAAGAACTTTTAACTTAGACATTACTCCTCCCTATGGATTTACTTTTGATTTGTGGTAATAAGATGTTTAATTTTAACAAAAAAGCGTTTTAACAGTCAACGAAAATAGCTTTTAACTCTACCATTTAAGAATCGGCTTTCTAGCAGCTTCAACTTCGTTGAGTCTTGCCACAGGAGTATTCACCGGAGCGTCTTTGACTTTTTGCGGCTGCTCGGCAGACTCTTCAAAAATTATTTTAGTCAAAACTTCGACAAATCTGTCCATGGTTTCTTTGGATTCCGTCTCCGTCGGCTCGATCATCATTGCTTCTTCCACTATCAAAGGAAAATATATCGTCGGCGCATAGTATCCGTAATCCAAAAGCCTTTTGGCGACATCCAAAGTTCTTACTCCGTTTTGTAAAACCTGCTTTGGAGACAAAACAAATTCATGCATGCACCGGCTTCCCGCCGGAACGTTTATTCTATCTTTCAGTTTTGAAAGCATATAATTGGCGTTTAAAACGGCGTATTCCGACGCATTTTTGAGCCCGTCTCCGCCGAGAGCTTTTATGTAAGCGTAGGCTCTGAGCAAAATAGGAAAATTTCCGAAAAAGGCTTTCATCTTTCCTATGCTTTTAGGCTTTTTGTAGTTCAAAACATATTTGGACTTTTTCATTTCGACTCTCGGAACCGGCAAAAAAGGCTCCAAAAATGATTTGACTCCGACCGGCCCGGAACCCGGTCCGCCGCCGCCGTGCGGAGTGGAAAAAGTTTTATGAAGATTTATATGCATCACGTCAAAACCCAGATCGCCGGGCCTTGCGTAGCCCATGACCGCGTTCAAATTTGCTCCGTCGTAATAAAGCAGCGTTCCGTTCGCGTGGGCGGCCTTCGATATTTCCAAAATATTTTTCTCAAAAACACCCAAAGTGTTCGGCACCGTAAGCATTATGGCCGCGACTTCGGAAGACAAAAGCTCTTTCAATTTTTCAGGATTTATGCTTCCGTCGCTTTCGGATTTCAAAGGTATAATTTCAAAGCCCGCGAAAGAAGCCGACGCAGGGTTTGTGCCGTGCGCGGAATCCGGGACTATTATTTTCGTTCTTTTTTGTTTTACGGATTTAAAATACTCGGCTATTATCAAAAGCCCTGTAAGCTCGCCGTGAGCTCCGGCCGCGGGTTGCAAAGTAAATTCGTCCATGCCGGAAATTTCGCACAAATCTTTTTGAAGCTCGAACATTATTTCAAGCGCGCCCTGAATTGTTTCAAAAGGCTGCAAAGGGTGAAGCGCGTTAAACCCGTCAAGCTTAGCTATCCGCTCGTTAACCAACGGATTATACTTCATCGTGCAGGAGCCAAGAGGATAGAACGCGGTGCTCAAAGCGTAGTTTTCTCTCGAAAGATTGGTAAAATGGCGGAGCAAATCGTTCTCGGGAATATTTACAAGCCCCAAAGAGGATTTTCTCACGAGATTTTCCGGTATGTCGCAGTCGGTTTCCACGTCGCAGTTTATATCGTAAGCCGCGGCGCCGTCAGAAGAGAGTTCGATTAAAAGTTTTTCCGCCATTTGAATTTCCTTTACGCCGCCGGGAATAAAACCCGCGGCGGCGTAAATTTTTATATCTTTATTTTCTCGTATTGTTTGCAACCGCCGTAAGAGCTCTGAACTGTTCCGCCAAAAATCTCGACGCGACTATGATAAGGAATCCCGAAATCGGAAATAAAATCAAACCTAAAATTCCTCCGGCTGAAATTAAACCGACTATCGGTCCGTCCATTCTCGCGCCGCTCATTCCGAAAATAAGGCCGAACAAGCTCATGGCAAAACCAAAAACGCCTACCCACGTTCCAACCCATTCGCCGAAAGTCTGCACGAAGTGCGAAACAACCGGAGTGATTACGAATTCGTCTTTATCGTTTTTGGCATAAAGAGAAACTTTGTCTTTCCTGTCCCACCAAAGCATAAAGCTGACCAAGGCTACAAAAGCCATTACTATCCACATTATTACGAAAAACACCACCCATTTTGCCGGCGCGGAAAAAACATTGCCGACGACTGCCGTGTAAAGAACGAGAAGCGGATTCAACAGGTTCAAAATGGCGATAACCGCATACAGCCAGGCAAAAGGTTTCTTCAAATTTACGCTGGATTCGATCTGAGACAAATACTTACCGATGAAATTCAACATTTTAACTCTCCTTTTTTTTAGGCCTTGGCTAAAATTTCCGCCAGTCTGTCTATTTCGGCCTTTGTTCTCTGCTCCGTTACGCAAAACAACAAACTGTCGGAAAAACGTTTGTCGAAACCGGATAAGCCAAGCGGCCCCAACAATCCGTTTTTCAAAAGCAGCTTATTGATTTTTTTTATGTCTTTTGTCGTATCAACCACAAACTCGTTAAAAAAGACGGAGTCTTTGAACTTTGCTTCAAACCCGTCCAAGTTTTTAATTTTATTAAAGGCGTATCTCGCTTTGGAAATGTTCGTTTCGGCGAGCTTTTTAAAATTCTCGTTTCCCCAGCCAGCCATATATACGCACGCCGCAAGCGCGTTAAGAGAAGCGTTGGTGCAGATGTTCGACGTGGCTTTTTCCCTTCTTATGTGCTGTTCTCTCGACTGCAGCGTTAAAACAAAACCTCTTTTTCCGTTTTTATCGACGGTTTGCCCAACTATTCTGCCGGGCATTTTCCACTCCAAGCCTTTGCGCACAGCCATAAATCCGAAAGTCGCTCCGCCTAAGCTCTGCGCCATGCCGAGGGGCTGTCCTTCGCCTACGGCTATGTCTGCGCCGTATTCCGCCGGAGACTGAAAAACCGCCAAGGAAATAGGATTGACTACGGATATGAAAAGCGAATTTTTGTTTTTTGCCGAGGCTGACAAAGCCGACATATTCTCTACGACGCCAAGATAGTTCGGAGATTGAATTAAAACGGCCGCAGTATCGTCGTCTATAGCCGCGTCAACCGAAGAGCTTGCAACGGCGCCGCCATCGGATAGTTCGAGCAAAACGATTTTTGCGCCGGAATTTTTAAGATAGGTTTTTACGGTTTTCAGATACTCCGGGTGCAAGGCTTTTGAAATTAAAATTTTCTTCTTGCCGCTGACTCTCAAAGCCAAAAGCGCGGCTTCCGCCGCAGCCGTAGCCCCGTCATAAAGAGAGGCGTTTGAAACGTCAAGACCGGTAAGCGCGCAGATAAAGCTTTGATATTCGAAAATCGCCTGAAGCGTCCCTTGGCTCGCTTCCGCCTGATAAGGAGTGTATGCCGTCCAGAATTCGCTTCTTGAAGTTATTTCTCCGACGAGAGAAGGTATGTGGTGGTCATAAATGCCCGCGCCTCTGAAAGACGCTAGAGTTTTATTTTTTTCGGAAAGATTTTTGAAATCATTTAGAAGTTCCTGCTCGGTTTTACCGCCGGAAATACGCAGCTTTTTCGCGCGGGCTTGGACGGGAATGGCGTCAAACAGCTCTTCAACGCTTTTGACTCCCGCCGATTCAATCATTTTTTCCAAATCTTTTTTACTTCCTGGCGTGTATTCCATTAAGTATCCGGAGTTTAAATTATTTTTTTGTAATCGTCGGCGCCGAGAAAATCTTTAAGCTCGTTTGCGTCCGTAAATTCAACGGTAAACAGCCAGCCTTTTTCATAAGGAGACTGATTGAGCAGTTCGGGAGAAGAGTGCAAATCTTCGTTTACTTCGGAAATTTTACCGCTTAAAGGCGAGTAAATGTCAAAGGCCGACTTCACGGACTCCACAACCGCGGCCGGCTGATTTTTTTTGACTATTCTTGCCGCATCGGGAAGCTCGACGTGAACCACGTCGGTGATTTCATGCTGAGCAAAATCCGTTATTCCGACTTTCGCTTTATTTCCGTCTATTTTAATCCATTCGTGAGTTTTGGTATATTTCAAATCGCCCGGAATGTTCATAGTAACCCTCTTTTTATTTTACGTTCCCGACTCCCATGAATTCAAATAAGCGAATTGTTCTTTCGTAAGAACGTCTATTTTTATGCCCATGGAGCTTAATTTAAGTCTTGCTATCTCCATATCCAAATTTTCGGGAACGGAGTAAACCTTTTTTTCCAAAGACTTGTGATTTTTCACCATAAACTCCGCCGACAACGCCTGATTTGCAAAAGACATGTCCATAACGCTTGCGGGATGACCTTCCGCCGCGGCAAGATTTACAAGCCTGCCGTCCGCCAAAACACATACCGTTTTGCCGTTTTTTAAAGTGTATTCTTCGACGAAATCTCTGACGTTTCTGGATGATTTAGACATCTTTTTCAAAGCTTTAAGGTTTATTTCGTTGTTAAAATGC
>Ga0123357_10011763_pt1 | contig 11247 bp, 11 predicted proteins | sample TergutEmb28metaG_FD_89873 | JGI IMG/M metagenome (GOLD analysis project Ga0123357, IMG submission 89873) | Embiratermes neotenicus P4 segment gut microbial communities from Petit-Saut dam, French Guiana - Emb289 P4 | ecosystem: Host-associated > Arthropoda: Insects > Digestive system > Gut ... | reverse complement strand
TGGAATGGAGAGACCTACATAGAGGAGATTGGGAAAATTATGGAATGCAGGATGCGGAAAACAGAGACAGATGTAGAAAAAATCCGCTTTATATATATATATATATATATATATATATATATATACAAAAGAAGTTCTTTAGCACATTGGTTACAATTATGACAGTTCTTTATGTCATTCAACAGACTTTGCAATGGTAAAGTCATAATATTTCCATACAATTTCAGTCAAATTTACATTATTTTTTAATTTATGATTTCCTACTAAATATCCCCAGTAAAACTATAAGAAAGCAAATGTCTCACTGATTTGATTATGCAAATTACATTCTAACAATCTCCGATCAACGACCGTTGTTATTCATACTGTACATGTTCTTACAATCAATAAATCATCCAATAAATGCATTCTGTCATACACCATTTATGACATACATCAACTCCTACTTGTTTCGGCATCAAGATGCCAACCTCAGGGGGTAATTATAACAGAGGTATATAAACCAACATGCCAATATATGTTCTGCTCCTTCTTATAAGATTTCTTATACAGATATTGACTCTGATCAATGAATTAATTCCCTGGAAGGTTTATTCAAAATCAGTCCAAGATGTGTTACAAGTTCTGTGTACAGAGTGAAGATGAACTCAGGAAGTCAGAATTCCATGTATACTATCTCCATGCAGGAGAAACCTTCTTGAGAAGCTAACAGCTCTTCAGCTAGTCATGAAATTCCCTGCATTTTATGGAACCGAAGTTTAATTACAATGTTCACACGATCCTGCCGCAGTTCCTTATCCTAAGCCAAATAAATCCACTCCATAACAAAGTAAAGAAAAGGTAAAGTTGTCCCTGTCCAAACTACAAAGACATATAGAGGAAGTAGAGGTATAGCTCCACTCATTCTTAAACTCGGCATTAGACAGAGGTGAGTGGTCGTCACGTTCCAGCTGCTTTACCCCCAGAGACAAACCCTCTGGTACCTACTGAACAGAAGGCTGAGTCAGATCCAGAGCTAGTCCAGACATCTTGCAGAAGAGAAAAACCTTGCCTGTGCCGGCAATAGAACCCTGGATCATCCAGTCTGTAACCTAGTCCACAACAACCCACACTATTTCTTGAATATTCATTTAATTTTACCACCCCTTCATTCTACATGATTCTCTGCAAGACAGATAAATACATGTGCCAAACACATATTCAAGCAAAATGTTATTAGGGAAGTACTTGGAAAGCTGCCATGTGGAAGACCATGAGTAAGATGGGAAAATATTAAAATCTGTCGTAAAGAGGGACGTAACGATGTTGTACACTGTTGTAAAATGGTTGCAGACAGAGAAAAAATGTTACTAGTGAACAACCTTTCAGATCTAATACCAAGAGGGATGGCTGACTGGATGGTTGTATGGTTACCATTCAACATTTGTGCTATGCCTACTGCCACAATAACTGATTCTGACCAAGAAGGGGGAAATCACCAAAATCTAACTCACTAGCAGAATGACTTATCAGCCAATTCACTTCACAGGAATAAGGACATTAATGGTGAAAGTTGCCATGAAGCACAATTAAGCACCACCCAGTATATACAATGATACTGAAACACAATTAAGTACCACCCAGTACACACAATGATACTGAAACACCTGCAAAGAGAAAGTGTAGAAAACTCGATAGAAAATAAGAATACTAACATCTACTTTTCATGTGTAAAAGACCATACACTAGCCAAAATTGTTTTAAAGCAATTTATGTCTGACAATCATATTAGACAATTTGTACTTTCAGGAACTCAAGTTAAACCCAGCACGTAGGTTCATAAAGGCTCCTACAGCAACATGGGCTGTTAAATTTTATTATGCAGGTCATGACGCAATTAGGCACTTTCTCTCTTAAATGTATTACAAGTTATGCTGGTACCTGATTACATGCACATGCAAGTTACCACAACACATCACCACAGTATCACACAGTGGCCATCTGAACAAGGCATAACACTGAAACAGACAACAGTCATCTCAGCATGAAATTGCTCCTAATAACTTCACACATACTGACATTACAAATTTTTGGAACGAGTGCAGATGCTCCTATACATCAAAATGTAGTCAGAGTTCCACTTCGTAAGAACGCTCAACAATCAGATCATCATTCACAACTTCTGCGCCAGGCTGTACCAGTAACACCATCAAGTACAACTACAGCCATCACACCACCACAAACAACAGAACAACCAACAACAGCAATGACAAATACACCTGATGGTGAGAACTTAAGTTGTTCCCAGACAATTGAAGTAACTTCAGAGAGAAAATCATCATATCATTTTGTGGTGGATGAAGACAACGTTGCAAATTTGCACTGTGTGATAATAATATTTGGACAGCGAGGAAGACGACTTTCGTTGCAACTGACTGAGGTGGACCTCCAACCTGGGCTGTTTGATTGCGAAATTGATGCTGTTCAGGTGTACAACTTATCTGACGGAAAGCTGTCATTTAATGATAAGTAAGCATAATACATTATACATTACTTATGTATTAAATAGGGGAAAATTTTCTGGGCCTAAGACGGATGATGTAGGAAATGAAGGCGAGTGCATGTGAAGGAACGTGATTTGCGCAGGTAACCTAGAAATGTGACACATGTGGTTATAATGAGCTTTATATGTAACTGACATGTGAGCAACAAGGAATGTATACAAAATTTTGGGAGAAACCTTCTGAAAACTGTCCACTTTTAAAGGCAGGGAAGGATATGGAAACAATATTTGGAATGGTTTTAGTGAAATCAGTTGTGAAAATGTGAACTGGCATTAAAACTGCACATAGCAGTGCTTTGGCTTTCCCATCTCAGCTCTTACAGCTTCGATGCTTGGGTAATAAATGGCAAGTGCATCTAACTTTTACTTGATTTGCAAGTAATTACCTCATAATTTTATATTTTATATTTTTAATTAGTGCTGTGTTTTTAAAATGTAATTAAGTAAAATGTAATTAAGTAAGACGATAATTTTGCCTGTTGTTTTGTATGGGTGTGAAACTTGGTCACTGACATTGAGGGAGGAAAGGAAGCTGAGGGTGTTTGAGAACAAGGTGTTGAGGAGAATATTTGGACCTAGGAGGGACGAGGTAACGGGGGGAATGGAGGAGATTGCATAACAAGAAGCTAAATGATCTGTACTCCTCACCCAATATTGTGCAGGTGATAAAATCGAGAATGAGATGGGCTGGGCATGTGGCGCGTATGGGTGAGGAGAGGGGGTGTATAGGGTCTTGGTGGGGAACCGGAGGGAAAGAGACCGCTGGGGAGACCTAGGCATAGATGGGTGGATAAAATTAGGATGGATCTCCAGGAGGTGGGATGTGGGTATATAAACTGGAATGGGCTGGCCCAGGATAGAGACAGGTGGCGGAGGCTTGTGAGTGCGGTAGTGAACCTTCAGGTTCCGTGAAATGCGGGGAATTTCTTGACTAGCTGCAAACCAGTTAGCTTCTCAAGAAGGACTCTGCACCATGGAATAAGAGTAAGTAAGTAAATTAAGTAAGATGGGCATGGTTTCATAAAATATAGCTGGTGATAATGAAATGGCCTGGTTGGGCTAAAATGTGTATGACATATCATATCTGTATGACAAGTGAAAAAATTTGGTTATTGTATAGTTTGCATGACAGTCAGGAATTACGATCTACAAACATGCAAACCAGGACTCATAAAATATTACTGTGATAACGAAATAAAGGGCAAAAAGGGGGAAAAAGTCTGTGGCATGTATGGGGAAGAAGAGACATGTACACAGAGTTGTGGTGGAGAAACAGGAACAAGACCATTTAAAACCTAGGAAATGGTGGGAGGATAACATTAAAATTGTTGTTTAAGAAACAGGATGGGAGAATGTGGATTGTACTAATCTGCCTCAGGACAGAGACAAGTGGTGGTGTATTCTTTTTAACATAAAATAACAATACTTGCAACGGTCAAACATGATTATGTTTCTTAGATAGCTACAGACGAACATGGTAAAGGACTTTTGGGTTCTATAAATTGCAGTAACCTCCTGACCAGCTGAGGAACTATTAGCTTCTCCAAAAGGACCCCACTCCCTGGAGTTAGTTAGGTGTGACATGTGTCTGTATATTCATAAGTCAAGTTAACAGCTTGATAACTGGTATCCTGAACAAATGATTACAACACAGTTTTAAAAAGAAGACGCAAAAACACACACTTTCAGAAACTTTCTGACAGGCGGAGTTTTCACAACATGCTAATCTAATTGTATTATGTTTCCATTTGTAAGGGACATGGTAAAGAAGGTAAAAATAGGTTAATTTTCCAGTAAACTTATACAAATGTGCAACATTTCTCCCTTCCCCCAAATGGTTCTCTACATACATGTGTTACTGCCATATTTAAAACATAATTATTCAATTACAGATTCTGCAATCTTTCTATTCCATCTCGTGAGATCCTGACTAAAAACAATGTAGCTGTTCTGACATTCAACTCAGGCGGTCAACTGAATGAAGAAGGATTCAAAATAGATGTGCAACCTTTACCATTGCCTGATCAAGGAAACATCCACTATGGTTATATTGACACCGGTTATAGCTATGGCTCTGGTTCCTATACAGGTTATGTCACGAATTATACAAACAGTGATTACACCAGTTACAATCCTCCTGTCTACACTGATACCGGTTACAGCTATGACTCTGGTTCTTACACAGGTTATGTCACAAACTACAACAACAGTGCTTACAAAACTTACAACACCCCTGCATACACTGACTACTCAAATGGTTACACAAATATTTCCTACACCAAATATGTTCCACCTAGTAGTCATGCAAATGGGTATTTTAATGTAACACGTACTAACTATAACACTCCCCAGTATGTTCATTACGGCCCACCTGCCAACTACCAAAATGCAAATGAGTGTAATAAAACGCCATGGAAAGTTACAGTGAAACCAGACGTTACCTACGGCGGATACGTGCCTACAAAATCGCATCTAAACAAAGAATTCTACGCGTGGCTAACCAGTGTAACCAAAAACAACTGGTCTAAAGAAATATATTAACATTCCACCCCATGCTCGTGTACGTTAAGTGGTTTTGGAACTGAAAATTATACGTTACTCGGATATCTGACAAATACCCACAGCAGAATAATTAAAAACTATACTTTACTCGGATATCTAACAAATAACCACAGCAGAGTAATTAAACTTCTGTTATGAATGTATCATAGGTAGCATGTTAACTACAAATTTAATCATATACTTTTCGCACTTAAATCTCGTACAAAATAAATTATATTCCTGAATATACATTTCCTCGTACGTTTACAACACACTCATACCTTGTACGCCTTTTACTTCAGGATATTCTCTTTGATTTTCCTGAGGACAAATCTGACAGTCTTTCACTACTGTCTAGATTCCACGTCCGCTTTGCTGCACGATATTACGAGTAACTAGAGATATGCATCCGCCGTTAACAGTACGAATCCATGACGGATACTAACACGCCTCCTCCGAACTACCAACTACGAAACTGAAACCTGGCCCGGGGGATTTTCATTACCATCAAAATTTAATTGTAAATTGAGTAGTTTAACCGTTTGTGTTAGTATTCAAATGAAATATTAGTATTTAACAGTGCCTCAAAGTAAGGTACAGAGTTAAAAGAATATTTAATATATTCATAGAGAATATCGTGGACGAGTGGTCAACACTTTTGCTTCGTGTTTGGGAACATAGATTAATAGTTCCAAATTTTCAGTTTCACCCGTTGCAATGAATGTGGTGGCTGTCTTTACACTCTCTACCTTCTGTAGGCTTTAGTCAGTTGTTAAATAGTATATCAACAATACCTTGTAGGAAGATGCCATCCACCATTACAGATATCACCATACAGCTGGACTCGACAGTACTGAGAAATTCTTTTTGCCGTGTGTACTCGTGTTTCTCTAGTAAAGAGGACTTAATCCAAGACGCGTCAAAATCCATGCTCGTTACTTATTTTATGATTCATTTAGCCGTACATTCAGCAGTAACTCGGATTATGTAGCATCAAATTAGGTGATGTGTGGTGTTTAACATTACTCTACTGTCGCGTAGAGAGACTGGGGATCATAAGTAACTGCCACACAAGCCACTTTCCAGGCTGAGGCTGAATCCATAACGTACCAAACTTCAGGCAAAGTGTTATCTCACCCCCAGTGTTCAGGGACATTTTTGGTATAATCATATTTTCACAGGACCACATGTAGCAATACTAACTTGGTTATTCTGTGTTGAATAACACCGAATGTCACATGCCAACCAGGAACTCAATAAAAAAAACACTTCCAGGCTGGTCAGAAACACATACGCCACAATAATCGAAAGCGTGAGAATTCATTATTTTCATTGTGGTTCTTTCAGTTCATGTACAACCAAAACATTACAAATATATTAGCTAATATGTGGGAAATAGTGTTTCAATGTTCATTTTGCCCACATCATACCCAAGATGTCCCTCTTTGAAATTATTTTCTAAGAGAGGTTACCCTGAGTGAATGTTCTTCAGTCTCATGAGGCACGTATGAGGGTAGTAACACTCGTACTGTTTCTTCCATCTTTCCATTCCATTCAACTTATGGTACTACAGCCCCTCCTGGGCCCTGGCCTCCCCCACTAAATGCCACCATTCTTCTCTGTCTTCTGCTCATCTCCTCCATCCTCTTATTCCTAGGATCTGTGATTTGTCCCTTTGGACAACATCCATCTTGTTCTTGGTTTTCCTACTGGTCTTGTATTATGAAATTTCCCATTAAGAACCTTTATTGGGATCTGTTCATCTTCCATTCTTATAATGTGACCTGTCCACCTTAGTCTTCTAATTTTAACACTGCACACAATATTTAGATCTTTGTATAAATTATGAACTGCACTATTCCATCTAGGAAGCCAGTGTCCTTTATCTTGCATTGGGCCATAAATTATTCTTTAAGTTTTCCTTTCAAATGTACATAGCATTTGTTCTCTCATTTATGTTTGGGTGCAGGTTACACTTCCATAACAGTGCTGGCTAAATTAATGTTTTATACAATCTTATTTTATTATTGCGGTGGATTTGTTGAGATCCAAATATAGTTCGCAGAGAGGAACAGGCTTTATTAGCAGCTAGGATTCTAGCTTTGATTTCTTCTGTTTCATCATTAGTATTATTGATTACAGTCTCCATATATTTAAAGCCCCTAACAATTTCAATGTCATGATCTTTTAGGTGAAGAGAGAGAACCAACAAGATGCAACTAATTCGATGTTTATTATCAAACTTCTATCTCAACATGTTTCTGGCATCATTATGCCCATCATCAGGAGAATAAGACCGTGACCTACTGCTTGCGGTGTTCTGCCTGGGTGTGTAGGCTGTGGTCTTGTGGATCTGCGTCGTGAGCTGTGTGCACTGTGTGAAAGTTACTGTTCGAACAGTAACTTTCACACAGTGCACACAGCTCACAACACAGCTCCACAAGACCACAGCCTACACATCCAGGCAGAACACCACATGCAGTAGGACACGGTCTTATTCTCCTGATGATGGGCATAATGATGTCCGAAACATGTTGAGATAGAAGTTCGATAATAAACATCGAATTAGTTGCATCTTGTTGGTTCTCTCTCTTCACCTTATGTTCACAATGCACGGTCACAAGAACCTAAAAGTCATGATCTTTATTGGTCAATGTTTCACTTATTCTTCTTGTTATCCTATTTTGCACTGTTGCTTTTGGTTTTGTAACTGTGATGTTGAGCCCTACTTCTTTAGCCTTCTCTTTCAGCTCTTCATATAATTCAGCAACAGCTCCTTTCATTCTTCCCACAATGTTATGTCATCTGCACATCCTACGAACTGCACTGATTTGTAAAACATTGTGGATTTTACTTCTACTGACAGATGTCTTATTGCATACTGCATTGCTATATTAAATAGGTTGAGTCCTAATTCATTTCCCTGTTTAAAGCCATTTCCTGCCAACAACCATCAGTCATCATTAGTCCTATCTTAACATGGTAGGTCAAGACATTCATTGTTGCTTTTAGAACCCTATCAATTTATTTGGAACTCCAAAAAAATGTCATTATTTCATATAATTTCTCTCTTTGTATCCTGTCATAGGCACTCTGAAAGTCAACAAAGATCTGATATATTTCTACATTGTTTCCAGGGCTTTTCCAACAGATTTTTAGCTGTACAAATTTGGTCTGTGGTTGATTTTTCTGTTCTAAATCCTGTCTGGTATTCACTAATTATACAATCAGTATATTTTTAAGTCTATTGTTGAGAACTGTAGGTAGTATTTTATAACCTGTGCATAATAATGATATTCCTCTACAATTGTGACCCTGTAATTTCTCACCCTTGTTTTTATATACTGAGACCATGATATTTGTTTTCCACTCCACAGGCACGTTCTTTTCTCTCCATACCCTTTTAATTAAGCTATGCAGCATATTTATTATTAGCTCTCCTCCTTCCTTCTAGAGCTCAATGTGATGTTATCTATGCCTTGTGCTTTTTTCTCATTGATTGTATTGGTATTTCTATGTCTGATATATTTAGTGGCTCATTTTCCAGTTCCTGTTGTTTTTATTTCATTTGTATACACATTATTGAGGGAAATATTACATTCAAATGTTGTCACTTTAGAAGATCTTGAAAGTAGGTTTTCCAGCTGTTCTGATCTTCTTCATTCAATATGATGTCATCATTTGTGCCTTTACATAGATTTGTATGAATTCCTAACATGCTCTTCTTTAGTATTTTCTTAATGCAGTTATCTGTTTGAATTCCTTTCTCGTTTTTACATATTTTATGGGCTATTTTCTGAAGTCTCTCATATTCTAGTCTTCTGCAGCTAGTTAGTGTATCAATCCATTTTTTACATGACATATTCTTCTCTTCTACAGCTGTTTTGCGGTCATCATCAAACCATATTCTATTATCTGGTTTTGGATGGTATCCTACTGCATGTTCCTTTTCCATTATTACTGCTTTTATCTGTTTCCATTCTTCATCTGCATGAGTTAGTTCTTCCCCTTCTTGTTCTTTCTTGATCTTTTCAAACTGTTTTCCTAGTTGTTTTTCGTAATTAGTGATTATACTATGGTCAGTCTATGTTAAAATTTTTTGGGGTTCCCACTTATTTCATGCTTTCTGTATGCTATTTTACACCTAAATTTCCTTTGACCAGAAAATGTTTGGAGTTGCTGTTTGCTACTCGGCACGATTTTACATCTAGTATACTGCTTGCAGACCTTTCATCAATTAGTGTATTATCAATATGGTTATTAGTTTTGCCACCTGGAGATTTCCAGGTTTGTTTGTGAATTTCTTTATGTGGGTACCAGGTTGAAGACACCATATTTTTTGCTGCTGCAAAATCCACAAGTCTCTGTCCATTATCAAATTTGTTTATATGTAGGCTGTCTTCCTATCAATCCGTAGTAAATTTCTTCTCTCCTGATTTTGGAATTCAAGTACCCCATTAGTACTTTAAAATCATTATGCACTGTCATATGCTTTCTATTTTCTGTTAAAAGGCTTCCTTTTCTATTTCATCCTTTTTGTCTGTAGCAGCATGTACATTTATAAAGCTTAAGTTAAGAATTTTGTTTTTTTCTTAAAATACATAGTCTCTCATCAACTGCCTTAAAAGTAAAGTATATTCCTTTTCAAGCTCTTATCTATCACAAATGCCACCCCAAACTCCCTGGTTCCTTTTTCTTTACTACTGTGTATTATTTCACATCTATTGTAACTTTTCGCTGCCACCTTGTTTCCTGTAATCTTGTTAAGCCTATACTGTTTCAGTTGTGACAGCAAGGATATTCATGTTCCAGCCATGAAGTGTTCGGACGTTACATGTACCAAAAGTCAAATCCTTTTCCTTATAACCAGATTGTCTTGTTTATCAGTCCTCTCTGAGGCACTTGAGCTTTTCTCAACATCAACTCTTTTTATGGGGTGAGGGTGTCAGGTTCATTCCCAACCCCCAACCTGGAGGACCAGGGTATCCATATTCATCTGGGTCATCACCTTCGACCTCTCCGGAATGGGAGGCCCTACCAGTAGCTATGTTACCGCCGGCATAGCTCTCAATATCCTTTGACCACACAAACCCCACCACTAAGTTAAGCAAGGATACCATCGGGTACTTTCACCTTTCCAATTCATTGTTACTCACCTCATTAAGTATACTCACTCACGACAATCATAAAATGTAGTTTTGAAGATAATGTTCTGAAAGAAGTGACACTGAAAAGAAAGTTCATCACAATCATTCTTAATTTCAATACTGTATTTCTGGAAAAGTAATATGGTACAAACAACACAATATTGTTGTTTCAGCAAGCATGGAAATTATCACCTGACACTTCAAATAATTTTCTTAACTTCTTAGCATCCTATAAATGGTTTAAAAATAACAGAGAACTTGACACACAATGTATTAACATGCATGTATAAAAAATGAACAAAAAAAATTCTTAATTAAAAGAAGATTTAAAATAACACAGGACTCACAATATTCGAAGAGATTTCTACATTCCAACTCATGATTAATTAATTTAGAAGGGTTAAATTAACTATAACAAAGTAATAAACCTGGAATATTTCAGCCTATAAAATGAAATAGTGATTGTACTGCAAAACAATATAAAAAAGATAAAACATTATAATATTATTCTTACATTGATTGCCTATGATTTTGTGCCAGTAGAAACTCTACAATGCAGCATAAAACTGCAAATAAAAACAAAATATTCTCTTAAAAAAACGTACAATGTTCACTATAGGTTGGTACCGTGTCACACCACCTCCACACCCACACGGCCAATAACCAAATTTCAATACATATCAAAAAAGAACTGACACCTCTAAACATATCAAAAACTTGTAAATATGGTACCGTGACATAATGCAATGTACTTTGGTACAAAGAGACCTTTTCCGAGGAGTTGGCTTATCTTCACGGTGGATAGAGGAAGCTGGTTCCTCCAATACATTAGAAATTATTTGGAGAACTACATGGCATCACAGTCCAGAAGGCTGTAATCTTCATATTCACAAGAATCTTAACCCTTTCCCCTCCCTAACGCTCCAAAGCGCTCGGGATTTAAAAGTCCCCTCCCCCTCTAAACGCTCTAAAGCGTTTCTGGTTTAGTACGTAAATTTAAATGTCCCGTGAAAAAAC
>Ga0123357_10011762_pt1 | contig 11247 bp, 6 predicted proteins | sample TergutEmb28metaG_FD_89873 | JGI IMG/M metagenome (GOLD analysis project Ga0123357, IMG submission 89873) | Embiratermes neotenicus P4 segment gut microbial communities from Petit-Saut dam, French Guiana - Emb289 P4 | ecosystem: Host-associated > Arthropoda: Insects > Digestive system > Gut ... | reverse complement strand
TAGTCTTCCTTGATACACCGGGGCATGAGGCGTTCACCGCCATGCGCGCGCGCGGCGCCCATATCACGGATATCGCTGTCCTGGTCGTGGCCGCGGACGACGGCGTAATGCCGCAGACAGTCGAATCGATAAGCCACGCGAGGGCCGCGGGCGTACCGATCATCGTCGCGATAAACAAGATAGACAAACCCGGCGCAAACCCTGACCGCGTGAAACAGGAATTGGCCGACAACAATGTGCTCGTCGAAGAATATGGCGGCAGTGTGATTTGCGTCCCCGTCAGCGCGAAAACAGGGGAGGGGATCGGCAATCTGCTTGAAATGATCCTGCTTCAGGCGGAAGTCCTCGAACTCCAGGCAAACCCCGGACGGCACGCGATAGGTACGGTCATAGAGGCCAGGCTTGATAAAAGCAAGGGGCCTTTGGCCACGCTGCTTGTGCTCAACGGCACACTCAAGGACAGGATGAGTATCGTAGCCGGTACGACGAGCGCGAAAATCCGTATGATGACGGACTTCAAAGGCAAGACAATCCGCAGCGCGGGGCCCGCGACAGCGGTCGAAATCACAGGCTTCGCCGAAGTGCCGCAGGCCGGCGATGAATTCCGCGCCCTTGACGACGATAAGCTGGCGCGCGATATAGCCGACAGGCGGCGTATCAGGCAGCGCGAACAGGTGATGTCCAAGATACGCGGCAACAGCCTCGAAAACCTGTTCAGCCGTATACGCGAAGGTGAGATAAAGGAACTGAAGGTCATCATCAAGGCCGACGTGATGGGTTCTGTCGGGGCCATAGCGGCGTCTCTCGAAAAGATTGACGTCGAAGGCGTACGCGTAAATATCATCCACCGCGGCGTCGGTACGGTCACGGAATCGGACGTCATGCTCGCAAGCACGTCCGGCGCGGTCATCATAGGGTTCAATGTAAGGCCGTCTACAAACGTGACTACGCTCGCGGACAGGGAAGGCGTCGAAATCCGGCTGTACCGCATCATTTATGACGTTATCGGAGAGGTTGAGGCGGCGCTGAAGGGTATGCTCGATCCCGAATACCGCGAAGTCATACTCGGCAAGGTCGAGGTGCGCGAAACCTTCCGGCTGCCAAACGGAAACCAGATCGCGGGCGCGTATGTGACAGACGGCAAGATCCTGAGAAACGCGGAGATACATCTGGTCCGCGACGGCGTTGTGATCCACGAGGGTAAGATCGGCTCGCTGAGACGTTTCAAGGACGACGTAAGGGAAGTTGACCGCGGTTTTGAATGCGGGATCGGCATCGAAGGCTACAATGATATCAAGCAAAACGATGAGATCGTCGCGTTCAGGATGGAAGAGATAGAGAGAACCTGAGTTGAAGAAAAACCAGAATTACAGAGGCGAAAAACTAGGCGAGGAAATAAGGCGCATCATCAGCGAATTGCTGGCGCGCGAACTCAAGGACCCGGCGTTTGACGGCATGATCAGCATCTCATACGTCAAGTCCACAGCCGACGGGAGTTTTGCGACCGTATATTTTACAAGCTTCGGAAACAACGACAATGAGGTGGTGGCCGGGTTTGAAAACGCCAAAGGCTTTATCAGGAACGAGATAGGCCGAAGGCTGGGCATCCGCCGCGCGCCGGAGCTGCGGTTCAAGGTGGACGAGGCGGAGCGGTACGGGCGGCATATAGATGGGATTTTGGATGGGCTGGACATGCCGGAGGACGATGGGCCGGCCGGAAAGGAGCTTTCATTTTCGGAGCTGCCGGAAATCGTCGAGGCGTACGAACGATATATGGTTTTCACGCATATACATATGGACGGCGATACGCTGGGCGCCGCTGTCGCGTTCGCGGACGCTATGCGGGAGACGGGACGCGAAGCCTGGGTGGTCGTCGGCGAAGAGACGCTGCGGACGCTGGGGCTGATCAATACGCCGTTTGTCATACTCAAGCCGGAAGCCGAACAGAAGGCCGCGGATTGGGAAGGGCAGCCCTATCTTGCCGTCATAATGGATTTTACCGACCCTGAAAGGCTCGAGGGAAGAGAGGCCCTCTTTGAGGGCGCCGCGGAAACGCTCAGTATCGACCATCACGTCACCTCAATGCCGCACTGCGATTTCAACTATATCGAGCCCGGCGCGGCGGCTACGTCCGAAATCGTGTACCGGTTCTTGAGGCAGGCCTCTTTGCCTGTGACTGAGCGAATCGCGACAGCGCTCTATGTGGGTATCGTGACAGATACGGGGCGCTTCCAATATACAAACACAACGCCTGAAACACATCGCATCACAGCCGAATTGCTCGAAGCCGGCGCGGATTTCGGCGCCGCGTTCCGCGATATTTACCAGAGCGTAAAAGCGGAGAAGCTTTATGTGCAGAACGCTATGCTGAACACGCTCGACGTCTTTGCGAACGGGCGCGCGGCGCTGGCGTATGTGGATGCCGGCACGCTTGAGCGGCTGGACGCCGGCGACGACGAAACCGACGGCATGAGCGAGCTGCTGCGCAGTATCATAGGCGTCGAGGTCTCGGTGTTTTTAAAGGAAAGGCCGGATGGGAAGATCAAGGCTTCCATGCGTTCAAAAGACTGGTTTGACGTCTCCGCTTTCGCGGCGGAGTTTGGCGGCGGCGGGCATATTTGCGCGGCGGGCTTCACTTCGGAACTGTCCATGGACGAAGTGCGCTCAAACCTGAAGGAGAAGCTCGCGATGGCTCTGGGTGATTGATGGAAGACGCGGGCGGCATCATCGTAATTGACAAACCCCAGGGTATGACGTCGCATGACGTCGTATCTTTTTTGCGGCGCAAAACAGGCGTAAAGCGGATCGGGCACTCAGGCACGCTCGACCCGATGGCAACCGGCGTGCTGCCCGTATATATCGGGAAAGCTACGCGGCTCATCGAGTATGCCGGAAGGCCGGACGACGAAGAGGCGAAGATATATCGCTGTACCATGAAATTGGGGCTCGAAACCGATACGCAGGACATCTGGGGCGCGCCGCTCAGCGACGAAGCTGCCCTGCCGGCCAGAGGCGATGGCAATGCTAAAGATAAGTGGCCTGGCGCGGCTGAAATCGAACAGGTACTGAAAGGTTTTGAAGGCGAGGGGGCCCAGCGCCCGCCGATGTATTCGGCCGTGAAGGTAGGAGGCCGCAAACTCTATGAATACGCGCGTAAAGGCGTCGAAATCGACGAGAGCCTGATCAAACCCCGCAGGATTTACATAAAACATATATGTGTAAAGGATATGAATGAAACAGAAGGCTCGGTCAGCTTCGACGTACACTGCTCGAAAGGCGTGTATATCCGGACGCTTTGCGTGGACGCGGGGCGCCTTTTGGGCTGCGGGGCCGTGATGAGCGGGCTGATTCGCTTGAAAAGCGACGGGTTTGGCATAGACGACGCTATCCCGCTCGACAGTATCCGCGACGAGGGGACGTCGCTGGTTTTGGCGCCCCTGGATACGCCGGTTCAGTGGCTGCCACGCGTCGACTTGCCTGTGGAAAAAACGCGTAAATTTTGCCAGGGACAGGTGATCACTACTTTTGCTTCTGAAACAGGTGCTTTTGAAGCCGGATACCAAAGCGGCTTAGACCACGGAGCGCTCGTGCGCGTGTATACCGGCGGGGCTTTTGTAGGGATCGGCCGTATATCCGAAAACGCGCTGCTGACTCCGGAAAAGGTCATTGAAATAAACTTTTAGGTTATAGAAAAATCACGAAATAAGTATATAAAGCGCGTACGCAACTATCAAGCGTATGGTTTTGCGTGTGATAAAATATTTGTTGCAATTTATTTTTCAATTTCAGAAAAGGAGGGTATGTCAATGTCTGAGCCTGTAGTTTTTGATAAAAATAAGTGGGATACTTCTTGTGGACTGGATTGGGGCGAACCTATGCAGTTTTGGCCCAAACCATACAAACACCATGATTTTGACCCGTTGTACAAGCGGACAAAGTTGATTTCGCAATATGATATGGAAGGCCGCGGCGACGGGTTCCAAATCACAAAGAAGGGCGACTATCTGTTCATGAACCACTTTTGGAGCAGCGGCTGGAGCGTCGTTGACGTAAAGGATCCGAAAAACCCGAAGGTGGTGTATTTTGAGTCTACGGGCAACCCTCATACATGGTCGCTGAAAAACCGTGTCCACGGCGACCTTTTGGTGACGAGTACCGAATGGAAATTCTTTGAGAACAAGCGGTATTTCACGAATCCCAATGTGCGGAATTACCATGACGCGGTTTCGAGTACGCCTATAGAATCGGGCATTAGGGTCTACGATGTCTCAAACCCCGCGACGCCGAAACTCCTCTCTTTTTACAAAACCGGGGTCTGGACGCCGGAAGGCGGCTGCAGCGAATGCCACCGTTTCTGGTTTGACGGGCACTATGTCTACCAGGCGTGCGAAGTGCCGGGATATGAAGGCAATATCATGCTCATCATAGATGTATCGGATCCGGAAAAGCCGCGCGAAGTCTCGAAGTTTTGGATCAACGGGCAGTGGATTGCCGGCGGAGAACGCCCGTCCTGGCCGAGAAGCCTGCCGCGCAAATGCCAGCTGCACCATCCCGTCGTCAAAGGCGACCGCGCCTATACATCGTGGTTCGGACAGGGCGCGGCGATCGTAGACATTTCGGATGTCCGCATACCGACCCTGGTCTCACACTTCAATATCGATTTCGGCGGCCAAATGCATACGTTCATGCCGATCAAAAATGGCGAGTTCGCGATTTTGATCGGTGAATACAGGCACGCGTGGATGCTCGATATCAGCGATGAGGTACATCCGAAGGTGATCGAGGTATTCCCGAAACCGCCGAGGGAACTGCTCGAACGCGGCGTAGGCAACCCATGGGGGCCGGGGCAGCACAATGTGTTTGAATATGTGGACAGCCCTGACGCGTGGAAAAACGAGGATATCATCTTCATGACGGCCGGAGCGGGCGGGCTGCGTATATATGACGTCAGCGATCCTTACCGCATAGATGAGATAGGATACTATGTACCCGGCACGCCAAAGGTATATTACGATCCGCGGGGCGTTGAGCACGCGAGCAACGGCGCCGGCGTCGATGTGGCCGACGTCTGGGTCGACCCGAACGGGCTGATATATATATCTTCGTACAACGGCGGACTTGAGATCCTTGAGTTTGAGGGCTGAGCATAGCACGCAGCGTTTGCGGATGGGATATTTGTAAACGAATTTGCGCCCGGGCGTGTCCCGGGCGCTTTTTTGACTCTTGCTTCCCAAAAAAAGATTTGTTTTCTATGGGAAAAAATTGTATCATTTTCGTGAATTCATTGTGTTATTTACCGAACGAAGGAGCCCTTTTGTGTCGATGAACACTGTCCAAATTAAATACTTTCTTGATGTGATTCAATATGGGGGAGTTTCAAACGCCGCTAAGGAAAATTTCGTGTCACAGCCGGATATCAGCAAGCATATCCGCAACCTTGAAAAGGAGCTCAGGACGCCTCTTTTTGACAGAAAATACAAGAATCTCGTATTGACGGAAGCCGGTGAAATATATTACAAGCTGTTTTTGCGCTTCATGGAGGACTTGTGCGCGGCAAGCGATCAGGCGGCAAAGATTTGCGGCAAATTCAGCGGCGTCATCAGGATCGGCGTGATGGAAAATATCACACCCCCGAAATGGCTGTACTCCACGATCAGAAAGACCCGTGAGGAATACCCCGATATAGAGATCGTCATACGAAGCTATGGCACGATGGAGGGCCTGAAAAATATGCAGAACGGGATGGTGGACATGTTGATCCATCTGAAAGACTTTCTGGAGCTTCTTGACGGCCTGACCATCTGTGAAATAGAATCCTTGCCCAAATTTTTCATATATTCCGAAGAGCTGTTGGCCTCGGGAAAGGATTTTTCCGGGCTGGCGGATTTTTCCGAGCAACTGTTCCTGGCTGAATATGACGACAGCGCTCCGTTCGTAGAAAATTTGCAGACAAAATATTGCCAGCAATATGGTTTTACTCCGCTCATCAAAAGGGTCCCAAACAAAGAGTCTGTCATGCGCGGCGTCGAAAACAATGAAGGCGTTTCGATCATGGACGCGTTTTGCCATCTGGAAAACTACAACGGCGTCAGGAAGATAGAGATGCAGCCTTCACATACTGTCTGTATCGCTATACGCGCGGGCGGCGCCACAAACCAGACCCGCCTGCTTTTCGAAAAGATCAAAAACTGCGGCGCCCAAGGATAAGCGGAGTATTCATTATTGGTTATATGACCAAAGCGAATTAGATATTTTACATGTATTTTTCGCGATATTAAACTTGTATCAAAGGATTGATTTCTCTGTTTCAAAGGAAGGAGGTTTTCTGGAGTTTTTTTGAAATCATCTGTTCATTTTTATTTATTTTATCATTGCTTATTGAAAGGAGAGTATCAAATTGAGTGACAAAATTTTGAAAAAGCCGCAGTTGTTTGCGATAATGATCATTCCTATCGTCTGGCTGATCGAGACGACCATCATGGCGCCGGGACTTGGCCTCATGGGGACCACGTTCCCTGACGCGACCAATTTCCAAATCAACATGGCGTTCAGCATCCCTTACATCACATCGATCGTATTCAGCGCTTTGACAGGCAAGCTGTCCAAATCGATTGACAGGAAAGTCCTCGTCGTCCTCGGCCTGCTGCTGTACGGCGTCACGGCTATGTTGCCGGCTTTCGCGCAGAGCCTGAACCAGATCCTGTTGATGAGACTTATCACCGGTATCGGCGTCGGCCTCGTACTGCCCATGCCGAACGTTTATATCGACCACTATTTCGCTTTTGACGGCCAAAAAAGAAAGACCATGCTCGGGTACGCGAACGCTATCGCGCACGTGGCGAATATCTGCGCGGTGCTGGTCGCCGGCGCTTTGATCGTCATGTCGTGGCGCTATTCGTTCTTCGCGTTCGGGATCGTCATCGTGATCGGCATCATTGAGATCTTCCTCCTGCCGAAATTCCCGCCGTCTATGGAACTTGCGAAATCCGCTGAAGAGGCACAGGCTGCTTCAGACCCTTCGGCGCCGAAAGAGAAGCTTCCGAGCTTCATCTGGCCGCTGGCTATATTCATGACATTGACGATGGCGTTCTTCGCTATCGGCGCGGTCGACATCTCGGAATTCATGGTCGGGTACAATATCGGCGTCGTTGCGATCATCGGCGTCGTAGGCGTATTCCCGTCGGTAGGCAATATCGCGGGCAGCCTGCTGTCAAAGAAATTGCAGACCGTGCTGAAAGGCTGGCACCCGTTCGTGGCTTGCGCGGCCTTTGCGATAGGGTTTGGGATATATTCTCAGGCAAATTCGGTCCTGCCGATCTGCATCGCCGTCATCTTCGTAGGGTTTGGCACCGGCATGCTGGTTCCGTATCTCCTTGACACCACGGCCAGCATTTGCAGTGAGCGTTCAAAGCAGTTGGGATTTGGTATCGTAACGGCCTGCATACATTTGGGGGTATTCCTCTTCCCGTACATCCAGCAGCTGTTTGGCGTGATCGGCAACAACTACGATCTCCGGTTCACGATGCTCGTATCGTGCGTCTTCATGATCGTTGCCGCGCTGCTCTGCCTGATCGTCGTGAAGAAATCGCGCGACGCCGCGAAAAAAGCCGCTTAACCGGGATATGGGGATAAGCAGCGCCCAATTGACAGACGAACAATCAAGGAGGTGTTCTAATGGATATAACGGGTAAAAAATATTATTCCAAGAATGTGGAACTTTTGGGCTATCACGATCTTTGTGACAGGCCGGGGTTCCAAATGGCGCTTCAGGAAGTTGACGGAAGGTATTACCTGTATGTTTCGCATTTCAGGCATTCCGGCTGGACAATACTGGAGGTCACCGACCCTGAAAACATCCGTTTTGTAAAGTTCATGGAAGGGCCTGACCTTGTAGGGCAGGTCACGAACAAAATCCAGGTGGCCGACGGGCTGATGCTCTGCGCGATGGCGACGGGCATACCGTTCCTGCACAACATCCAGCCGACCGACCCGTACATAGGAGGGCTTTACATCTACGATGTGAAAACGGATCCGGAAAACCCGAAACTGCTTTCTACCTGGGAGACCGGGGCGTGCGTCGGGAGCGATTTGATTTGCCTCGGCGTACACAGGTTCTTCTATAGCGGCGGCAGGTACGTACATCTTTCCGCGACATGCCCGGGCTATACGAACATGATCTACCGTATCCTGGACATCGAGGATCCGACGCACCCTGTTGAAGTGGGGCGTTGGTGGCTGCCGGAGCAGTTTGAGAACGGCATCCTGGAAAAAGACAAGATCAGGCTCGAAAACCCGCTTTCCGAGCCGGGTATGCACGGGCCGCCGTATGTGAAAGGCGACTACGCGTACATCGGGTACAACGGCGCGGGCGTCGTCATCGTGGATATCTCCGATATCACGCAGCCGAAGCTCGTCGGACAGCTCAAGACCCACCCGCTGCTTGGCGGGCAGAGGTCGGGCGCCAGATGCCACACCGTCTTGCCGCTTTCGCAAAAACCATACGCTATTTTCACGAATGAGGGGGAGCGCTTTTGCTGCTTCAACCCGGAATTGCTGCAAGGGAAGGCCCAGCCGATCAATATCATCGGCATGATGGATGTCTCGGATGTGACAAACCCAACGCTTGTCGCAGTATTCCCCTATCCGGAGGTCCCGCCGGAATACCCGTACAAGAACTTCAACGACTGCGGCATCGGCGTCAATGGGCCGCTTGGGCCGCACAATATACACGAGCCTCATGACCATCCGGATCTTGAAGACCGCAATGACAGGCTATACTGCTGCTATTTCCACGCGGGCCTCAGGATCTATGATATCGACGACCCGTACGTGCCCAAAGAAATCGCGTACTTCATACCTCCGACTCCGGAGTCCTATAAGTATGACTGCGAGTATCCGGGGCCGATGATCGCCATCACGGAGGACATTGTGGTAGATAAGAGAGGGTATATGTTCATAGATACGTTCCATGACGGCGTATACGCTCTGAAATGCACTGTGTAACCGGGCATTGAAGAAAACAAAGCAACACAATAAGGCGGCCATAGGCCGCCTTATTGATGAATAGGCGAACTCCACGATAAGTATTGCCGCAATTTTTCTATCACGATATCTATGTCAATCGGCTTGCCAATGTGATCGTCCATACCCGCCGCTAGGCATTCCTCCACGTCGCTCTTGAAAACATTCGCGGTCATCGCTATGATCGGCAGCCGCCCGCGGCCCCTTTCGGGCAGGGCGCGTATGCGGCGCGCGGCTTCCTGTCCGTCCATTACGGGCATTTGCATATCCATAAAGACAATATCGTATTTGTCGGGCTCGGCTTCAATCATCAAAAGCGCCTCTTTGCCGTTTTCGGCGCAGTCGATTTCCAGCCCCGTGTCTTCCAGCAAAGCCAATATGATTTCCCGGTTTATTTCTATATCTTCAACAACCAGCATTTTCCGGCCGGCGAACTCGCCACTACCGGCAACGTTGTGAATCAATACACCGCCATGACCTCCCTCCACTAACGCCGGGGATATGTCGCAGCGCGCCGCTTTTACAATAAAAATAAAACGCGCGCCCTTGCCAAGTTCCGATTCTATCCATATCCTGCCGCCCATAAGGTCAACGATGCTTTTTGAAATGACAAGGCCAAGCCCTGTGCCTCCATATTGCCGGCTTATCCCGCTTTCAGCCTGCTCAAACGGTGCGAACAGTTTGTCCTGCTGTTCCTTTGATATGCCTATCCCGCTGTCGGAAACTTCGATACGGATTTCGCATTCACCTTCCGTTTCGTTTATCAAAGTGGCGTCAACCCGGATTTCGCCGTCTTCAGGCGTGAACTTTACCGCGTTGGATAAAAGGTTCGTGATGACTTGGGCCAGATGCTGCTCGTCTCCTGTGAGGAGACGGGGTATAGCGTTGTCCACATTTACAGATAAGCGCTGTTGTTTTTCATCTACGCGGAATTGTATAAACGTTGCCACATTTTGCAACATATTTACGAAATCAAAATCAACAAGCGTCAATTCCAGCTTGTTTGCCTCAATTTTCGCCATATCAAGCACATCGTTTATGATGCCAAGCAAGTGGTGCGACGCTTCCGTGATTTTGTTAAATGAGTTGTTTTTGCGCTCTATGCCGTCAGCTTTTAATCCGATAGCGGTCATGCCGATGATCGCATTCATCGGCGTCCTCATTTCGTGGCTCATGTTGGATAAAAAGCTGCCCTTCGCCTTGCTTGCCACCATGGCGCGCTCAAGCGCGTCGGCGAGATGCTCATTTGTTTTGCCAAGCTGGATAGACTGCTCATTGCGGTTGATAGAATTTGCCAGCATCAAACCCGCGGAGGTCAGCATGTTTACCTCGTCCTCCGTAAATACACGCTCCTTTTTGCATTCGTCGACGCAGGCGATCCCCCAAAACTCGCCGTTCGAATATAGTGGGATCGTAAGCGTGGCTTTAATGCCGATGGATTCCATGGCTTTCTGGTCTTCCGGACCCAATTCCGAGATAGGCCCGTTGATAAGGCCGCCGCCCAAAAAAATCTCCTTCCACGCTTCGCTGTATTTGAGGTTCGTCCCGATCGGGACGGGTTTTTCATCCGAGTCGCTTGAATCCCAATCGTGCTTGAGCACGTAGTGGAGGTCGCCGTCAATCGTTTCATTCTGCCAGATTTGTACGCGGTCCACGTCTGTGTAGCCTCCGATCAAACTCATGCAATTAAGCAGCGACTCATTAAAATTGTCTTCTTTCACCGGCGAGAGAAGCGAGGACGCTATTTTGTTCGTCATATCAATCAACTCGCTGTGATACACAGATTGTTTCTCCATCCTATTGCGTTGGCGCACAAGCACAAGCCCAACTATAGAAATGACCAGGCTTACCAATATGGTAATAATAAAATCAGTACGCCTCAATTGCTCAATATCGGCGGTTCTCGCGTCAATGTCTTCATAATAGTTGCCGGTGGTGATATACCATCCGTATGGTTCATATTTTAAAGTATAGCCCCTTTTCAGGTATGAGCCGTTTTCATCCCCGATTTTGCCGAAGTAAAATTCGGTGTAGCCGCCGCCCGCATTCCCGGCCTTTATGAAATTTTGGATCAAATATGTACCTTCCTGATCCTGCAGGTTGTATCGCCATGTACCTTCTTGTTGGGGGTTGTAGTGGGCTACGCAATACCCTTCGGCCGTATCGGCAAAAAAGTAACCATCGTCGTTTTTGTCAGCCGCGCTGCTATACCTTGTATCACGGATT
>Ga0123357_10011761_pt1 | contig 11248 bp, 8 predicted proteins | sample TergutEmb28metaG_FD_89873 | JGI IMG/M metagenome (GOLD analysis project Ga0123357, IMG submission 89873) | Embiratermes neotenicus P4 segment gut microbial communities from Petit-Saut dam, French Guiana - Emb289 P4 | ecosystem: Host-associated > Arthropoda: Insects > Digestive system > Gut ... | reverse complement strand
GCCTCGATGTGTGCCGTGTGACGAAGGGTGCATACATCGAACATTTGTAGGTATGTGTCATAAACTTGTTGAGTTACTCTTTCAATTCTACTAGTACTTATAATTCTGTTCACCATACTTGTGAATATAATCAACTTCAAAACCGCTCCAATCATTTTGATACACTCTGTACATACATATGTCGGATTGATAGAAAAATATGCTACGTGTTACTGTGGAAACTCTGTGCAAAAATTTATTTGAAAAGTCTAAAATAGGAAATAAAAGACGCGAGAAGTGTATTTACTGGAACTACGAGTAAGCACCTGTGTTGATTCTAGCAGAATTTGCTAGCGTTCCCGCGCGAGATGTATTTGTGTAAAGGGAAGTTTCAGTGGGTGTGGCGTAGCATATGAAGAGCAAGTTTGACATTGGTAAGGGAGAGAGTTCTGCGGCCACTTTTACATTTTATAATGTAAGAAGTGGAATACAAAATTCCGTCTTCAGGGTCGCTATCTGGAAGAAAGAGGCAGCATGTACCTATGACACCCGACTGTAAGATACTGCGTTCCAGAAGTGCTTATTCGAAATAATCGCCGCCCTGAAAACCAGAAAAGTTGTAGAAGTCTCGAAGCAAATAACACCTTTCAAGAACCCCGTGCACTCGTACCTGACACGTATTGAGGGAATTCTTTTCTGTTCGGAGTCTGTCTGCTACCGAGCGTGGAATCATGGAGTACAGCAGGTCGTCGCCTCTCTTCTTCCAGCAGTCCAGCATTTCGTAATTTTTTTCTAGCTCCGAAGACCACTGCTCGGCTCTCTCGAACATCAGCTCCAGTCTGGTGGCAACACACGTAACGAGGTGTCATATGTACACGCATGCGCAGTATACTGGCATGTGAAAACTTTAATGCAATTTTATAAAATTATAATATTTTAAGCATCTTTTTTGACAAGAATATTTATTCTACGAGTAACAGTTAATTATGCAAACAATTACAATATTTAAAACACATGCCTTAACAGGAATGGATGTATTGACGAGTATTAAGTACTGTAAAAAAGTGAAAAGGTGAAGTTTTCCCGTTACAGGCCCGGTGTGGCCCAGAGGGTGGGTAGAGGTATAGCTCTACTCTTCCACGACCGCGGCACTAGAAGGGGGTGAGTGGTCAGCAGCACGCCCCGGTCGCACTTTACCCCCGGGAAAGACGCGGTACCCATTTTACAGGAGGCTGGGTGGGATTAAAGTACTATACTAGGACAGAGCCTAATACAAATTTATGTATAATAGGCATGCATAACATTTCAAAGCCTAGGCATATATTTGACAGTTTGATGTGTGGCTCTGATACGTAATAAGTCGCTCTGATGTGTAATAGAAAAAAAAGGTAAAATGATCCCATTACAGGTCCAGTGTGGCCCAGAGGGTGGGTAAAATTATAGCTCTACTCTTTCATGACTGCGGCACTAGAAGAGGGTGAGTGGTCAGCAGCACGCCCCGGCCGCACTTTACCCCCGGGAAAGACCTGGTACCCATTTTACAGTTTCATGTATGGCTCTGATACGTAATAACTTCCATTTAATACACACCATCCACAGCTAAATAGCATTCCTACCCAGTTTCGTTTACCAGTTCCAACAAATTATACATTGATACTTCAGTAGGGGATCCACTTAGTTTTAAATATTTTATATCACAATTTCACTATGTGCTACATCAACGTATATTTTATCTGTATTTCTGTTTACATGTAAACCTGGGTGCCACCCATTAATATCTTAAGTATTTCTCTGAAGATGGTCATGTAGACCGTAACACGGTGGAGGATAATAAATTTTATTTAGGCCTCATAACTTGTGTAAACTTTGTTGGGTATTTTCACATTCATTGCTTATATTTGAATTCACTTACCTACCGACATCCCAAATTCGACGGACACTGTGGCTGTTAAGCCACATGGCGTTTTCGGAAAAACATGATGTAGTTGTGTTAGTTACACAATAAGCAGTTGCAGGAGTTTCCTTAGAATTTGTTCTCAGTGTCATTTGTCATTACTTTCCAGCTAAAAACAGTTGCCAGATCAAACACAAAATTATGACTGAAATGTGTGAAATTACTGACGCTGACATACACATCGTTGTGCGTCGTTGCTTTCACGTTTCGCCATTTGCGTTTTCCGTCTCTTGAGAAATCGGTATAGATTTCACCTCTGATCCAGTTTCGTAGATTATGGCATTTTGCGATTTATTTCTCTTTCCCTTACCTAGAACAGTGCTGCCACCCGGCTAAGACCATTTCACGACTCATACCATGCAGGTTCAGGTCGTTCAGGAAGAGTCCCATGTTCGGAAACTCATCCATATTATTTATTCTGCAAGCAAAAATCGTACAGGCAGTTACCCCTACACATGATGCGTTTTATAATATTGTTACAAGAAGCTCAGATCGGAGAAGAAACTAGACGCTTTTGATACAACGGAATGTACTGAGCTTCTTCAACCTGAACCCCCTTTTTAAAGTTTTGTCTATTGAGGGCTGTTTGACCGTGCATCTTCATCAGGACCACCACCCGTCTACAAACTGAGAAAACCTTATGCTGCAACTTAATATCTAGTGCTCCTGATGATGGGCGTATGTACCCGAAACATGTCGAGCTGAAGAAACTTCAATAAATTGCATTGTTGCATCAAGCTGTCATTTCACTTTATTTCACTTTATTTCAAAGTTTTGTCTGAAACTTGTGTGGCAGTCTTCAAGCTTTGCACTGATTTTGTAATTCTTTTATGTTGCACTAAATACGTGTATTTGCTGACTGAGGGTTACGCCCAAGCAGCACCACGCTGCCCCACCCTACACTGCCTCTTGTCAACGAGGGTTTTGTGAAAACTTTCCAATCTATATAAAACATTTTCAGACTGCGATATTGTTAAAACAATTGGGTCTTGCTACAGTAAAAGGTTTCTCTGTGACAGTGCGTGAAGATGCATCCGGCAGTATTGACCCTGGACAGAAGGTTCCTTGCATGCATACAAGTTACAGGCTGTGCCCTAGAGCATTTCTGAATTGCAGTTAACCTTTAGGGATGCGTACGATCAGAACCATATTCGGAGGATGGATAGTAGAGACTCAGCATCCTCTCGACGAACTACTTTGTCGAGAGACCCTCACTCTTGCTTTGTGTTACGGAGGATCGCATTTCAAATCTTGACCTGGAAACTATTGACCGGTGTTTTCCATGTTTTTTCTCATTATGCACCTCACGTTATGCCACGAACTTTTTATTTAATTTCTTTTCCAATTCATTACTCTCTAATCACCCCAGCATTAGATATTCTATGTTCTCAGGCACTGACGGTGTTATTAAATAACAATAAATAAACTGCACCCTCTCACAGCGAAACATTTACACGAAAGGTAGAAAATTTTGTCAGGATTGGTAACACAGGTGGAATAAATTTTATGGCCTCTATTTACATAATTAACACATAGTTTAGTCTATAACCATCCCTCGCTTTACTGTGTAACCATCCAACCAACCAAAGAGCTAACTAAGAGCGAACAATTTCACGTAGCCCATGTCGACTTTCGGTCTGTTTTGCCACTGTATGCCACTTGTGCTTTATGCTCACTCATTTGCCTACCACCGACGCCGTATAATCTTAACAACTGACTGAGTCATTAAATACACGTTTTCTAAGAGTCCTGTATACAGAGTTCTGCTTAATGTCGTGGCCCTGGTCTGTAATTTTCCTGGATGGATAAAGAAAATTACACAGATCTTCGACCTAAATTACTGTCCTATCCAAATAAATATCTGGCTACATAGAGTTGCATTCGAGTCATATACCTGCACGATTCCTAGTACTTATTGCTTCCGTCACGGTCCTAAACGCTGTGAGAAGTGTTTGAACACCATATGATTTTGCCTTGTTCTAATCAGACTCTTGTGGCTTTGCGCACTTGGATTTCTCTGTACACGATGACTTACATAGGGCTGCAAAGAAAGACGATGGCCTTGATATCGTCTATGTACTTCATCTGACCCTTGAGTAGGATGCTGCGTGTACCCTGACTGCCGCGCCGTCGGTCCAGAAGATACGGCGGTAGGGGCTTGTGCTTGCCTTCTGCAACAGTTGTGTCCGTGTCCTCCTCTGTCTTCGGTGTCCGATTTATTTCCAACTCAAACAACACGGAGTGCAGGTATAACATCTGTAACACAGTGTACAGGTTCTTTCATTTCTTGTAGAGAATATTTCGAAGGATACTCATACACGCAAGAAACTTCCATACGCAGGAACCTTGTTCGTAAAGTTTGTCGTTAATCTACTGGCCAAAAAAAGTCCCGCATTTTGCGTACCATTACATTTATTATAACATTCACTCAAACCTGCCATCATACTTATCTTGAGATACGTAATTCCAGTACACAATTCAACACCAAAGATCGCTAAGATACATATTTGTATTATTCGTCCATCTACGCCTAATCTCTCAAACATTCTCTTTCGTTACTGCTTTTATTATTGCGTGTACCATGCGTAGTGTAAAATTCTCCTCATAAAACCAACTTTACATGCACTGTGATATATACGCAACATATTTACAAAATCTACTCCTACATCTTTCGACATCCGACGGGTGCCATCATCAGGGAGCCCTCACAGTGTGAAAATAGTGCTTTTGAAATGGTCCGTTGTATTTACCATAGTCACACATTTGCACACGTATTAAATTGTCAAACACAGCAGAAACCACCCATAAAATGTTAAAATGTTAAAACAATAGCGGAGTTACTTCTTTGAGCTCCATGTAGGCTGTGACTGGGGGTACTGCGATCTTCACTAGGTGATAAGCGATCGTCCAAGGGTCACCTCGAAACCCAAATATGGGTAGAATCTTGGTATTGTTTTGTGTGTGTGCATATTGTATTGAGTAGAAGCTTACCCTTTCCTGACTGGTTGGCGAAACTATTTTGTAGTTAAATATTTGTATAGCTTTGTTTGCAGTTCTCATTGGTATGATTACACCAAACTAAGCTCTATCCATTTTCTGCTTCTACAACCGACGGGTTTCGACTTGGTAAGAAACCATCGTCAGTGTCGATAATATTCTCATATTTATGAATATTTGTCAGTTTCGATATTGTCGTTTTAATACCTCAAAGCTCATTTACATTAATATTTAAAATATTTACACGTAATTAAATTATCATCGGTGTGCTAACCTGGGTTCATATAATAACATGAATCTTGGCAAAGTAGACACAAATATAGAAGAGTACTGACACTGATATGTAACCTAATGTTAATTTTAGAAAGGGCATCATGAAGTGCTTTAATGAAGTATGTAATGAATTCACTAATATCAATTGTTGTGCTGACGTATATTAGTGAATTCATTATATAACCTAATGTTACTTCTGGGCTTATTTATTTCTTGTATTCCTGAATTGGGGTTTTGCAGGTTCTTTGCATTTCTGGAGTCGAGCCAGTGGTAACTGCAACACGATTCTTCCCGCGATCCTTTTGTACATTCAGAATACAAATCCACATACCTTAATATCCACCAATAAAAAAATAAAATTTATTTTTATCCGTGTCTAAACACGCCATTGTGACCCTACTTAATATTAACATAAGGTTATTACTTAACACTAACCGATAGTTTATTACCACTTCAATCTGTAGACCCTTTAATCCCATTGTCCCCTATACTCATATATTGTAAGATATCATACACGTAAATCATGACGAAAGAATGGAAGAGATAAGTATGACAAATGGATGTATTGGCACATTTACAAAGACGAATGGTATGACAAGTTTTAATTATAAACGAATTGTTGCCAAATGTCCTATCACTTTTTCACTCGTTAGTGTAAGTGTACATATCATCCACTACTAAAAATTAAAGACAACTTCTGCGTTGCAAATAGGCCTCTAAGTAACGGCTATACCAGAGATGTAGAAACGTCGGTAAATTATACCAGTCGCCCACCAATCAGTATTAACAAGGTCCAGGCGTTATCGGAAAAAGATGCCGTTGAAGTAACACCGCAGCGTAAGTGGAGGTCTTGGAAAGGGACCCATCGATACTTTAGTTTCGTACACAAAAACTGCTGAGGCACAAAAACAAATGCCGCAGTTGGCAAAACAGGATGCAATGAAAATCTCGGCTCCTTGAAATCTGCGTTTGGCAAAACGTGTGAGCTGCTCACAAAAACGGGTGGCACGAATAGTAATACATCTTAGACAGAACTCTAAAGTATGTTCGACTCAGTTCATTGTCTGCAGCACGTGAATAAACAGGAACAAATTAAAAATTATCTCACGTTTTTCCAAGTGAAGGGAACGCCTCCTGGACGCCGCAACTTGAAGTTGTCTGTCACGGACTCTCCAATAAGTGCTTCCGGACTTGTGCCACACACCTGACGGAGCTTCTCGCCGGCATCTAGGATAACCATCTTCTCATTGAAAACAAAGCCGAAAGGGAAGAGACGCATTAGGACTGAGCAGGGTACGGGAGGCAGTGTGAGTCTTTCCAGGTGTATCTGTTTGTTCGTCCGCGACAAAATATAGTCTCGGTTGTCGAAATCTAGTCTGAACTTGACCAGGACATTCCTCGCGCCCGGAACAGCTGTGGATTCCTCCAGCACCTTGATGCTCAATTTTGTGTTGTAAAATTGTTCAGCAATCTGGTACAGTTGGCCTGTAAACAGTGAATGGAACGAAGATGAAGTGTCCCCTTCAAATACAATAATTGTATTTGTTTTTAAGTTATTTGACAGTGTTATTGCTAACTCAGACTTCGTATCCTTGACAGATGGGATGCTGGCCTAAGGAGTAGTGAATAATAATAATAATATTTATTTACTGCAATTGGGTTATCACCCGGTGGCAGTGGTTATTTTACATGTAAAGAAAACATGAAATTGGTTACTACTAAATTTAAGTCGGGAGGGCTACATGAGAAGCATGTAGTGGCAACTTGGAATCTTGGGAACCATCTCAGCATTTGCTTTAGGGCACAGGGAAGCCAAGAAAAACCTGTGTTGAGACTGTGAAATAGACTTGCAAGAAACCTGTCGTGGCCTGATTTAAGGTACTACCTGGCATTTATATGCAGATGGTAAGGAAAACCACGGGCAGTCTCTTTCAGGATGGTGTTCTGGCTGAGATTTGAAGCTGTCCTATCACCAGCGTAACTGAGAAGTGTTATTGCTTCAGCTAAATTGTTTGACGAAAGTACTGTAGCATGAATAAAATCTCCAAGGGCAATATTAATTTTTAATTAAAACCCCCAAAATCTAACACGCACACTTAATATTGAGTTTTTATAAATATTTTACCGTCAATACAGATTAATCGATATTTATATTTTAAGGTACCAAATGTCAGGTTGAGTAACGTGAGGCATGTCCCACGTTTACGACCTTGTTGCGTAGATGATGATGATGACGATGATGATGATGATGATGATAATAATAATAATAATAATACAAAGATTTTCTAGCGATAACCAGATTAATGACGGATGTTCTAGTGTTTAATAGACCATAACTATATTAGGTCTGTGGCACACGCGTAGTCTATTTCACACAAAATTTTGGGAAATATTTCTGATATTTGTAGCGTCACATTAAATTTCACACTGAACTCTCTAAAGACCAGAGTCAAATGACAGGCACTTTACGACTGACGGTCAGTCATTCAGTAAGTATTTGTGTCGAAACTGTCATGAGGATTAGTACCATGTTTTAATCTACATATTGAATTATGATATCTGTCAGTCTGGGGCTCCCTTTCTGACGAGGATGAGATTCTGTCCTTTGTCAAAAGTCACCGTCTTTGTCGGCTGGATATATTGGCATACGCATATTTCTTGTTAGCATATATATATATATATATATATATATATAAAATAAAACTATGTACAGTATACGTGACATGCATGGCTTCTCTCAATACGAGATATCACGATCACTACAGCCCGCTGCTGACCCTTGTCAACAGCCTTATGAATCGACTCTATTCCTGCTTAACTATCTCAAAGTACATTTTAATATTATCGTCCCACTTATTCGGATTTCTCAACAGGTATCTGCTGTCGAAGGTTTCGGACTAACACTGTGTCGATATTTATCGTCTAAATTTTTCGCCCCTCCCACCTGCCTTGATTCGATCTTCCTAGTAATATTTCGTGGAGATTGCAAATTTATTGTTTTTATTTATTTACGTTATGTTCCATAAGGCTTCCTTGGTTTCAGAACTGCGTGTCAGACGATTCTCCCTTTTATGATGACCATAGACATGTAGTGATTTTCGTGAACGGTTATGCGGTCTGTGATTCTCTGAACATTCTGTTCCATGAGAGGTTATTTCTTGTCACGAATAGAACCCATAACCTTCCTCGACAACTAACACAACAAATGCACAGAGAAATAACACAGGACCTGATGTAGCCTCCGGTCCACAGTTTAATTCTAGAAAAAAAATGTCGTGACTCTGTCTAAATTAGTCATATGCGTAAGCAAGATTGCATAAATATTCCGTCCAAAAACTAAAATTCCTTGGGAAGTATTTTAAGTATCAGTAAGATTTGAATCTCATGTCGGATGAAAAGTAACCATTTTATGCCGTTTATTAATGGGAAATGTAAGAAAACAGTTATGACACTATTAAACATAAAAGAAGTATTTTTTTGTTTGTGGTTTTTCGGTTTTGTGGGCCTTCTTTGTATATATTTAGTAGAATTCTTTTTACGTGGGATTGTCCTGTCTTAAGGTCCTTACATCCCAGAACTACACAAACACAGACAAATTTCAGACATATGTCCCTACTCCGAGTGGAAGTCGAACCAACGATTCCAGTGTTCGATCTGTAGAAGACCACCGGCCGGGATTTATGATAGGCAGAAATTCTGTTGTGAATTACTTGAAATGAAACGTCTGCATTCACAGAGAGAAAAGCGTGTTATTGGAGAGATAGGAAGTGAAGCATACAGTGCTTGTTAGTAACAAGACACCATCCAGCTTGTTAAGGCTTCGTAGCCATAATTCATAAGTCACCACCTCGATGTACGACAGCAAGTTGAACCCACTGTTTGACGTACCGACGTAAATATCGCCGGACAGTTCCGCGTGGTCGTGTCGAGCTGGACTTACATTCGAATTCCCCCATTTCCTCCCTTCTTGGACAGTTTATCTGCTTTCCTGAGTTGCGTGTTGAAGGGTGTTAATTTCGGAATAATTCTGTCTTCTTCCAAGACCTTTTGCTCTCCTCATTCCTAAAATTTTTCCCTTCTCATTCGATGTACCTGATATAAGTTCCACAAGTGACCTAGCGGTAGGTATATATTTTGAAATTGGCAACCATGGGTTGTTTTTAAGAGGATCCTATTTCTGGGAACTCGTTTGGGGAAATTAAGGAGAAGCAAGTAAATCGACAGAAAAATTGTGATGACTTGCGGCTGATTACAGTCGGCTACGTTCAGACTACCAATACATGGTTTATATCAAACTGTTCGTAGGTATCAGTTCATAAGACTGCTGTCATTTGGCCGCGTCTCGCAGACGTGACTTGAGTTCAGAACACAATCGAAAGTTGCCTATTAGACTAGCGAGCTAATTAGCCAAATTTATTTAGTTTTGTTACAGTTTCAGTGTTGACTTCCACGGCAGGGATTACTCAGTTTCTAATTTTCTGGATCGAAGTCTGACAAGCGAAACGTATTGAAGACAGACTGAAACAATTTCCCGCTGCTTTTCTAAAATCCACTTTATCGCTTTGAAAAGCCAACCTTACTGAAATGTTTCGGGTTATAAGTAACTTCTACGTGTATATACCGGTAATGGTAATTAATGTTTCTGTCCTACACGTGATGTTAAGAAAGTGCAATATTATATAGATATATAACCCCCTTTACTCACTGAATCGGAAGCTGTATGTGCCCCAGAACCAGTGGCGTACCCAGGAATTTTGTTCGGGGGGGGGATTCAACAAATTCAGTTGAGGACAGAGGACAGAGAGAACGGGGATGTGGGGCGGTAGCCCCCTAGTCATGGGTTCTGGAGGCAGCTGTAATTTGGTACAAGAAATTTTATTTCATGTTGTAAAATTTTCTTAATTTTTGGTACTTTAGGACTATTTATGATGCCAACCAATTTATTTGTCATTGCTATTGTAAAACAATTGCGAACGTAGGTCGTTTTAGAATTTTACTGCCTTTTTTCCGAACATCTTAGGGTGTTGGCGTCCTAAATTCAGCGATTTTTAACAGTTTTCACAATCGGGTTGAGTTTGGCACGATTTTGGAGGGCCTTCGGAATTTGGGGGGGGGTTGAACCCCTCAACCCCTCCCCCCACGGTACGCCACTGCCCAGAACCATTCCGGACATTTTGGAGAAGAGAAAAATCTCATGCCCCTGCCGGGAATCAACCCAGTTTCCTCGGTCGTTCAGCCTGTAGCCTGATTATTGTACCGACTACGCTATGCCGGCTGTCTTGTGAAAGTAATAATGCATACAACATTTTTTTACATTCCACTGTAGAAGTAATTAAAAATTCCCGTGTATTTGACCTTTGTCTTTTACAAAGCACAGTCTGTACGTGTCTTCACTCACTATTTCTTGTTTCGAAGCAAGTACGAGTAAATTTACACAAGAGTGAAGTGTCAGGTGTGTGTGAGCGTGCAAACTTAGCCTAAGAGAAATTACACGCACAGTATTTTGATGGTCCTCGATTATCTGGGCAGGCTCGCGCTTGTGTTTGTGTGTTTCCTGCGGCAGTCCACTTTGTGGGGTCCCTCGAGATCGAGTAAAAGCAAGGTCACCGTTATAATTACCAGCAAGAACCAAACTGTGCCCTATTTTCATTTTGTAGGAGCGAGGAAACTTTGAGACCGAAGATTAGATTTTGTGCTGGAAATTCATATTTAGCCACCAAAGCTAATAGAACCTGTGGCTGTGGCTCGCATTGTTTCATTTGTATTCATGATCCTGAAATTGTGGGAAGCAACCAGCCCCGTAGGTGGTTGCATGAGAATTTAACCGGAGGCAGCGACAGATTATCTGGGGCCACAATTACGACGAATGTATCAAATGAGAAACTGGTAATGCAAAGAAATACTAGTACTTTCTTACGTTTATTGGACCGTGCATCATCTTGATATTTGAATAAAGAGAGACCAACTTGATGTCACTTGCTTTATTATTTCTTTATTTAATGCTCAACATGTTTCGGATGTTAATACATCCATCCTCAGGAGCTT
>Ga0123357_10011760_pt1 | contig 11248 bp, 6 predicted proteins | sample TergutEmb28metaG_FD_89873 | JGI IMG/M metagenome (GOLD analysis project Ga0123357, IMG submission 89873) | Embiratermes neotenicus P4 segment gut microbial communities from Petit-Saut dam, French Guiana - Emb289 P4 | ecosystem: Host-associated > Arthropoda: Insects > Digestive system > Gut ... | reverse complement strand
ATGCATAAAAAAAAAAACCAAAAAGAAAATAATAAAATTTTTTTGCCCCCCCCCCCCCCCTTCCCAAAAACAAAACACACACACACACACACAAAATCTAGCCTTAGATATTACATTGGTACTGAAGAGAGTTCTAGGATTCTATAATGCTCTAGTAACACAGTATGAATTGAAATTCAACGGAGTCTGAGAAACTTTTTATACTGTATGGAATTGTAAAATGTAAGCATGACTTGGAAAATAAAAGCAAAAGAAGATAATTATATATTTTATATGTGATAATTTTTATAGACAACACTCCATGACATTTCGAGTTGCAATTCCATTTTTATAATTACAATAAAATTGTGGAGTATACTGTGATGTTGTTAGGATCTTCCAAATGTAAGATAACCTGCAGTACTACATATGTAATCCAGTACCGTGAAACCAAGCCTAAGTAAAGCAAACTATCTGTCCTGAAATGTTGCTTTTAGAGACTCTGAACTATCTATGTTCTGCATATTAATCACTCCACAGTAAGATGAAGAATCAGATATTTATGTGAGTGGCTGATGTGGGTTAGTTTAAGCAATGTACAATTTTTTAGCTCTAGATAATGCATTTTATTATAACTACATTTGGCATTAGAGCAAATGCAAAGTTAACTTTAGGTTTAAAATATGAATGATTATCTTGAAGATGAGTAAAGTCTAGGTATATGGACCTAGAATTGTGAATGTAATATTGAATTGTTTGGTGTCAGTTATCAGCTTGGAAAAGGAAGCAAGTTGAGGTGACATCTTACAAGGCTGTTTATCTCCACGGTGAACCTCAAATGCTGTTCCACACAAATATTTATCATTTGACAGTTACTGTTGGGTTCCCAACTGTGGCTAGGCTTTGTGTCTTTGAGCCTTCTCTGCCGACACTGATAAATATTTATATAAGGAGCAGTTGACTGATAGGAAGGGACTTTTAAACACTGAAGGCCTCTGCACATGATGCAGCTGGAAGTCATGTCACAGGGTCCCTGCATCAAATCTGGCCAGAGATCCCCAGATGTTAATCATTTTCTTCCCTAGTCAGATACATACTAATGTAAACAAAAACCAGACACATGCATGCACACAGCATGCACACAGATGGTAGTATTCCTTGAGTGTATATTTTCTGATCAAATCAAAGGCATGTGAAGGTTCAGAATAGGATGAGTTTATGCTTGTATTCTAAGGATTGCTTTTATCTCTCATGACTGTATCATCAGCAGCTTTCCAAGTATAAGTCCAGTTGGCTTATTACTGGTGTTACAAACAGTGTCCCATGTTTGCTGAGGCTTCTCTTCCTGTTCTTTATGAGGGGTTGGGGGGTGTCCTGTCAGAGCTCCTCCTCCTTCTTTCCAGTTTCCTCTATAGTGTTGTACATATTATGGTGAAAGTTATTATTTCTTCATGTGGGTTGATGCAGAAAGAAATGTGAATACACAAAGCTTGTTTAGAGGCTTAAAATGTATCACTAAAGACACTGGGCTCATCGTTTATTTATTAATAGATTAAGGTCAGTCTTATCCCTGCAAGAAAGTTGAAGGCAAAGGTATAGAGTTTTCATTATTGAGAACTCTATAAGTTGCTGACGCCAGATAAACGGGAAATTGACAAGTCTCTTCAGGTCATAGTTTGTGTCAACATGGCATCATTTTATGTTTTATTGAACTTGGAATCTGTGATATATATTAACCAACCAAAGGACTTGGTGTTGCTGGGTAACTCTTGAAAAGTTGATACTTACTCAACTGGTCAAGAGATTCATTATTGAAGGAATCTAAAAGTTCATTGTCTTGTTCACAAGAATCTACCACTGGGTACCATTGCTATTTCCTGGGATTAAAGTGGCCAGAAGGTAAAGTTGGTACTCACTTCCGTCTATTGCCAAGGTTAAGAATTAGTGGAGGTATACTTCTTCACTTCCTCTGTACCTTAATGGCTTGGACAGGGTCTTTGCCTTTTTCTTTACTTTGCATGTCACTTTGCCATGCTTTGAGCCAGTTCATAACCTCATGTAAGTGTTTCTTGAATTTCTGATTTAATATTAGCCTTCCAGCTGTGCTAGATCTCCCATGTGGATCTCCCATTTGGGTTTTTTTACTAAACATTTGCATTAACTTTCTTCACACATGGGTGCCGCCTGTCTGACCTGTCACATCATATTTAATTCAGTCAGGGCAAATAAGTTTAATACTTTTAAAGAAAAACTGAAATCTGCAAGACTTTTAATCATGTCACTGTGTTTGTCAACCTGTTAAGCCAAAATATTCCCTCAGTACTTTGTTTTCAAAGCCTCTGTCACACTCTTTTGAAACAGTTGGTAAAATTATATTTTCCTATGTGTCAGTTTTTGTGTTGTACAGTGATAAGACATGAATATAAGGTTCATGCCTTTATCTCCGTTTATTCCTAGACTAGTCTGCAACACCGAATGGAATTGCTTTGTTCTTTATGGTATGTTTTTACCAATTAAAATAGCATCATTAGCATAGACCAGTTTTCTTGATTTTACAGCCACGAATAGGAAATGTATTAAAATCCTGCTTATTTGCCAGTATACAAGTTGCACAATTGAACTTACAGGTTTCAATTTAGCACTTGTTAATTAAGTAGTTTTCTGTTAATACAAAATTTGGTGGAAATGTTGCACAACACTTCTATCCTAATCAAGGCAGGGTTTTTGTGTGTGTGTAAGTTGTCTATGTACTAACTTTTTGTATTGGCTGGCAAGCCAGAGGATCTGAAGTAGTTTTGGCATATTATAATCTCGTCTTGTGACGGAATAATGCCACATGTTTATGGATTTAACCTTTCCAAAGAATTTTGGAATCCTTTATTGTATAAATGACTATTGTGCTTGTAACTGAATCTTTAACTTCTTCGTGATTAGTAAGAAGTAGATTTCCAGATCACTTTTGTTCTGCATTGAGCCACAATAGAGACAATTCAGCACTGCTTAATTTAATGGCTTGTCACTTGTAGGAAATTCTTTTCCAGTTAAAGTCACAATGCATTCCTGGGAAGCATGTGTGTACTAGAAAGTATGTGTATATTTCCAGTGGGAACAAAAAATCTCATTTATTGATAAGAGTTTATATTCAAGTATGGTAAATGTTTGTGTGTGTATGCTTTCGCTTGAGAGAGAGGTGGTTATCTAATTCTGGGCATGATGAGAAAATCCAGTGTGGATTCTGACAGCAAAGCCTATAGTGATCCAGTTTTTAATAACAAAAACACAAAAAATTAACACTTATAATGAGAACTTCATGTTTTTATTGAAATAAAGATGGGAGGTAGCATAGTTACAGTTTTTATTGAAATAAAGATAGGAGGTAGCATAATTACAGTTTTTAAGTGACTTGAATTCAGCTCACTTCTCTCCTGTTATATTACCTTCTTTCATTGTAGAAAAGGCAAAACGTGAATCTGAAGGACTATCTAATCATGCTCCCAAGCACGAGAAAATAAAATGTCGGCTTGCTCAAGGGTCACATCCCACAGACACATTCCTCATATCAATGCTGGACCATGGGATGGTTACTATGAGGCACGGACTGTGGGTGGACCGTGTGCATAAGAAATTTATTTTGTTGAACAAAGTGCTCATTGGCAGAACTTTTGCAAAGTATGAGTCAGGGATGAAATTTTGCCATATGTTTTGAAAATTATATTCTACAGCAGCTGTGCCATGTGAAAGAACAATATAGAGAATAATGGAAAAACTTTGGATGACAAGAGTGAGTGCTGAATAAAATTAAAACATTAAAATGTTTTGTTATAACTAAAAAAAAAAAGGACAATATTCACACTCAAATTTTAAAAAATGCACAGAACATTGTTGTGCTGGTTGGCTGTTCAGAGTGGGGTGTCAAAATTCTCAGCTCTCAAGGTAACATAACTTTTAAAATGGGACTCAAATTAGGGCCATACAACAACTCTTCCCTGTAGACTGGAAGCAAGACACTGATATTGCAGTTGGTATAAAGAATTGGTAGCCAATGGGTTTCTTGAGCTGAGACTTGCATTTCCTTGGATGAGGCATGTTTTACATTCATTAGGAATGTAAACAGCCATAAAAACCTATTGGTGTCCCAGAAATCCCCATGTAATTACTGAGGTTCTTTGCCTGACCTTAACATGAGAGTCTAGTTTGCAGTCAGTGCATGTGGCATTGTAGAGCCCTTGTTTCCTAAGAAAATTAAGTTTTTTGCTGTGTTTGGTTATTTTGACACCATTCTTTAAATAATTAATTAAAAAAAGTAAGGTAACTTCATGTTTTGGAGAGTACTGGAGCCCTTCAACAAGCTTGTCAGTGTCTGATGTTGTACAGCTAATGGTTGACAACTGGTGGCTTGTAGTATGTTGTATATTCTGATTTGAAACTGTGTGATTGTTACTTGTGGGGGATGGGGAAATATTATTTTGTGAACCATCCACTATTCAAAGAGTGATTGCTAATATCTCAAGGCATCTATGAAAGAAAGATAAGTTGAACTTTAGGGTTAAAATGCACTATAGTTCCTATCAGGTGCAGGTTTCCTACATGCTAAAGCTCCCATGACAGCTGCCTTACCTAGGGGCATGAGTAGATATGCACCGTGTAGCGTTTCATATAAGCGTGGTTGTTACATCTTCACCCTTCTGTGACATAAGGTAATTCTGTCGCACTGTTGCAGGCTAGGCACCAGTTGATGTTTTTGGATGTTTGTTTCAGAATGACAGTGTTCATGAATGGCTCTCTACTGATACACAGTGTGAAGTCTTCTGATGTAGGCTTTTACTCATGTGTCGGGATTCCTGGGGACTCAAATCAAGTGCCGCAGACCTACACTGCAGAGCTGAGCATTGCATGTGAGTTGTACCGGTTTTTTTTAATAAACTTTATTACTCTGCATGCTCCATTACTATGGAGTAATACTACATGCATTGAAGTTAACTTTTACATATTATCTTCTACTATCTACCTATTCCATTTACAATTTTGGTTCCTTATCCATCTTGTCATATTTACACACTGAACTTTGTCTAATAATATGCTGTTTGCGAATTCTTTGAAGTTTTTGTAAAATTTTGTACTGCGTTTGTCTTTACTAACTGGCCAGTTTTCTGACCGCTTTACCGCTGCTTTTAGTCTATCCCTTTTGTGTTCTAAAAGTTTGCGTTTGCATTCATATAGGATGTAATCCACTGATTGTTTGCATGAGCACATTGGGCTCTCTGTTATTTTGTACTTGTACAAGTACATTTTGATATTGCCATGTCCAGTTACTATTGTAGTAAAGTTGGGGGTTGCGTTAATTCTTAGCTTCAACCTGTCCACTATTTTTGGGAAGAAAGATTTTGTTATTACACCTTTTGAGGATTTTTCCCATTCATTTTGCCGCTGTTTTACACTTTGTTCATTTAATTCACTCCACACTGCACTCTTTGGGATTCTAGTGTAGCACTCTTCGATGGTCTTGCTGCTTACTGCTTCTTTCGCCAGTTGGTCTGCCAGTTCATTCCCGCTTTGCTCTGTGTGTGCCTTTATCCAGCTGAATTCCACTATCCATTCTTGCTGTTCCATTTCTATGACCTTGGTCCTGATCTGTTCTATGATATGTGTATGTTTATTCTGGTTTTGTAGTAGTTGTAGTGTTATCCAGCTGTCTGTATATACTAGGACTGTCTTTTCATCAGCTTTCGAATATTGTATATATTCTAATGCTTTTAGAATAGCCATTTGTTGTTGTACCTTATATTTTGAGTGTGCAATAAAAGTGTATGCCAACCTCACAGAAATGCTCTGTTGCACATGTCAAAGAATAAGTGATAAGCATGTTAGATATTTGTTAGTGTATTCACATTCATTGTTTTGATGCTGCCTGCATCAGCCAGCCACTTTGCTATGGTACATATCGTGCTGTATTTTCTTTGACCTGGTATCTTATGCAGTCTGTGTGGTCAATTTTGTTGATATTTTTAGTTCTCAGGTTGTGGTGTGTGATAGGATCTCAGTATGCCATACCTTGTGAATCACTCTGTGTTGTATCAACAGACTTGCTGTTCTATGTGCCTTAGTTTTCATCAAAAAGGTGAAGTGATTTAGTAGGAATGAGGTATATGGTTGTGAAATTTTATGTTCTTACAGTAATGACTAGGAAGATAACTGTGGTCTGGGATATGTTGCTATAATGCCATGTATTCTTGAAGATATTGCTTACATTTCAGACAAATCTGCTGCCTCCATTACCAGAATGGAACCCTGTTGGCATTGGAGGCAGGTTCCAATGAAATGCCAGTAAATTTTTACCAGCTCCCCTGATCATGGATACGTTAGGTTTCTCTTGAACATCATTTTCAATCTGTTGACCACATGGCATCACATCTTGCAGGATGGTTATCTTAAATGTATGGCTGTTTAATTGAAGTGCTGCAATGACAAAGAAAAGTCTTTACAGCAATTTGGCATGTGACTGATAATGTGTTGTTGTGTTTTCCGAAGATCTAGATGATCTAACAGGCAGTTCATTTGAGCCACCTCTGCCAGACAGCAGGACACGCATTGTTCCAGAGAAGGCAGAGTTTGAGCTGACATGCATTCCAGTAGCTGGCAACCCCCCAGTACGAGTCTGGTGGCTTGATCCACGTGGCCGTACTGTCTCTGATAGTGGACCAGTGAGAGTGGATGAGACACGGCTTATCATAGAGGCTGCCAGAGCTGTGGAGGACTCTGGAAATTACACATGTGTGGCGGAGAATATGGCTGGCATCAAGATGGCATCCTTCAAACTTGTTGTCTCTAGTATGTAGTCCAATGGATATGATAAATTTTTTAAGTGGTAACAAGTGTATTTTGAAGTAAATATTCCTATATTTATATTTTTTAACTTTACATGATATTTCTAAAGCATGAACATGTAACCATGCACATTTACCAGCATTGTTAAATTGTACTGGGTGGATGTAAAGTTGGTAAGCGTGCCATACATGCAATTACTGTACTGTAGCTGAGTGCAATATAACATGTTCACAGCTCCTCCTAACATAGTGTCAGACCCTCTGAGCATGACAGTAGAAGAGGGAGCCCGTGCATCGCTAGCCTGTCAGTTTCATGCCATGGCACATCCTGTCACTGTGGTATTGTGGAAGAAGAATGGCAAGGTGATAAATGAAGATGGGTCCCGTATTAAGATGAACAAAGCTGATGGCACACTTGTCATCTCAGAGGTGGAGCTGGATGACCATGGAAACTACAGCTGTTTGGTCAACACCACTGGATTTAAACCAGTTCATTCAAAACCAGCCATTGTTCTGGTCAAAGGTAAGACTCCGATCCATGATAAAACAACTCTGAAGCTGTTATTGTCACTCTTATGGGAGGCTGGCTGTTGTAGAGAGATGGCTGACAAAAGAATGGGCATTTTTATGTGATATACAAATATTCCATTAACAACAGGAGAACTCCTTATATTAATTTTCAGCCAAATGATAGTTTGGTATTTTGGATGTGTCAGAGGTGGATATTGGACATGTCACCATCTCCAGTTTTAAATTTTTCTTGAAGGAAATCTGTTGACATCTACCTGTAATACATACATATATATTCACTTATCACCATATCTGTAATTCAGTGAGCTTTTTCTGAAGTGTTTCTACAGTCAGATCTTGCCTAATGGTCTGGGTTTTGTTGTATTGGTACAATAATATACGTGTGTAAGAACTTATAATATAGTGTCTACATGTGTATGATGACATACAGTGTCTACATGTGTATGATGATGTGAAACCTTTTTGATGATTGAGTTGAAACTTGCTGAGTGAGAATAAAACTTTGAATTTAAATGTGTACTTGTGCTGTGATTACTGTTTTATGTTTGGTAACTATTGAAACAAGTTGCTTTTCTTGTTATATTAAAGCCACCAATGCTAACAGATACTGTTGTACTGTGGTTTGCATTTTCAGTAACACATCATTAGAATGTTGTGTATAAATTACATCTCTACAGGACATGAACTATTTACATTTCTTCTCATTCATGCCACATTCTTTATGGCTCATATAAAACTGAGCCAGGGGATTTAGTATCCATTTACTGTATAATCTGACAGAAAGAATTGTGAGACATGGTGTTTATTGGGTTTGATTTCCAAGTTTGAATCTTTATCAAGATGTTCTTCCTCTAGAGAGGCTCAAGTTCTCACCTCGACCAGTGAACAAGAAGCTGGAGCTGGGATCCTCAGCACGAGTGTACTGCAGGGCCCAGGGTGCTCTGCCTCCCATCATCAAATGGTTTAAGGTGATATATAGTTATATACTATTACAGTTTCATTCTAAAAATAATTAAAAGTAATGAATACTTTAAATACCTTTAAAAATGCTATTTTTTTATTACATTTGGCAGTGATGGTTTCATAGCATTCTAATGAAGAAAAGTTTAAAGTATTTTAATATGTAATTTTCAGTGTATGTTTATCTGCCCGTGTTGTTTTGCGTCTCAGGAAGTATGTTAAGGAACAAGTATAGATACACAGGTGGTTTCTTTTAGGAAAAATTTGAATTTGAATTTTGCTATTATGTGAGCCCTGGGGAGACCTAGGTGTAGATGGGCGGATAATATTAAGATGGATCTCCAGGAAGTGGGATGTGTGTATAGGGACTGGATTGGGCTGGCCCAGGTTAGAGACAGGTGGCGGACGCTTGTAAGTGCGGTAATGAACCTTCGGGTTCCGTGAAATGCGGGGAATTTCTTGACTAGCTGCAGACCAGTTAGCTTCTCAAGAAGGACTCTGCACCATGGTGTAAGTAAGTATTATGTGAGCCATTTCAATTCCATGTAAGTTTATTTTCCATTCTTTACTCTATAAGAATGAAATCAAGTCTGTAATGTAGGAATATAGTACTGACGTAATCATTAAGCAAACATTTGGCTACATGTTAATTTAAGACAGGCTGTTTTATTTAAATATAAATTCTTCAAGATGGAATTGTATTGCTTAATGTTATCATGTAAATTTGTGCAGCACATAGTTGTCTTTTGCAAAGATGAAAGTGAGAAATGATGCATAATTATGAAGCAATGACAGTGCCATGTGATGCCATCACTGGCTACACAGTTGACTTGGTAATGCACTAGTACCAGCTGCTCTTTGAAACCTGCTTGCATTTCAGTTTCTGTGCCCATACTGTTTAAAAACTAACCTGTAGTTATGACTTCTGTGTGTGAAACCTGAAACATTCAGAAATGAAAGTGCCCACTGCTTATAATTCTGTCCTAGTACTGACTGCTGTTACTGGCCCCGTACGAAGTTTACGTTTTACGTGATGACGCCTGGTAACTATTCCAGGCTCAGCTGCTGCACTTTCCATTTCTGTTTTAGAACTGGCTACTGTTCTAGATATGACCAGTCATTTGTAATTTTTATGCTAGCACCCATTCAAACTTTGACCATTGTTTAATTCCCATTGTTTTACACAAAATTTATTTCATATTATGCCCTGTACCTGTTTCATATTATGTTTTACTGATATTGCCATTGATATGTTCTGTTGTTACAAACTGTTTGGTCTGCAGGCATATGAAGCTTGAATTCTGAATATTGGTGTATGTTGGCATGGTTACACCATTTTATGTTCTTCCACAGGAGGGGCAGCAGGAGGAGCAGAAATATGAGATTCCTGACCATGTGAAAGACATGAATGGCACCTTGTACTTCAGTAATGTGACGGCAGAGGACAAGGGGCGATACATGTGCATAGCCACCAACTCGCAGGGCATCATCAATGCCACTATTGACATTGATGTGATAGGTGTGTGTGTGTGTGTGTGTGTGTGTGTGTGTCTGTCTGTCTGTCCAGGTCAGTGTTTAATGTATCAGTCAACAGGAGACCACTGTAACTGTTTAATCCTCTCACCTGACAGAAGTCTTTCTCATGACTTCTACTCTGGACATATTTCTGCAAGTGTGTTTCCATCAGTGTCCATCTGCTGTGTTTGGGTTACACTTGGAGCAGTAACTAACCACTCTACTGACCTACTGGCTGAAACTCTGACCATGTGACTGATCATTGACTGACCAATCACAGCAGTATCCCCATTTATCCTCTTAGTTTTTTCCCTAATGATGCATTACTTACACTTTTCCCATCTTAGTGTGCTGTGGGCAGCACCTTGCACAGAGGTATGAGTAAAATGTGTTCTGTCTCTGGGATTGTATTGTTTGATATAACTTTATCTTTTTAAAGAATGGGGACTTTGGTGCTTGTTCTGTTACTTGTGGATTTTATAAGACAATTGAAAAGCAGTATGAAAAATGCAAAACATTTAAGAATTTGTAATTTTAGTGGTAATATTTATGGCAGGTGTTTTTAATTACTATGTTGATGCTACCTCCAGCTACTGAATTTTTGACATACTTGATATGTGTCTAGTTATAAGAATTTTTCTCTTGTTTCGAACTTATGTGGTTGACAAAACAATTTGATTTGTTGCAGTGACACCAAAATTTCGTGTGTACCCCCAAAATCCTACTGAGGCATATGAGGGATATCCTATTATGATTCACTGCATTGCAGATGGAGACCCAAAACCAACTATCAAATGGGATCGGAACAGCAACTTCAGTGGGTTTGATCGAAGCAGGTGATTGGAAACAAAGAATGTCATGTTCAGTAGTGTTGCTCAATGGACACCTTGTTTATAACTGAATAATCTTTACACTGAATTGCTTCAGAACTGATTAGCTTCATTACGCTTATATTATGAACTTGCGTCAGTATTTTTTGTAATTTTGGGTGGCTCATTTTGATAAAATAATATGTAGGTTTTGACAGCAGTTCAGACGATTTAGGTCTTCTGGAATGTGAAACTGTGTTGTGGGGTTAGTGGATGCCATAACCATAGAAGATGAAAGCAATATGGTCGTACAGAATTTCAGGAGCCACTGATCCCATGACACATTGTTACATACCAGGACACCTGAATGCTGAGTATGTTAGTTAATTTTTAATTGTTACAGTTATTTTATTGAATGGCTTTTTCTGAACTGTACTGGTGATGTAGCATTGGTTATCAGGGGTAAATTCTGACATGGAGGTTAGATCTAGTGCAACAGTATGATGCTAGTTGAGTAAAGAGAAACCAACTTGATGCCACTTATTTTATTATTTTATTCAATGCTCAACATGTTTCGGACGTTAATACGACCATCTTCAGGAGCCTGCGACTAATTCGTAGTTATTTCAT
>Ga0123357_10011759_pt1 | contig 11248 bp, 7 predicted proteins | sample TergutEmb28metaG_FD_89873 | JGI IMG/M metagenome (GOLD analysis project Ga0123357, IMG submission 89873) | Embiratermes neotenicus P4 segment gut microbial communities from Petit-Saut dam, French Guiana - Emb289 P4 | ecosystem: Host-associated > Arthropoda: Insects > Digestive system > Gut ... | reverse complement strand
TGGGCTCTACGTTTCTGGACCTTGCAAGACTCAGGGATCTGCAGATAATAGTCACGACACACTCACCGCAGATAATACATGACAAATGGGACCTGACCAACGAGCTGGGGGCTGACCGTGCGTGAATACCTCAAGGCATCGGATGTTGCGAACAATATCTCAATGCTCAGGAGTGTGTTCTCCGGAACGATCCTTGTGGTCGAAGGACCGACAGATATGCGTCTTTTCGGGAAGATGATCGACGATGACTGCCAGGTCGTCGCCGCCCATTCTAAGGATAATGTACGGATCGCTGTGAAAGAGCTGTACAGCAGAAGGAAAGATGAGAACGTTCTGGGCATAATGGATTCTGACATGGACCACATCATCGGGAACATTCCGCATCCGCCGCTTTTCATTACCGACGCGAGGGATGTGGAGATAATGATCATCAGATGTTCGGCCCTGGATGAGGTGCTCTGGGAGTATTCTGACAGAAATACTCTCGATAAATTCACGGAGAAATACGGCGAGGTAAGAGATGTGATAATGAACTCAAGCTATCCGCTGGGAACGCTGATGTATCTTTCGTATATGAACGATTACGGGTTATCGTTCAAAGACCTCGACTTCTCAAGGTTCATCGATCCTTCCACACTGCGGGTGGACATCAAAGAGATGGCAGAGACTGTCATCGACAACTCAAGGACCCCGAACGTCAGTGCAAAGACCATAAGGAACGCCGTTGAAAAGGAAATGGAAACTGAGCGCGATCCGTGGATCGTGTGCAGAGGACACGACGCAGTGCAGATACTTCTTCTCGGCATAAGGAAGATATTCGGCGGATACAACTCAAGGACCATTAAGGACGGCGAGATCTTCAGCGCGCTGCGTCTGGCATTCAATCTTAATGATCTGATGCACACCGAACTGTACAGGAACACCTCGGAATGGGCCTCATCCAAAGGAATCAAACTGTGGTCTAAGGAGCATTGAAGTCTTCTTTGACCGTACCTTCAGATGTCTCCATGATCTTCTGCACACGGCGCTCGCTCTCATCCAGGAACTTTCTGCATTTGTCTCTGAGAACAATCGCCTTCTCGTATATCTCCAGACTTTTATCGAGATCCAGATTACCGGTCTCAAGCTCGCTGACAAGCGCCTCCAGCGCTTTGAGGTCGTCTTCGAACGATTCTTTTTTACTCATTCTTGCTCACCTTCTTCACTTCTGCGGACGCGGAACCGTCCCTCATCATTATCTCTATCTCAGATCCGACAATGATGCCGGATACCGATGTCTTTGTTTTTCCTCCGCTTCGTATGATGGCGTAACCTCTTCCGAGGACAGAGGATGGATTAAGACTGTCAAGCCTCAGGGATAACGAAGTAAGGTCCTTTCCGGAATCGATAATCTTTCGTCTTACAGAAACATCGACGGATGCTGAGAGGTCATCGACCCTCATGATATATTGGTCCACCGATTCCTTGGCCCTGCGCGGGGACAGTTTCGCGTCGGTGACCGAAAAGCGGATACTGATCCTGTCCATGAGTGACCGGAGCGAAGCTGACGCTCTTGACGAAAGCCCGTTGAGGACGGCGGAAGCGTGTTCTACTTTCTCCCCCGCTCTCTTGGGCGACAGTTTTGCGTCCAGCACCCTGAATCGGTTCTTCATCGCATCTGAAACAGATCTGAGCGACCTTGCAAGACGAAGTGCCAGCATATCGATGTGACGTATCTTGTCTTTCTTATCGGGCAGTACAAGTTCGGCTGCGGCGGATGGCGTCGGAGCACGTTTATCGGCCGCAAAGTCTGCGATGGTGAAATCTGTCTCGTGCCCTACAGCCGATACGATCGGCACGTTCGAAGAGACTATCGCCCTTGCCACTATCTCTTCATTGAACGCCCAGAGGTCCTCTATTGAACCGCCGCCCCTTCCAACGATTATGACGTCCACTCCTTCTCTGTTCAGGAGCTCTATTCCGCGGGCGATGGATGCCGCTGCCCCTTCTCCCTGCACAAGCGCGGGATACAGCAGTATGTCTGCCGGGAACCTTCTTTTTGATACCGTCAGTATATCATGGATCACGGCCCCGGTCGGAGATGTGACCACACCAACGCGCATCGGGAATTCGGGCAGTTTCCTTTTCCTGGATTCGTCGAACAGACCTTCCGCTCCAAGCCTCTTCTTAAGCTCTTCGTAAGCCAGATAAAGGTCGCCCACGCCGGACGCACGCATATTTTCAACGTTGAACTGATATTGTCCTCTGAGAACGAAAATGTTCACGTGACCGAAGACACTGACCTTCATGTTGTTTTTCGGTTCGAAGTTCATCCTTGCCCGCGATTGTTTGAAAAGGGTGCATTGGATCTCGCTCTGCGCATCCTTGAGCGTGAAATAGTAATGACCCGAGGATGGTGTGGCCAGATTGGATATCTCTCCTGACACCCAGACGTCCCTTACGCCTGATGATGTTCCCAGGATGGAACGTACTCGTTCGTTGAGCTGGAGTACCGTAAGAGATTCTGCCATATGTCAGGCGAACAGCATCAGTCGTTAAATTGTTTCCGCAAAGGATTCAATATTCGCACGGCGATACGCTGACCATGAAAAGAAGGTGTCCGCATTGCGGTGAACCGGTCCCACCCAACAGTATCAATTGTCCGGCCTGCTTCAAAGAGATGCCGAGAAGCGAACCTCTGTCTAAGTATGAACGGGGGATCATGAATAAACGAAATGACGGTAGGACGTCGATATTGCTGTCCGTCATCCCGGCGGCCTTCGGAGCGATGGGGCTGGGGCTTATATATTTGGGAGACAAAAACAGAGGGTTCAAATTCCTTCTTCTGGGTATCCCGCTGATGATATTGATCGTACTGCTACTGATGAACTTCGGGGGATCATTCGGAAGGACGATATTGTCATTGGGGCTGCTTGTCTTGTCCGGATTAGCGTTCACCGCATTGTTCGTAATGCAGTTACTGATGACGATCGCGGCATCCTGGCGCTAATATCTTTCTCTTTTCCTTAGTTCCATCAATATGGCCGAGGTCATCAGCGCATGGTCGAGTGCCCTTATTCCTTCACCGACATCCATGATATCTTCGGCAAATAGCTTCCGGTATGCTTTGCGTATGGCAAAGTTCTCATCCGGAGCTTCGCTGTTCAGAGACCTTGGTAGCCTTGAACATATGGATGGCATGACCGACACTTCCTTGGTCAGGTCCCACGGTTCGTTCACCATGTATCGGTAGAACACGTTGCGTATGTCGAATGACGCCACCGATCTTCCGCCGAGCAGTCTTTTGATGTCTGCGCAGACCGATCCTATTGAAGTTCCTTTCCGGAGATCGTCGATACGGACCCCGTTGCCGGTAAGATATTCTCTCTTTTCGTCCGTCAGTATCGATTCGTCGTAGGATATGAACATGGAGTATATGCTCTCAGCCTCCATGGTCTCAAGGTCTATTCCGCATATCCCGATGTCCACGACCTCGTCCTTAGGGAAACCGTCAGGACCGTCGGAGACCACCTGAAGGACACAGACGTCGTATCTCATGTTCTTTGATATAAGGTTGAAACAATAAACAGCTTACGATAAATGGTCGCTCAATTATGTTTTGCGAATGGGTACAAAAATCTATAATCGGAAGTTAGATTCCTACAATATCGGAAATTGAGTTCCGATATTGTAGGAATTCCGCAGTGCCGCGGCACCAAAGTACTGATATAACGAAAATCCGTTCCCTGTGGTGTGTCCATGCGACTTGTGAAGAACATCGATGAACTTTATTCCGAGGTGAGGAATCACGATGTCGTAATATGCAATGACGCACCACTTGCCACCGCCCTGAACAATCGCGTGGACAAACCCAGACTGGGTACTTTTGCCGTGACGCCGCGCCATCTCGCTTCGAAGGAGGCGGTAGGCATACTCGGAGAGGGTATATGGAACGATCTGAGGATCATATCGCGCATATCCGGCGAAACAGGATATGAGATGAAATTCGTCCACGGCGAGATCGAGAACATACGGACGATACGCAGGTACACGAAGGACGTCGAGAAACACCTTCACAGCAGATCGTCACGCAGGATATATCGCTCATTCTCCGAACTTCCGACCATAGAGAAGGTCATGGATGAGTATGACCCCGAAATGACGGGTTTATTTTCCAACAAGAAGGTAGCAGTAATCGGTCTTGATTTTTTTGATGACCTCGATAAACATTTCGTTCCGAAGGCACATGACGAGATAAGCATATTCAAACGCGGAACGTTCACTATAGACAAGATATACGAATTGGGGAACGACCGTCAGATCGCTGATAACGCCGTCGATATGATATCGGCTGAGAACGCTTCGGACGTTGCCGTGGTCATGGACGTGTCGGGCCCTATCGCCGATGCGGTCCGTTCCTCCCTCTACCGCAAAGGCATACCGTTCAAGAACGCCCTTTCGGTGAAGGACCTGTCGCAGATAAGGGATTATCTTGAATTCATCACTCTGGCTCTTTCTTTCGATACGCTCAGGGTGAGGCACGTTCGGGAGCTGTTCTCTTTGTTCAGAGGGATGATCCCCCACAGGTACGACGAATACTTCCTGAGCGTGAACATGAACTACATGACGAACGAAAGGAGCAGACAGCTTGGAGAGATAATGAAGAACATCCGGGAGAGGACGTTCAAAGATGTCTGCGATCTTATATTCGACGAAGATTCCTTCATCAGAAAAAGATACAGACAGCAGGTGTATCTTCTGCTGGAGGATCTCGGTCTGGAGGATAAACTTGTGACCGACGCACTCGTGAACTCCATGACGTATGCGGTGAACAACATCTCCGACCTCAGGCACAACGAAGAGATCCCCGAAGAGGAGAAGCAAGGGGTCCTCCTCATCGACTGCAACAGGTCCGTATACATCGACCGTCCGTTCGTCATATATCTCGGAATGGGGTACGAATGGTCCGGGATCGACACCGGGAGGGATTACATCGACTGGGAGGACGAGAAAGATAAGAATACGAACAAATTCCAAGCATTGCTCCAACAAGGTTCCTTCAGGATGTATATTGTGAATTCGATGAGAAGCGGAAAACCAGCCCGCCCGTGTCTTCTGTTCGACCATGCTTACGGCGAACCTAAGAAGACGTTCCGTTCCGTCTGTGATCAGATCATGAAAGGATCCTGGTCCCGAAGTACTGAGATAACGAAAGAGAAGATCGCCATAGATACAAAGGCTGCATCCAAACTATTCACAAAAACGTCTTTGAGCAATTATATTGCCTGCCCTCTGCAGTTCATGTTCTCCGAACTTGCGGGAGTTTTCACTGATGATGAGAACAGGCTGTTCGGCACCGTGATACACGAATTCGCGGAATTCTGCGCGTGTTATCCCGAGATCGTGGAGAAGAACGGCATAGATATGTATTCAGATATGATAGCGGAACGGTTCGCGGGACTGGCTTGTCCGGAACTCAAAGAGATAGATAAGAGCGACATACGTGTTGCGCTGAAGAATCTGAGATCGTTTTTGTCATTGGTCCCCAAAATACCGCTGGATACCATACCTGAAGACAGGCACGGGAGGAATATGTTCTTTGAATATCATTCACTGAACCGATCGTCATCGCAGATAGAGACGATATCGGAATCGAAGAACTCCCGATTATACGGTATAATCGATCTTGTGTTCGACGGAAAGATATTTGATTACAAGACGGGGAGACCGAAATCTCTGAAAGATATAAAAAATGATATGGACGAGACCGCTAAGAATGATTTCTTCGACTTCCAGCCGCTGGTGTATCTGGCGTTGCTCGATGACAACGTTCCGGAAGGAGACAAAGAATTCAATACTGTGTTCCTACTGGACAATGCGTCCGAGGCCGCTTCGGACCCTGCATTCGATATCAGACACAACATACGCAGAACGACCCTGGTGAACACGACCGCGGAAGAATTTATAAGAACAGAACTGAAAGATATCATCACAGAAAAATATCCGGAGATGGCGGCAGTATGGTCATTCTTCTCAGACATGCTGATCCGGATCGGCCCCGTGAACACAGAAGGATGGGATGCGGACGAGGATCTGGAGACAGCATTGCGTTCGAGAAAGATCACCAAGGCGAGAAAGATCATCAGATACGCCGTAGAGGTCATGTCCGGCAGAGCGATATTTTCTGATGACCAGCTGATCATCACGAAAGATATGCTTGATGACTTCAGATCATTCATCAAAGATAAGCATAAGGAAATGACGGAAAGAAGGAACACATCCTTCCCGGCCGCTGCGACCAAGAGGAGATGCGAATATTGTCAGTTCCGCAGTATATGCATGGCCGCACCTGAAGAGGAGGAGGGATCCGATGAGTAAACTCAACGAATTCCAGCACAAGATAGCGACGACCCTCGACGGAATGATAACTGTGGACGCCGGTCCTGGAACGGGAAAGACGTACACTGTAGTGGAACGGTATCTGAACATACTGAATATCCCTAAGATCGATCCGCGGGACATCATACTGATGACATTCACCAAGAATGCGGCCGAGGAGATGAAGGAACGTCTTGAAGAAAGACTTACGGACAAAGAAGATGTTTTCATACAGACATCGACGTTCGACGCGTTCTGTCTTCGGGTCGTGCTTGAATCCCCGGAATCCGTCACGGCTTTCCTGGGAATGAAAGAGACATTGACGAGGGGCGCGGGGCTCGTTCAGAACGAGACGCTGAATTTTGAGTACTTCCAAAGATTCTACACAGGATTTATGAAAAAGAATGCACACAAGTATAGGAATGCGGCAGCATTGGCGAGTTCATCGGTCAAAGAACTCTATGAACAGATCATAAAGAAGCTCATGTCCCGAGGAATAATGCCGCTTCCGGACTACGAATGGTTCGGAGCTCCGAACAACGTTCTTGAAGGCAATAGGAACAGACTGCTGGCTCTGCTCAGAGATAAGAACAGTGACCCTCTGTTCGCAAAGAAGATACTGAAAAAACTGAAAGATGACGGCATCGGTCCCGACATTCTCCGCGACGAGACCTTAACGGAAATTCCTGACGAATTGCTGAAGGATGCCGTCAGCGACGACCGCAAATATCTGATCTACCTCATACATGACATCTATTATGAGTATCTGCGTTCATCGATATCCGATAACCGTCTCACTTTCGGGATGGTGTCTCTCTTCGCATTGGCGGCCCTCTACGGTGACGAATCCGCAAGGAAGAGATTTTCTTATCGATACGTAATGATCGACGAATTCCAAGATACGGACGAAACTCAGTTGAAGATATCGCTGCTTATACTGAAGGAACCGAATCTGTGTGTGGTAGGCGACTGGAAACAAGGGATATATGGGTTCAGGAACGCCTCCATTGAAAACATGACAAAGTTCGACGAGAGAGTGAAGACCATCTCTGGATATTTGAACGAGGACAGAGAAAGAATAAGATTCGCCATACCTAAGACCATATCTCTGTCTCTGGAGCTGAACTACAGAAGTTCGCAGGAAATCATAGATACGGCCTTCCGCACTCTGACGATCAAAGGGGCCGCCGGCGAACCGTTAGACCTCAAAGGACTTGAGAAGAAAATAACGAAGATAACTGCAGCAAGACCAGATATAGGAAAGAACACCAAAGTGGAGTTATTGGTAGCTGAAGGAAAGGACAAAGAAGCTGCGGCAGTACTGTGCCAGATACAAAAATATGTATCGAATCCAGGATACATCATATGCGAGGACGGCAAGGAAAGACGACCGAAATACAGTGACATAGCCGTACTCTGCCCCAGTAACCAAATGTGCCGCGACATACGTGATAAGGCCGAAGCGGCAGGTATACCTGCATATCTTCAGGGCGATCTTGAGATCATGTCCACACGCGAGGGGAAATTGGCGTTGGCATGGCTGAGGTACGTGAACAATGAGAACGACCCGATGGGCATTGTAGCGATACTGGCGGAGATGGGATACACCATGTCCGAGATGGATGCGATGCTCAATGGTGACAATAAGAACATCCCTGAGGAACTACCCGCGCTCAGAAAAAAACTGAGGGGGAGGAGGAGACGCCTGAACAACCTCCTGACCACTGTCTTCTCGTTCTACGGGCTGAACAACGATATAACACAATCAATCATTTCCGCACTGTCCTCCGCGCACAGGGAATCACTTCTTACGATACCAGACATAATACGTCTGATTGAAGATGACATAGACAACGGCACACCATACAATGTGGATTCTCTTCTTGACAGGGAGGCTGTTACAATACAGACGATGCATAAGTCCAAAGGGCTGGAATATCCGATCGTGATAATTGCGGGGATCAACCAGGGCTCTTTCCCGAAGGCTCAAGGCGGTGGTCAGAAATTCAGATATGATGACCGTTACGGAGTGCGTTCGTTGTACGATTACGTGGAAAAGGACGGCTACCATTCACTTATACGGTCCTGGAAGTGGGTCGTGATAGACCATGCTGTCGATATCGACTACGATGAGGCCCGCAGGTTGTTCTTTGTCGCAGTATCCAGAGCGAAACAGTATCTGTCGATGACCGCATATAACCCGTCAGCGTTCATGAAAACATTCTCGACAAATAATTTTGTCCGCGCCGACACGGATCTGAGGGCGTTGACCAAAGCACCCGAACGTTCGTTCTCGGAACGTCCGCATATCGCGGGATACGAGAGACGAAGGATAAACATGAGCGTACACGATCTGATGGACATCCGTACGTCCTCTGGGAAGGGGGACGAGGTGGGAAAGGGAACCGATCATGGGATAAAGGTGCACGAGGCCGCCGAACTCCTGGCCTCCGGAAAGAGGCCAAAGGAACATCTCGATGAGATACCCGAGATAGAGAGGATCCTGGACTCCCTCAAGGGCGCGGACATACTGACTGAGACGGAATGCACGCTTCCCGTGGGTGACGTGATGATACGCGGCGTGATAGACCTTATCGCAGTATTCCCGGACAGAGCAGAGGTCCATGATTACAAGACGGATGCAGATGAAAGCAACATAGAGAAGTATCGGATACAAGTGAGCATATACGCTGCGGTGGTCTCGTCGTATCTGGGCCGTAGGACTGAGGGTTTCGTTGATTTTGTTTCATTGGGAACGATGAGAAAGGTGGACCTCCTGACCATGAATGAGATCGCGGCCATCGTGGGAGATGCGCGCACAATTTTATAATACATATAAAGATGAGGAGATGATGGAAATCATCGGTCTGACCAAAGGTGAAGTAGAGGAGAGGGCCGCCAGAGGAGAGATCAACTCTGTGGAGACACAGGTCAGCCGGACCTACGGGGACATCGTCGTAAAAAATGTATTCACGACATTCAACATACTTCTTTTCTTGTTGGGGGCCGTGTTCATTGCACTCGGCATGCTCAATGAGAATCCCGATCAGGCCCGCACATCTTACATGAATGCGATCGCTACAACGGGAGTGATCGTCCTGAATATAATCATCGCCACCATCCAGGAGATGAAGGCCAAGAAAAGACTGGACAACATCGCCCTGCTCCTGAGACCGAAGGTCAGGGTGATAAGGGACGGAGATGAATGCATCGCCGATCAGAAGGAGATCGTCAAGGATGACATCATACATCTGGAATCCGGCGATCAGGCACTCGTGGACGGGGTGATCATTTACGTCTATTCGCTTGAGATGGACGAATCCCTTCTGACAGGAGAGTCGAGGACCGTGAAGAAGAAGGTCGATGAGACCATATTCTCAGGATCATACTGCATAAGCGGAGAGGGCTATTACAAAGTGACAGCGTTCGGCGATGATTCGTATGCGTCCAAAATGCTCGCTTCGGCCAAGAAGTTTGAGAACAAGAAATCGCCGCTGCAGGCTGAGACCGGAGCGGTGACGAAGATACTGATGACGATTGCCTTCATCTATCTGATCGTGGTCCTGGTGGCCACAATAGTGGGCAGCAACGGTCCCGCAGGAATGACACGGGAGATCATCAAAGATACCGTGACGGCCATGGCGACCAAGGCGGCGGTCATTTTGGACATAGTGCCGATAGCACTGTTCCTACTGATCGTGATAGCATATATGGTCGCGGCTGTGAGGATGGCCGATTCGGGGGTCCTGCTCCAAAGGTCCAACGCAGTGGAGTCGATGAGCCATATTGACACTGTGTGCATAGATAAGACGGGAACGATAACCACTAACAAACTGATATTTGAGGAACTGATCCCGCTGCAGGATGACGAGAACGAGGCGGAACGCTACGCAAAGCTGTTCTCGTCTGCGACCAACAGCAGGAACAAGACGGTAGAGGCGATATCGAACCATTTCGGAAAGGTCGAGGTCGAGGTGATCGAAGAGATATTGTTCTCTTCAGAACGTAAGTTCAGTGCCGTCAGGTTGAATGACGGTTCCAGGTCAGTCTCACTGTTCATGGGAGCATTTCCCGTCTTGAATGACCATCTTGTCTATGGCAACAAGAAGATCGAGGAGATGATCAGTGACTGTTCGAAAAAGGGACTGCGGACCGTGCTGCTGGCCAAAGGCAATAGGAACCCGTTCTACGAAAAGGGCGATCCCGTCATACCTTCACTGAGACCCGTCGCTCTGATCACCATAAGTGACGAGATAAGGCCGGACTGCAGGGATACGATAGAGCTGTTCCTGAATAACAACATGGACCTTAAAGTAATATCAGGGGACGACCCCGAGACAGTGAACGCAATATTCAGTCTCGCAAACATACCCGGGGAGAGAAAGATCCTCTCCGGGGACGAGTTCAACAGACTGGAAGGGGAAGAAAGGACCAGGGCGATACTGGAGACGAACATATTCGGGCGGATGAAGCCGGACAACAAGGACGAGATAGTCGACACGCTGAAGAAGAACGGACGGTACGTGGCGATGGTCGGAGACGGCGTCAATGATGTCAAAGCGCTGAAAAGGGCACAGGTGGGTGTCGCACTGGAGAGCGGCAGCGGTGCCGCGAGAGGCGTCGCAGACATCGTTCTCATGGACGACAGGTTCTCGGCCCTCCCCAAGGCACTGATGGAAGGAAAGCGCACGGTCTCGGGCATGAAGGATATTCTGAAACTGTATCTGTCCAGAAATTTCGTTCTGGTGGTGATAATCCCCATAATCCTTCTGTTGTTCGGCGCGGTCCCGCTGATCCCGACGGGTTCAATGTTCTATGCGTTCATATCCGTCTCCATAGCGGCGTTCCTCATGGTCCTCTGGGCGCAGCCAGGAGAGAATAAAGGGGCCCT
>Ga0123357_10011758_pt1 | contig 11248 bp, 6 predicted proteins | sample TergutEmb28metaG_FD_89873 | JGI IMG/M metagenome (GOLD analysis project Ga0123357, IMG submission 89873) | Embiratermes neotenicus P4 segment gut microbial communities from Petit-Saut dam, French Guiana - Emb289 P4 | ecosystem: Host-associated > Arthropoda: Insects > Digestive system > Gut ... | reverse complement strand
GGTATAGCTCTACTCTTCCATGACCGCGGCACTAGAAGGGGGTGAGCGATCAGCAGCACGCCCCAGCCGCACTTTACCCCCGGGAAAGACCCGGTACCCATTTTACAGGAGGCTGGGTGGGCCCCAGGGCCGGTCTGGAGGGACGGAAAATCTCGTCCCCACCGGGATTCGATCTCGGACCGTCCAGCCCGTAGTCAGTCGCTATACCGACTGAGTTACCGGGCCCACGCTACTATACTATTACTTATTCGAAATGGCTCTCTAATGACCCGACTGACCCATTACGATTGAATGACTAATTGACTGAATGACTAAGAACGAATGGATACTTGGAAAGTTGTGTGCTCGAATGACTGAGAGACTGACTGACTGACTAGTCGCCGCCTTACTGGTTAGATAATTGGCTGGACTGACTGGTATTGGCTGGACTCTTGACAGAACAACGAGAACGCCATCCCTGCAGGGGCCTGGACAGACACTGAGGGCTGTAGGATGTTGAGACTCCCAGGATCTCTAGACAACCGGCACCGGCACATGAAGGTGGTCAGATTTTCAGCCCTAAGCAATGGCCGCCTTTACTTCCCAGGAAATATTCGTGGTACTCATGTCTGTAAGAGAATGAGTCGGCCTGAAGGATAATGTCAATGAAGAATCCCACTTTCTTTAAAGGGAATCGAACCCGCGACCTTCCGACTTGCAGCGCAGTGCCTCAATGAACTGCGCTAAAAGTTGAATATTTAAATTAAATTGATTTCAATAAAAATATTGTCGAGATATTTCCAGATATTCTTCACACACTTTTTTGAAATTTTATGGTCTTGACATGTTCCAATTGTGCACTTGACATCGGCCTTCAGTGCTGTTAGCGCGAGATGAAAGGAAATCTGGCTCTGAGCCCCAAAGTGGACGCGTTTCTACGTCCTTTGTGAAGGAAAGGGTAAATAAACCTTGACGAATATCAGAATGTGCTAAAGGAAAAAACTCTCTCATACATTATGACCACTTCCAAAACTGACAGGTTAACCTAATAACTAACCAAGTCCGTCAACTATCAAATTTACGGAAATGAAGTTTCATTATCCTGTTTAAAAAAAGTCACTAGTGCCTATCTTGATTCCAAGCCACACATTTCCCATCCCGTTTCTCGAATGTTCATTTTAAAAATAACATTCCTTATACACCCATTCACTTTTTAAAAATTTTCCCCGAAAACTCCCTCTGTACATTTCTCTTCCATAATTTCTACATGCCTCGCCCATCTCTTTGATCTGATTAACCTAATACCTGAGGAGGGATACAAACCAGGTTCCTCATTGTGCAGTTATCTCCATCTCCCTTAGTATCACAAAAATATCACTTCCTACAATACGCGATACTGACTTGCAAGCTTTCATCTTGTGGTGCGGACAGACTTACATTCCCTCTGCCAGAAAGACAAAATTTGCTAGGACTGTCTTACGTTACTTCTTTTATTAACCCTGCCACCGTCATAGGCACAATACCAAGGGCTATAACTTACCAAATATACTATGTAATAGTTAATTATGCGTAGTCAGTGGAGCAGAGTCCCCCTTCAGAAGTTGATAATTGTGTATCTGGTCAGTAGAGTCCATGTCTATTATAAAACTCGGAAGTTTATGGCCACGTCAGAAGAAAGACGACCACTGCGCCCTGAGATGAATCCATTCCATTCCCTTACATCCCGTGTGTTTTAAGAACAGTTTTGGTATTACACACTACGCTCATCGACGACTATATCCCCTTGTGGTGTCTTTCGTTTACTCACCAAAATTTTCTATACAAAACTTATTTATCCCATGTGTGTTGAGTGTATCTGTCATCATAAAACTGTGTGGCTCAAATCACAGATAAAGAAGCTCTTTGCATTGCGGTAGGCCTATTTAGTACTTGCTCTTAATATTCTCCTTCATGTCTATGAACACTCATCTCTTCTAAAAAAAAAACTCTCACTCTATACGTCTTGAAGACTCCATGGTGACCAACTTAAATAAAATCCTCTCGATATGACAGCCGACTCAGATTGGATTACGTTTCGGGGACCGGTTCTGCCTCCATCATCAGGGTTCTGAAACGACTCAGCAATCAGCTTTCCCAAATTTTGGAGACGTATTCGATTTATAAAATTTTGGTTTACTTGAGCCAACTGAAGCGGCTGTCAGCCCCAGAAGATTTTGTCGGACACTCCATGAACTTTCTTCCTCAGGGCGAGAGACCAAGTTTCACACTCATGCAAACAAGCATAATTATGAACTGTATATTTTGTGCTAATGGCATGGCTGTGAGTAAAACAGACAACAGACCCGATGAAAATTAGAACCAGGAGGCTCATGGCTGCCCCATCCCATTTGACTTACTTCAAGACAGAATACAAAACCGCGTGGGCACCTGCAAGTATCATTACAGCGCGGCGCAGTAATCAGAATAACTGCGTCTTATTCGCGAGTAGCCCTGTTGAATTTACCGTCCAACGACCACCTATCGTGCAGGAAACTTGTATTATCTTTCCCGAACATATATATAGTGACAGTCTGAGCCAGCAGCTTCAAACAAGGCCCACAATTCGTTCCCACAATTTTTTAATTATTCTTAACCACCTAACTCGACTCTTGCAAAGAACGCCAGTTGAACAGGTGTTATTAAACAAGTGACATTCGTCTTCTTTAGAGTCCTTTCTTTATGGGTGCTCTCCACATTTTAAAAATAAATTAACCGTATTATATTTCAAGCATGGTGCTTAACGGCAAATGATGAGAAAAAATTGCGTATTTGGGAAAGGAAGGTGTTGAGAAAAATATTTGGTCCAATATGTGTAGCAGGATACTGGAGGAGCAGAACAAATGAAGGAGTGAAGCAATTATATGGAGAATTGGACATAGTAACAGAAATAAAAAAAGGAAGATTGAGATGGCTGGGACATGTGGAGAGGATGAGTGAGGAAAGGGTAGTAAAGAGGTTATATCAGAACACGCCAGAAGGAAGTAGAAGTGTAGGAAGACCGAGGTTAAGGTGGATGGACGACGTGAGGGAGGATCTGAGGAGGATGGGTGTTACAGACTGGAGGATACGTGCGCACAGACGAGATGACTGGAAGATGGTCGTGAAGGAGGCCAAGGTCCTACAAGGACTGTAGAGCCATGGAGTAGTAGTAGTATTATATTTCAAGATTCAGTGCGCACCGTGCAGTAAACACTCTTTCGTAATTAAAAAAAGACAGGCAATGTATCTGTTACGTAACATTTAGGCGCCTTCGTGTAATCATTGTTGCTATGGGAAAGCAGTAAGTATAACACATTATGAGTGTGTGTCTTTGTCCTTAGGTATCCAGCATGAGAATCGCATGTACCGTATTATCATGTGGCCTGTCGGGCTGTACCATATTTTATCACACTATCTCATAAACGGCACGATTTTCGGGAAAATTTTATTGAACATAAAACGTGTGTTTTGATTTTTTCTAAATTTTGTTAGAAACGGCTCTCATTCTAAGAAGAATGGGGCGAGATGTGATCAAAAGTGTAAATTGGTCTTCATGTAAAGTATCCGTTATTCTAGTCTGATTTTAATGACACTTGAATTTTCTCGACAGATTTTCGAAAAGTACTCGAATATCAAATTTCATGAAAATCCGTTCAGTGGGAGCCGAGTTGTTCCATGTGGACGGACAGACAGACATGACGATGCTAATAGTCGCTTTTCGCAATTTCGCGAAAGCTCCTAAAAACCAAAGGGTTAATTATTTGCAAGGAAACCGTATGTATATCTACACGTATGTATGTATGTATGTATGTATGTATGTATGTATGTATGTATGTATGTGTGTGTGTGTGTGTGTGTGTGTGTGTCGTATAATTCTACAACAGTGTGAACTCATGTCTGTACAAAGATTTAAAAGATTGTTCATATATAAATTTGGTGATAAGAATGTTGGTGTTTTGAATGTTGAACATGGTGATAAATATATTTGACTACTGGGCTTTAAAGGTTAGCGTTTGTGATAGGCCTGTATCATGCTCACCATTTACGGATGCCTGCCCGTGACGTCACATATAGGGAGTGCTCCCTAATCAGCTAAGAGCTGATAATCTAAAAATGGTCTTAACCAAGATTTATTGAACCTGCCCTGACCCAGCACGACTAACAATTTGTAGTATTAATCGCTGCTCCCAGTGCAGGTTACGGCTGGGCTATGCACTTCTAAACACGTGCCAGAACTGAATTGAGTTCTTTCCGTTTTTATGCAAAGCTGTAGAGGAAAAGCCAGAAATGTGTGCAGTGAAAGTCCCACTCTACTCGTTACCCGTTCAGCAGCTGTCGCTAGTGACAACAACACTGCACAAAATTGATCCTGTCGTGCCGGACAATCAGGGCTTCAAACCCCGACAGGGGCAAAAGCATTTTCTTTTCACCAAAAAGTCCACAGAGGGTATTGGTTCCACTCAGATTCATATGGAAAAGGTACCGAGGAATCTGTCCCAGGGTGAAAGTGGCCTCAGCATGAAGCTGTTTCCTTACACCATGTAGTGCAGAGACTAAGAATGAGTGGAGCCATACTTCCACTCCCCCTATATACCTTCATGACATGTACAGGAACTACGAGGCTTATTCAGAAAGTAAGTACCGTTTCGCTGTAAAAAAATCGAGTAAGGTTTCATATAAAATATTGTTATCAGATTCTACATTCTTCAAACTGTCTTTCCACATATTTGCCGCAATTATTGAGGCACTTATCGTGGCGGGGCACAAGTTTTTGTATACCCTCCCCATAGAATGCGGCCGCCTGCGACCCAAATGACTATTGACAATGTCATAGAGTAGAGTCCTTGAAATATGAGGAAAGTGCAAGGACAGATCAGAAATTGTGAAACGTTTGTCGTCACGCACTCTTTCGTTGACCTTACGCACCAAATCATCATTCACCAAAGATGGACGCCCACTTCGCGCCTCATCCTGCACGTTATCTCGCCCTTCATTGAACATCCGAACCCATTTCCTAACCATGCCATCACTCATCGCATTGTCACCATACACTTGACAGATATGGTGATGACTCTCACTTGGTAGCACATTCTTAGCGTTCAAAAAACGAATTAAAGACCGTATTTCACAGTCGGCGGCCCCTTTAATTGTCTTAAACATGTTTAACGCACAGGAACAAACATAAACATAACACGAATTTCACGAAATGGCGTCTGTGGCTTCTCATTTGATAGAGGAAGTCACTGCACATGCGAAAAGTGACAGTCTCGAGGATGCGCGAGAGATATGCGCAGACGGTACATACTTTCCGAATAACCTACGTATTTGCCTTTAATTTTGCGTTTCGGGCGGAGCTGCATAACTCCGGAACTATTTTACATTTGAAATTCTTACTGCTCCATTTAAATTATTTGTATCAGAAAAGAGAATCTTTCATTCATCCATTCCTTCCTTCATTCATTCATTGTAACATTGTTCTTTCTTTCTGTCGTTTACTTCCTTCGTCACTTCTTCTTTCTTTTAATTTCTGATTTCTGTACTTCCTCTTCCATTCTTTGTCTTTGTTCTTTGTCTCTATCTCTGTTTATTCAGTCTTTGCTTTGTTTTTCTTTTAATGCCCTTTATATGTTACGTTTACACGCTGCCTGTGGCAAAGCGGTATCGCTTAATAATGTAATTACATTTTAACGGGTAGATTCGACCGAAAGTTAAGATAGTGCGTTGTCGTGGTCTTTGTTTCAGCGTCATTAATTCTAGTAATGAACTATAAATGTGATCGTTTAGAATAGCAAGTCGATATAAAACAGGCTGCCATTATCCAAATCCCGCTAACATTTTCACGCGACCCAGTTTGCGTGTTGCGTCTCTCTCAGGTTTAGTAAAGCAGCGACTAAATCTGCTGTCACCTATAACAAAATGTTTTTTTTTTTCTGCCAATGCCCCACATGTCCTTGTGGACCTCGTGGTCCTCCCTCCTGGACATGGCAGAAGTGTAACCGACTTCTGAGGTTGGGACGTCCATGAGGCGCGGTTACTTTGTCCCGATGATGTGAGTGGTGATATAGGAGGATGTAGTGCCAGGAGGGCCCTTAAACCTAAATTCTACTAATCTACCCAGACCTGGTCACCGTGGGAGTCCTCCCCTTCAAGGGAAATTACCACGATAGAACTGGGAATCGAAACCGGGACCTCATGATTAGTAGGCAGAGACTCTGACCGCTAGACCACGAGGCTGGTCATAACAAAATGTTATTTTACTTGATTTTTCTATATGTCTATAAACATTTACAGCACAATTTGGAAGACTCATTGAGAAATTACACTTGACACTATGTTGTTTCACATGCCGCGTAGGTAATTTATTGAAATATTACGCATACCCCATTGTAAGTTCTCGTAGAATTTAGTGGCGTTCGTCATTTATTTTCTTGTTTCCGTATGGTGGCGGAAGTTTTCGTCAAGTCCTCTGCGAAAGAGGACTTGTAAGTGTATAGAATTTTGTTTAATGTAGGTGTTCTTTGTGACTTGAACTGCAGGAAATGTGGAGTCTAGCTTCGAAAAGCACGCAATTTATGACACTCAATATGCACAGCTGTCATAGTGTGACACCTTATCGGCACTTTTCTCCTACAGAAGGAAAGGCAGGGACTGAAGGACAGATAATGCGCAAGGTCTTACTATTTGACATGCAACAAAAATTTCCAAGCTGAATTACGTCATCGCTTTTTCGACGTGGATGCAGTGACTCATACTGCATTAGCTGAGGGGGGTCAGGTGGCGTTTTCTTGACGTTTTTGGGTGACATTTTACAGCACACAGCGTCGATTGAAGGATCGCTGATTAGTGATGAATTGAAAGGGATTGGAAAGGAAGCAGTTGTTAGCTTACTCTGTTTCTTTCCCAGAATTTGGTTGGAGGGGTTCAGCAAACCAATAAAAGCCACACGCAAGACAACAGATGTCCTTGTCAGTATTCGAACTCGACACCACCAGGACACAATTCAGAGCGTTACCACTACATTAGCCTGCTCGGTTTGTCGCATATTTGTAAAGTAAAGTTGTCTCTGTCCAGGCCATGAAGGCGTACAGGGGGAATAGATATAGCTCTACTCATTCTTTATCTCGGCGATAGATGGAGGTGAATGGCCAACTTCACGCCCCGGCTGCTTTACCCCTAGGGAACAACCCCGACACCCGTTAAATAGGAGCCTGGGTGGGCCGCAGGGCTGGTCTGGATGTTTTGGAGAAAAATCTCTTGGCCTTTCTGGGATTCAAACCCCAGACTGTCCAACCTGTACCCAGTTAATATACCGACTGAGCTACCTAGGCCCACTCTCTCTTTCTCTCTCTGTCCGTGTCTTGCTATTTCTCTTGCTATGTATGTTTCTGGACGTTAAATAGTAAGCGTGATTGTTCCTTGGGTTATTTAATGACGCTGTTTCAAGTAATTATGTATTTGTTATTTGTAATAACAAATGCACGCACACACACACACATATATGTATATATTAAATTAGATTACAAACGCAGTTCACTTCCGATCAGCACACTAGACGCACTAAAACAGGACTTTTGAATTGCATAAGCAGCCACAACGACATTTTAACATCAGCGCACATTTTACCATGAGACGGTCTACTGCTTTGCATAATTTTAATTATTTGTTATTTTATAACTTTATCAAACACAATATCAAAACTGCAGAAGCACCGAAACATGCAGGGACATTTGTAATATAATTTAATGTATTACATGTGCATTTGTTGGTAGGAATAGTAAACAATAAACAATAAAAATGCAAGTTATGTACATACAAATAATTTTATATTGCCGAAATTAATGAGCATACAGGAGTGACTGGTCAGTAACGAACGATTGTGAAGCAGGCTGTTGTACTGTACTTTAAGAACTGTCCAGTTATTAGCATCCAGAGAACTAAGCAAATCATGAATCAGGACAAACAAAATTCGATCAGAGTACAAACCGAAATGAAGGACACAGTATTTCTATGTCACATCTAATTCTCTTTCATTTATTTCCACGCGAAAAGTGTAGTGTTGTCCCTGTCCACGACATGAAATCGTATAGGGGGAGCAGAGGGTAAACTCCACTCATTCTCTGTACTACATACGAGTTATTAACTTCACACCCCGACCACTTTAACCCTGGGAAAGAACCCCGGTATCTATAGAATGGGAGGTAGAATAGGTCTCAGTCTTTATTGGACTGTTTTGAGAAGAGAAAAACCCTTTCCCCCACCGAGATTCGAGCCCCTGACTGTCCAGCCCGTAACCCAGCCGATATTCGGACTGCTTTATCCCAGACCCTCGTATATTCCGTGTGAATTAATTTATTTCAGACTACATAATCTTCCACTGCAGTCACCACAATGAGTCACGTACAGTTTAAATGATCGGAGTGCCGCAGTGTTTTGATGTCTTAACACTAATCGATCTGTCATCCACGGCCTTGGCGTAACACATTAGCTTGTAACGCCGAGGGGTAATTTTTCACTAAACCAGGATGTACACCAGTTCCATTGCCACATTACTCAACCAGCAGATTGCCTACAGCCATAATGTTACTGATTTATATGCAGGAGGCAAAAGACTTGAATCTCGAGCAAGTCATTCAACAGAAGCCAGAATAGCGAAGTCGGTATAGCGACTAGCGTCCTAACTGGAGGATCTGGGATTTCGAATCCCGACAGGGGTAAGAAACTATTCTCGAAAACCTCCAGACTGGCTCCAGTGCTCATACAACCTCTGATTCCGTAGGTACCCCTTTCCTGTCTCGGAGATAAAGCGTCTAGAGCGCGATATTAACCACTCATCTCCACCTAGCAACGACATTAAGAAAGAGAGGAGCTATACCTCCACTCCCTCCATACTTCTTCGTGGCGTGGAGAGGAAAGACAACTTCACGAGCCATTACAGTAATCGTGCTGTCGGTATAGTGACTGTGTTACGGGCTGAACTACCGGGGGACCGTGGTTCGATTCCTGGCAAGGAGCAGATGGTTTTTTCTTCTGCAAATCGTCCAGACTCGCTCTGTTAGCCACCCGGCCTCCTGTTTAATGGATGCAGCAGGCTCTTTCAATTGAGATAAAGCAGCCGCTGTATGGAGCTGGCCGCTCCGATCGACCTAGTGTTGGCTACTACGAAATAAAGTTGAAATCTTGTCAAAGCAAAACACTGGAAGATGGAGACAGAGACAAAGAAATTTTTTTGCCAAGCGAAGTAAATGTAAAAACTGAATATTACTTCGAGAGAGGAACATAAATTGAGAGCGCTTCACGATAAGTAGACAGTGCGTCAGGAAAGAACTGCAGTAGCAGAATTGCTGTTGCGTAGAGCGATAAAATTGGACGTATGAAGTACGAAATGATTTATCTCAAGATAAGTGCAATTTATTGACATAACACAGGGCACGTTTTAATTCATTGCAGTGTTTCTCGAAATGTGTTCCGCGAAGCCCTGGCGTTCCGCAAGCATCTCTCTTTTATTCTTCTTTGTAACGAAAGTATAATTTTTATTATTCTTAACTGTACTTTCCACTTTTCTTCTCGCCTTGCGCATTTGGCGCTCTGTAATATTTTCATTGTAAGTAAAAATAGAAAATTTTAATTATGTTCTTAAATAAAGGTAAAGCAATCCCATTACAGGCCTGGAGTGGCCCAAAGGGTTTCAGGAAGTTAAGGTTCCCACATTACATGACAACGGCACAGGATGGAGGTAAGGTTGTCAGCCTTACGCACCGGCCGCCTTTACCCCCAGGAAATGCTCCTGGTACTCATTTCTGTTAGAGGCTGAGTCGACCCCAAAGTGCGATTGGAAGGATTTTATGTCAATGAAAAATTCCAATGACACCAGCTGGGATCGAACCAGCAACCTTCCGATTTTTAGCGCAGCACCTTAACCACTGTGCTACCGCGGTCTCTCTTTGTTCTTAAATATTTAATTTAAATAAAAGTGTATGTTTTAAAAGCTTTATTTTGTTTTTGTACCCAAAAAGTACATTTTTAATTTGCAGGGTTTCGACAAAAATTAGTCGCAGGTGTTCCACAGACAGTATGCCTATGATGCAGTGAAATGCAAGGGGTACTCCGGGCTGCACATGTGGCTATCATAAGGAGACAAGAAATGTTATAAGAATTTTGGCGGGGAAGGTGTCAGACTTTTATTGAAAAACTAACTAGGAAATATGAGGCTAATAATAATAATAATAATAATAATAATAATATAAACTCTAAAAAACACATGGTTAGGATCGAAGGGGACAGAAATTTTTGTCGTGTTGTGTCATATGGCTTTCTCTAGATATTTTGCTGTGACATCATCAGTGTTGGACCTTGTATTCCATTTCCATTGTTTTTTGCAACACTAATTACATCGTCTCTTTGCAGGACAACTACAATGCACTTCATATCGCCGCCATGCACTCCAGAGAAGATACTGTCAAGATTCTGCTGACCAAAAAGGGGGTTGACCCATTTGCATCTGGAGGGGTAAGCAGTTGGTAACCTGGGATGAACATTTTAAAGACCAGGAAATAAATGGTTGTGAAGCTGAAAGCAAACTATTACACAAGGGTTGGGTCATAAGACGTACATCCTGAAGTGAGTGAAGGATTACTTGTAATCATTAATACGTCATTTAATGACTAATTATGTTGAGGTTCTTCTGGGTTATGACAATGTATAGTCTATGGAGGAAAATAGTTACACTGAAGTTGATGTCAGAATGTCGTCTGAAACTTGGTAAACACCTACCAGGCTACACAGTAATATAACCCGGTTGGTGTACAGATTGTATACCAGACACAGGTGAGAACTGTATTAATAATATTTAATATCCAATGACTATCTTACAGCTGCACAAATGAAAAGTTGTTATCTAATCAGCTACTGTGTAGAGTAACAGTATATAAAAAGCTATCTCTGCTGTATGGTTTGAGATAACTCTTCGAAAGATATTAAAACATAAAAACGATGAACACAATACATACAAGTCTCTGAATTTATCACTAACAGTATTTAAATTAAAATCTAAAATAAATTGTTGAATATAAATACAATTAGTTTAATTATCAACCAAAAAATGCACTTACATAAAATTTCATATTAAAATATTTAAAATCGCTACAACATGTTTCGATCCTAAGATCATCCTCAGGGAGTTACGTTGTTCCTTGCTAAAGTCACATTTTCAAACCACTCATAATTAATTCCTTTACATTAATAGGGTGCTGTG
>Ga0123357_10011757_pt1 | contig 11249 bp, 7 predicted proteins | sample TergutEmb28metaG_FD_89873 | JGI IMG/M metagenome (GOLD analysis project Ga0123357, IMG submission 89873) | Embiratermes neotenicus P4 segment gut microbial communities from Petit-Saut dam, French Guiana - Emb289 P4 | ecosystem: Host-associated > Arthropoda: Insects > Digestive system > Gut ... | reverse complement strand
TATTTTTTTCGGATTCCAACGCGCCGACGTGTTTACTTGCCTCTTTTTGGTTTCCGCCTTTGGCAAAGCCCTCCCTTTCCTGAATGGCGTGCTGAATCTCATGTAGGAGAGTTTTTTTATTACTGAGGCTCTTGAGGGATATGAACGTGCCGTCATATCCGCCGAGAGCGTTCATGGAGGGTATATGCTCCACCCAGATATCGCGCAGTTCAGGATACGCCGCGTAAAGCTCAGGGTTGTTATATATATCCCCAAGCATTGCGCCGCCTTCGTCTGCCATAGCGCGAAGGTCTATTTTATCGAGACGATCCGGAATCTCATAGCGCCACTGCCCGTCCATGCTCTTGAACCAGCCCGTCTGTTTCCGGACAGCCTCGTTGTCCGCGCCGGTTCCGGCAAGGCGCTGGGCTTCCGTCAGCCCCGCCCGCACAGGTTCAGACATGTTGGAACGCTCGCCGGCGTATTGGTACAGCGCCGGATTCGCTTCCCGCAGCTTGACAAGATCGGCTTCGGTGTGTACTGTGTTTCCGTGAGCGTTGGAATAGCCAGAGGAGAATTGGACTCCCGAACCTTCCTTCCAACTCTCAAACTTTTGCCCGTTCACATAACGGGCATTTTCTTTTGCCTGATCAACAAACCATTGTGAGGAGGGCTTTTTTCCTCCCTTTCCGTATGCGCTTTTGACAATGTTGATCTCTTGTCCATGCCTTCCCTTTGCCTCGATCGCGACAGGAGCAACGACCGTCTTCCCGCTTTTGTCCTTCAGTTCCAGCATAAAGACGACATCGCCCTCTGTCTTTTTCGTTGCCGAGTCAAAAATGGCAATCGGGTCGGCCATTGCCTCCGGTATCTGTTTGAGCATATCAAGCGTGACGCCATGTTCGCCCGTCAATGCATTCTCAAACGTATGCGGAGAAACATGTAGGCCGCCTTCTCCAGCCTGTTTGCCAGTCAGGGCATCTTTGCCGAGAAGCCGCAGAACAAGCGGCGTCTGCTTGAGCATAATGGTATTTTGTGACGGCGCGGCGCCGGAGGCTTTAATCTTGTCCACTTCACCGGCAAAGGCGGTTGCGTCCGACCGCAAAGCCTCATCGGCCTGCCGTATCTGCTCAGAATGAAAGGTCCCGTCTCCCACGCTGCGCTCGACATGATCCCCGACGATCTTGGCGCCCCACTTCTGGTAAAACTCCAGCGGCGATATGCCCAGCCTGTGAGCGGTGGTCTGCATGAAGGCCAGCGGAAGCTTTGCATACTCTTTTGAAACGGCATCGGAATACACGCCGGTGGCGGTCAACTGTTTGGTGATGCTGTCCCTCACCGCCTGTACCTGCTGCTGGTACTCGGCATCCTGCTGCTTGACCGCATTCAGCTTCTCGGCAGCCTTGACCATCGCGTCTTGCTGCGTCTGGTAAAAATCTTGTCCCTCGGCATAGGTCATGCCTTCCGGGTCAACTTTGACATGCGGCAGTATCTCGCCTTCCATCGGAGTGCCGACGACATGGGTCAGGTAGTCGGCGAGCGGAATGGTCACGTCGCCCTTGGTCGCTACGGCCTCACCAAGGCCTTTGGCTACATCCGGCATGGACGCCTCAAGCTGATCAGCGGTCAGCCCTGTCTTGTCCATAGCCTCCTGGAACAGCGCTCCGTCAACGTGCAATTCTTTCACGTCAGCATCTTCCGTGAGCGATGCAATCAGGTTTTTGTAGGCATCAGGGACTCGTTCCCGCAGTTTGGTTTCCGAAGCGATAGCGCCCAAGTTTTGCAGAACTTCGTAATTCTTTGCGGCATCGCCCGCCTTGACGGCGTTCTCGGCGTTCTCTCTCTCAAACCGTTCCATCTGCTTGATAACAGGGTTTCTCTTTATCCAGCCTCCGGCCACGCCGCCGTCGCCGCGCAGGGTAAAGAAGGCGTTCATGCCGTAGTTGACCAGAGCCTCCACCTTTTGATTGTTGGAGAGCTGATCGAAGTGGGCGAGATCCTCAAACGGGTATTTTCCGCTCGTGGCGTCAGTGAGTACAGAAGCGGCTGTCGCCCTAGCTGCCCAACCAGAAAAATTTTGCCATGGCGCTAACCTTCCGGCGGCGGCGAACGCCGCTCCAGTGCCCATACCACCGAGGAGCGCTTTTCCTTCTGATACAAGCGCATCGCCCACGGTGTCTTGCTGCAAGGCATTGCTGGTATGTGACAACATAGTTGCCAGTCCCAAGTGTGGTGCCTGCGCCGCAATGTCTTTTCCAAGGCGCATAAAAAAAGAATCACTCGCCTGCTTTGTCAGCGCCTCACCTATGGCCTTTGTGGCATTAGGGGCAACAAGAGCAGCTCCTTCAGCCGCTTTCCCCAATAACCAGGTTGCTGATTTCGCCGGGCCAGCTATAAAACCGGCAAGATTACCAACTGATCCCCCTACAACTCCCGCTGTGGTAAGCGCTTCACCGGCCATATCAGGAACGAGGCCGAATGATGCCGCGTTGAAAAATTTGCTGATCACTTGTTCCGGAACCTCGGATATGCCGCCCATCACTTCACGGCCTTGCCCCGGCTCAAGTCCCATGTTTTTTTCAACGTATTGTACATACGCTTGCGTCTTCCGACGCTCCTTGACTCCCCAAGCGTCTTCCCACCACGACCAGAGCCGCTGACCAAGGGAAAGTTTCGGCGCAGTTTGAATGCTTTGACCTTTGAATGCCTCCAGTGCATCAGATGTCTTGGCGATGCTTTGGGCGTCATCGCGGGCAAGGGCGACATGGTACGGGTCTTTTCCGAACCACCGCAGGACGTCGTGGCGCGAACCTATAGCGTCAAGCAGCTTGTTTTCATCGAACAGCTTTTGCGCTTCTCGCCTGTCCATGCCCACCATATCCGGAGGCATGTCGAGTTCCCTGCCAAGATGCATGTCTTGGGCGGCTTGGTCAGCGGTAATATCCGGCATGGTGCGGAGGTTGGAGAGAACCTTGGCCTTGCTGTTGTCGGGGAAATCAGGAGGCGGTGGTGGAAGCATGGAAAATGTTGAACCCTGCTTGCCAACATCTTGTGACTGATCGTTGTCAGGAGGCGGTGGTGGAAGCATACTCATTGCGTAACCTCACGCTTAAGAGGCCCGCGTTTCTGCTCTAGCTCATATTTGTAATAAGCGCTCTTTACCCCTTTATCAGTTAATTGAGGGAATCTTTTCTTCCAAGCATCAGCGATTGTCGGGTTATCGCTAAACAAGTTATCAATGCGATTCTTGTCTTCACCACTAATGTTAGGTAGCCACTTCGGATTACTAACGCCTTCACCGAAGCGCATATCACCAGTGTAATTAATGGGGCCAAACTTAGTGGGAGCTTGGCCTGTCATGCGCCATTGTGTGGCAAGGTCTTTTATATAGCCTGGTTCCTTCGCCCGGTGGGAGTTTTCAGCCTGCTGAGCTGCCCATGCGGAAAACTTCATGAAGTCTTTGTTTTCCTCTGGCGTCATCGGCTTAGCCTTCGGATCGTCCGGGTTGTGTCCGAGTGCCCAACGGAAGGCTGTTTTCAGGTCTTTTTCTGGCGGAAGAGTGCTTGCGCCTTTGAGGTCTTTCGCAAGCTTGTCCAAATCCTGTTTGGAAACATTGACGGCAAGCTCATGCGAGCGCAGGTCGCTTTCGGTTTTGATCCCGCCTGGTTCGTCAGAGTAGATCATGGCATCGACTAAGGCGGAATATGCATTCGGGTCTGTATCCCCGTGCAGGCCGCCGCTTTTCTCCATGACTCTATAGTCAGCCTGGGCCTGTTGTTTTATCTTGCGTTCCGTCCACGTCCCTTCCGGCAAGGCTTTGAAAAACTTGTAGGCTTCGCCGAGTTCCATATTTCCCATCTTTGCTCTGTTGTCTATGACGCCAGACTGGTAATTATCCCTCCGTTCCTCGTGCAAGACTCTCACATAGCCGTGGAACAGCGAGTTCACCGGGCCACGCTCTTCTCGGGGCAAGGCAAGAATTTCTCTTTGTAGCTTCTCCACATCCTCTCCGTCTTGAACGCGCGATATATAGGACAAGGCAGTGTCGTCGGCTTTACCGGCAGCTATCTGGTTTCTCAGCGCCATAGCCTCATGCGGCGGAATGATAGCGCGCTGAGAAATGCCTAGATTCATCCCTGCACCTCCGGAAGTCCCGCCCGCGTCCGTAGTCGTTGTTCCGGCATCGGCTACAAGTGTTCCGCCGCTAAGCGCGTCCGCTCGCGTCTTGGGCGCTTTCCCGGCTATGGCGTCGGCGGCTCCTTGAGCATATTGTTCCTGCGTATAGATATCGCCGTTCTTCGTGGCCTTTTTCCCGTTCTCCATCATCACAACGGCGCGCGTAATCTTCGCAAGGGCCTGCGGGTCTGACCTGAAATTCATCGGCCGATCCGGATCAAGGCCCGTTTCCTGCTTGACGAAAGCCGCATATTCGTCCGGGTTGTTTTTTCCGTCGCCTTCAGGAGCATAAATATGCAAAGCCTGCCGAATGGTCTGGGCTTGGCCTTTGCCGAATCGTTTACTGCTGAACGTGCCGGCCGGCGCTTCCTGATACCGGATAAACCTGCCACCTATGGCGTTTAGGCCGTCAGCAGAAGTCTCATAATTCGCAAAGTCGACTTGAGGGGTTTTGACGTTGCCGGGGTTGTTGCGCTGGAAGGAATTTTGTCCATCCCCGCCGGAAGTTCCGCCGCCGGAATACGCTTGCAGTATTTTCCCGGCATCATCATATTGTCTTGCGCTAATACGGCCTTGTACGCGAGCTATGGCAAGTTTCTTATGCTCGTCAATAAGCTGAGCGTCCATATTCCGCCCGCCGTTCTGGGCGCGCAGAGACAAGGCGTAATCCTGAAAAGCCTGGTCAGCTTCCTTGTCTGACGTTGAAGGGTCAGAGGCCAGTGCTTGCACTTGCAGGAATCGTGATTTGCTTGTCTCTTGTTTATATAGCTCATCTTCCTTGAGGCTATACGCTTGGGCACGATCCAATCCGGCGGCGCGGATAGGATCCATCATCTTGTTGACGGACTCCATCAACCAGGGATTGCCTCCCCATTTCTTTTGCAGCCCGTCCATGCGATCCTGAAAGTATTGCTGTGTGGCTTGTTCAGCATCGCGGGCATCAGCTCCCTTGTGGTTCTTTTCGTAATCAGTTTTAAAATTGCGGTAGGAATCAGTTTCAGCCACCTGATCCGCCAGCATGTCCGTGGCGTTCTGCATCTTCTGCCGGTCAATGCCCATCTCAAAAACGGCATTGCCAAGCTTGCTGATGCCCTGAGAAAGCTTATCCAAGCCCTGGGGCATGGCGCTCTGACCAGGCGTCATAAAGGCCGAGGAACCGACATAAGGCGCGGCCTGTCCAGCGTTGCCCACAGCTATGCCCTGTTGGCTCTGGTAGGGAGTGATGATGCCGCCCTGTTTCATCTCTATGTTCCTGATTGCGGTTTTACCTTCAGATACGAGTTATACTGTCCTATTCCCGTGCCGATGCCTCCCAACAGCGTTCCGAACATGCCAAGCTGCGCCGCCTGCTTTCCGCTGTCGGCATTGGCTGCCTGCCAGTTATACAGACTCCCCTGGTTCGTGGCGTTGATAGCTGCAACCTGATGCTGCCACGCGGCTTGTTCCGCGTTGGATGTAATGACGGCGGAATCATATTGGTGTTCTCCTGCGGACTCAGCCAACAAGGAAAGGTTGCTGCCGCTATCCATCTCAAAACCGGACGCGCCCATGTCCGCCCGCATTTCGCCCATGGCCCGCGCCGCCTGCCGTTGTTGGCGATCACGGTCTGCGATGCCCTTGGAAATTTCGTTCTTGGCAAGCTCCCGCTGCGTGGCCGCTTCGTTCTCGGCAACCTGTGCGTTGTATTGAGCCGCTGCCTCGGCGCTCTTTTGCTGCGCTTGCTGCGCTTGGCTCTGGGCCATCATTTGTACGCCTGTTGAAAGCAGACCTGCGGCTATGCCCACGCCCATCATTATCGTTGTAGCTTCACACATCGGCGCCCCTCCAAAACCTGAAAAAATCCTCGCCGTTGATGAGAACAGGAGCATCCATGTCCAGTGAGAATCCGCACCATTTCAGCCAGCGGATTGAAAGCCGATTCCCAGCATGGACAACATTTTCCAGCCTCGGGAAACGCGCCTGCATCCTATCAACATAGTCCGGACATTGACGCAGAAATTCCCTATGCAGCTTCCTGTGCGCCTTAAAAAACAGATTCGTTCCCAAGAGCCAGGGTAAACCACGCAAGGAAAGCAGGCTTCCCAGCCTCGCAACTCCCCACATGAAGGCAGGGATGCCGGAGATGGTGCATGTCCAAGCCAGTTCAGAGCGGGACAGGGAACCCCGTAGCGCTTCCTCCGGACTGTGCCGACTGCTGGCCCATACTTCGCGCACATCGTCATCCCGCATGTCTGCGGCTATAGGTTGGATATGCTCCGGCTCGGCAGGAAGAATTTCCCATATTCTCATTGATGCACCGTGATCCTGCTGACAATCGCCAAGACCGTGACAGGCGTCGGCAAGTCTGAACGCACACACACGGTCAATATGTTGTCCGCCAGTTTGTTCGTGATGATTTGCTTCATGCCGGAGAAAGGCGCCGGAGGATTGCCGTAAGGCTCATCAGACCGCCATTTCACTTCTTCCATTTTGTCGAAAGAAAGGCCCGCCTTCACCCCAAGACTGTCGCGGAAAACAATATCCACGGCATTGATCTGTTTTTTAAGCGCAACGCTGGCGCCGTCTTTCCCGACAACTTCCACAGGCATGGTTTCCAAGTCAGCCATGTATGGCAGGCCAACAGTCACCACAGACGCCTTATGATCCAACGTAATCATCCCATTCAGAACTTCGCGGGCTGGTTGTACCGCGCCGTCCGCAAGGATGCCGACAGTTTTGCCCTCAAGATGATCCAGACCTGTAAGGTTTTTTATAGGCTGTCCTCTGTATGTGAGAGAGCAGTCCAAAAAGACGGCGCCGGAAGCTTCCCCACCCAGGTAGCGTTCTGCAGCGCGCTCAAGAAAGAAAAAGCCGCCCCGCTCCACCACAGCGAACAGAGAAAATTCAAAACCGTGTGGCATGGAGCATATCGCCCTGAAGCTTCCTTGCGTGTCATGTTGATGCCACGCCGCGATCTGGTGCTCCGCCTGATAGGTAAGGCCAAGCAGCGCTCCGTCGGAACGAACCGCCCAGATAATGGAGTCAGGATTTTTTTGGTACGTCCAATCGACAATCCTCTCCATTTCAAGCAGATGCGCCGCCATGATGGACAAGTCCATTCCGTTGTAGGAATCAGCGGCAAACTCATACTGCAGGGAACGCACTTGCGAGCCGGAGGATGCTACATGCAGGATCGCATTGCCGACGATCATAGCCCGCTTCAATGAACTGCCCCAATAAGACTGAGGCGTGGCCTTTTTATTCATGGCGGAAAAAGCGGCATCGCCCTGACCAGCAATTTCCCACTCCATGCTGCTCGTGCCCATGATCAGAGAACGCAGAGCAATAATCCAGTTGGTCGCGGAAACTTCCTGGCTGGCTATGGTCATCTCAATAGGCGAGTCGGCGGCCAGAGGCGTATAGACGGAAAAGTTTCCGTAATCGCCGCTTTTGCTCATCCATATCGTTTGCGGACGGTTCTGACTTGACGCGAAGACAAGGCGCTGTTCAAACAAGGCTACTACGCCTGGGAAATCATCCTCTGGGAAAGGGTCTTGATAATCCGGAGCGCCTTCGGAAAGTGAAGGGAGCGTATTGTAATCGTGCCATGTCGTGTCGCCTGTGGTTGCCACATATCCTGGCCTCCCACCGAAGGCCGACTTGTACACCCTGTATTCCACAGCGTCTGCAGCAGCAACCCAGGTAATGACGATATAATCTCCGCCTTGCCAGTTATTTGATGCAGGGCCGGTTACATTCGCGCCTGTGGACAAGCCGCTTTCCTTGCCGTCAGCATTCAAGGACGTAACCGTGTAGGTGTAAGGGGATGTCGTTTGCGCAGTAGAAGTTGACCCGTCGCTATTCTTGGCTCCGTTGATGAACACGGCTGACAAGTTTGTTGGAGCGTCCAGAGGCGCGGTAAATTCCATTGCCTCAAATTCCCATTGCGCATGATCGAAGCGTTTAAGCTTCTGCGGACGGACGCCATAACAGGCGATAAACAGCACGTCGGCAGACTGGACAAAAGAAAAATCCCGCGCCTGAGCGTAGGTGTACGGCGTTGCAAGCTGGTACGGCTCATCGTTGTCGCCAAGCACAAAACCGTCATGCATTGCCACGCGCAGCCAGTTATCGCCAAAGCACAAGCAATACGTCTGATCCTGATTGAAGACGAAAGGGACAAGCGCTGCAGGGCCGGGAAGGGAGTCCAGAAGTTCGAAGCCGGGGCGCTTTACCGCCCCGCCGTGAGCCTGAACCATAAAATTTTTCAGGGTGCGGCATCCCTTATTGTACTTGGCGAGGTCCACGCGCGCGGACAGACTGGGCGAAAGCTCGCCTGCCGTGAAATCGCTTTGCAGTGCGGTGCTGGGCATCAGTCAACCCCCGCGCCGAAGCGTGCGGCGCCCCATTCCGATATTTTCCGCCTTGGATTCTGATCCGTCTGGTCTTGGGCAATGGCGCCGGAGAGAGCTATCTGATAGTTCTGATAGCACCAGTGCTGTTTTGCTGAGTCGTTATTGATGGCTGAAGCCAATTCCCCGGCCATGCCCCAGGCCAAGGCGTCGGCAAAAAGCGGCGGCCATTGCATCGGGTCCATGATACGGGAAACGTACACCAGCACGGCATGGGGAACGACGCTGCGCAGGGTGCTTCCCTCGATAACGTATGCAGGCGTCCGATTCACACCCGCATTGCCTTCCATGCGCATGGGCTTCACGCAGTCAGTAGGGAGTTCAAAGACAAACGGATAGGAGGGATTGGCTATGGTATCGTTGCCCTGCAATGCTGGATGGGACAACACTTTACGGCGCGTTGCAAAAGCCCATGCATGAGATGAAAGCGCCATGTCCAGCACATGAGGAAACAGGTTTTCGCAGATACGGCCAAGAGTATTCTGTTCCTTTGGGGATATGTTCAGCGAAAGTTGATCTCCCCCAAGACGCGCTATGGCTGTATTGAACAGGTGAACGGTTGATCGCATGGCGTTGCCCCGTATCCGGGAGCGGGCTGCGCGCCCGCTCCCGGATCATTGTTCAGATGCCTGACGGTCCGGTGGGAATCGGCTTTTCAGCCTGAACATCCCAAACCAGCCCTGCCGTAAGCTTGCCGTCAGCAATGGTGCCGGTAACGGTATAGTTCAGGCTCAGATACCGTTTGCATCCATGCGGCAGACGCGAGGCGATGAGTTTGCCCCCGGCAAGCAGTTGCGCGTTGCTGAGGGAAAAGCTGATCGGGGTGTCAGGTGATGCCATGGCTTTATCGTCAGCGCTTTGCAGGGTGACAACAAGCGTCCCTGTGCTGGTAAAAGCCGGATCTGCTGTGACGAACAGGCTCAGACGCTCCGAAGGCCCTGCATCGCCTGGGCCTAAGTCAATGATGTTCGTGGAGGTTCCCGTAGCGGTGACGGCCTGATCCTTGGAGAACATATTTTCAAAATCCAGAATCATGGTGATTTCTCCTTCCTGTTATGCCGCGCCAGGCACGTCACCCGGCGCGGCTGTCATTACTCTTCATCCTGCTGTCGCACAGGGCGATCAGGATACCTTGTCTTCTGTCAGGCTGATGGCATCGCAGCGTCGCACCGGAATTTCATCAAATGCCAGAACCTTTTTGCCTTCAACATTGTCGAAGGTGAGACGCACGTTTTGCTTGTCCAGCTTGGCGAGGCGCAGACGGGTGCGGGTTTCTTTGCGCATGTAGAAAACAGGCTTGCCCATGCGCAGATCGGGCAGGCGCTCAGAAGCCATGATCATGAACTTGATCATATCTTCGTCAGTGATTGTCGCCAGATCGATGTTGGCGATACGCACCACATAGCGCCAGTCTTTCACCACAAGGCCGTTGTCCCACTTGTAATGGGTGCGGTAGCCCTGATACTGGCCGCCGTTGGCGTCTTTCAAGGTTCGTTCGCCAAGGTCTGTGTGCTGGAACCCTGCCTTGCTGCCCTTGGGATAAATGCCGAAAATGGTCTGATCGCCCCAGCACGGCAGGTATATGGATGTCAGGTTGCTGCCAGTTCCACCGGCATCAATGATGTTTTCAGCAGTGGCGGCCTTGGTTTTGTTCAGCGTGGAGAAGCGCGGAGCAAGGCCTAGGAAGCGTTCCGGAGTCTTGCTGGTGTCGCCGTAGAACAGTGTTTTCGCCTGTTCCTGGTTCATGGCTTCCATGAACGCCCTGTCTTCGGAGAGACGGAAGGCGGCGGTATTGCCGTTAAGATCGGCAAGAGCCTTGTCCACCTCGGCGTAGGCTTCCAGCATCCCGCATGTGTCGGTGATCTGCTGGGTGCGGCTCTTGGACTGTGGAACGCCGTAGTTGAGCAGGCGCCACGCGGCCGCAGGAAGGCCGGTGCGGATGGTGGTTTTGTGTCCGGTTGGCAGGTTGCCCTCCATGAACATCATGTCTTCCAGAATTTCGTTGGTCTGAGTCAGCATTTCCACAATCTTGTCTATTTTGCCGTCCTTATCCAGGCGCTTGGCAATGTCGCCAAGAGTGGCGACTGTTTCACCGATAATAGCCATGACGCTTTCCTCCAGAATTGTGATATGGTTTTATTTATTTCCCTGATTTGGATACAGAACATCAGCCGCTGTCTTTTGCCCATTGCCGGTGCTATCACCCTTAAAGCCAGGCTCAGCCAGCGCCTTGCCTACCTTTGCCAAAAATGACCACATCTTGGGGTGTGATCCCAAGTTGGTTTGATCCATCAGGTCATAAAGTTCCTTGTCGCCATATTGCCGCAAGGCGGAGCGGGCATGATCCCGTTCCTGCGCAAAGGTAGGAGACTTCTGTATTTCCTCCTCCCACTGCGCTTTCGCCGTTTCCATTACTTTCTGCTGTTCGGCCTGCATCATCTCGCCAGCCTTGGCAGCGTGAGCCTCATACATAGACGCCAGCTTTTGCGCCTGAGACGGCTTGATGCCAAGCGCGTGGGCTTCCTTCTGGAAGTTTCCGAGAAGTTCCTTGTCTACCTGCGTGTTTTCCGCGAACTTGAGCGCGTAGCCTTCCGGCTTGTCCGGCACCTTGTCCGCAGGATCGTCCTTGGTCTTGTCCTGCTCTTGTCCTGGTTTGTCCTTGGTCTTGTCCTGACCGTCGTCTCCCTTGTCGGCTTCCTTGCC
>Ga0123357_10011756_pt1 | contig 11249 bp, 8 predicted proteins | sample TergutEmb28metaG_FD_89873 | JGI IMG/M metagenome (GOLD analysis project Ga0123357, IMG submission 89873) | Embiratermes neotenicus P4 segment gut microbial communities from Petit-Saut dam, French Guiana - Emb289 P4 | ecosystem: Host-associated > Arthropoda: Insects > Digestive system > Gut ... | reverse complement strand
TAATCAATAAGTGAGTAACAGCTGTCAAAGTTTCAAACTTCTCTGGCCATTATCTCCGTAACCGTTCAACTTTGGATATAGGTGTTTTGGGTTATATCGGTATAGTTTAACATAAGGAACACTATCCCGAAGCCGCACATTCCTCCTGGGACATCCTGTATATGTGTGTATGTATGTGTGTATATATATATATAACTTTAGGCCAGGGTAACTTCCATATTATGGAAATATATTTGTATAATATTGTATTCTAATATTCCGTTATAAATGAAACTGCGATTTTTTCCCCCAGTATCCGGAAATTTGAAATGTAATTATATACTAACTGCTTACCAGTTACTCCCTTGCCCTTTATCCTAGAGGCCCTTTCGATAAATGGGTTGAAGTGCTTAAAATTGTATATCTGTAATCACTCATGTACAAGTTTGGATGCCCGCTTTTGGATTTTCATGTGTCGAAGTGAAAAGAATATAGAGAATAAATTGCATTGTTATCTTAATTTTAGTTAAAATGTGAAACTGCTATACAATATTCCGCACTTTCCTTAAACATCTACTAAGTTACATAATTCCAGAAGCCAGTTTTGAAAGATAATATTTATATGGCCCTTTAAGTACGTGCAATTGCTATCTGGACGTTTCACAGTACAATCATTTAAAGTGAAGTTGTGTGACCTTCTGCAATATCAGCTGAACACTAATTTTCCTTAGTGCTTGGTACCCAGACAGTGAAGTACATGACTTCTGCACCTTGCTGATGAGTATGTAGGATATTTAAGAACTGTGTACCAACTGCTCAATTTTTATGGTACCGAACAAGACAAACAGCGTGCGTGTAAAGTAACATTGGGGCGTTTTCGCCTGACCATTGTTGCCTTTAAAATCAAAGGTATTATATTTTATGAATGTGCGTCTGTAGACCTAGTTATACAGCACGCTTTTCGCATCTCTTCTGTGGCCTATTATATTTTCTTCTACGGCCTGTCTGGCTGTATCATATTCTTGTTCATTATCTCATAAACGGCATGAATTTCGGAAAAGAGTTTTTGAATATAAATTGTATGTTTTGGTTTTGTAGACAAGTTTTGTCGGAAACATTTCTCACTGTAACAAGAATTCGGCCAGATATTATCATAAACGTACATAGGACTTCACGTAAAGTGCCGTTATTCTTGTTGGATTTCAGTCAGACTTGAATTTTGTCGACATATATTCGAAATATCCTCAAATAACAAACTTAATGAAATCCGTATAGTGTAAGCTGAGTTGTTCCATGCGGACAGACGGAGGGATACATGAACAGAGAGACGGACAGACAGACCTGAGTAAGCTAATAGTCGCTTTCCGCCATTTTTGAATGCGCCTAAAAAGATATGTAACAGAAAGAGAAGTAGTAAAAGAGGGGTCGGGCTATGGAAGTTCTGTTCACTTGCAGACACTGATAGGGTCACAAAATGCTAATCAGAAGTAGCAGATCGGGAATATGACCAAACAACATTAGGAATGTAAATCAGCTGCTTTACCGTGAAGACTGTAGGTTACTTGAGCTCTGTAACTGCAACTTTCCCTCACTCTGAGACAGTTTCGATGTCCAACACAAAGCAGTTTGCTGAATTGAAAGCAGTTCCACGCAACACCTCTTCCATTCTATGAAGTACGAAAGTGCTAATAACGTGAGGCGGCAGAGTATAGTCATCAGGCTACAGGTTGTAAACCCGAGTAATCTTGGTTCTATTCCCACTAAATGCAAGAAAACGGTGAAGATGCAATGGGTTGTACACAAGTGTTTGACTGGTTCCATCGATTTAAAGGGGGTAGAAACTCCGTTGAAAGCGACCCCCACTCGGGACGACCGTCAACATCGAGAAACGAAGAAATGATTGTTAAAGTTAGAACAATCATTGGCAATAACAGGAGACTGACAGTACGAGAGATAGCGGATGACTGTAGGATATCCGTGGGCTCATGCGATGCAATTTTAACCGACGATCTGCACATGAAACATGTGCGCGCGAATTTTGTGCCGCATTTGTTAACAGATGACCAACGTGAGCAACGTCAGACAATCGCCCATGATTTGTTTGAGCGTTCATGTGAAGACATGAAGTTTCTTAAGAAGAATGTGACAGGTGACGAGTCTTGGGTCTACGGGTAGGACCCGGAGACAAAACAGCAATCGTCACGGTGGAAGGGTCCCACGTCTCCGCGACCAAAGAAGGGGCGCCAGGTGCGAAGAAAACAAAGGTCATGTTACTGGCGTTTTTTTTTTATTCTGAGGGTATCGTACATAACGAGTATGCTCCCGACGGACAAACAATTAACAAGGAATTCTACGTGGAGGTCTTGCGACGTTTGCATGAATCAGTTCGCCGAATACGACCGGAAAAATGGCGGGATGGCGACTGGATCCTGCACCACAATGCACCTGCACACACTTCACATCTTGTGCAGCAGTTTTTGGCCAAACACGGCACCGCTCAGTTGCAGCACCCGCCATACTCACCAGATCTCGCACCGTGTGACTTTTTCCTATTCCCAAGGCTTATGAAAGTTCTGAAAGGACATCGATTTGAGGCAACGGAGGACATCAAACGAAATTCGACGAAGACACTATTAGATATCCCGAAAGAGGAGTTCGCAAAATGTTTCCAACAGTGGCAGAAACGTTGGGGGAAGTGTGTAGCTGCGGAAGGGAACTGTGTTGAAGACAATTAGGGTTAAAACCCCGTAAGCCTTATCTACTTCATGTACTGGTCACTTCGGGCACTTTTTGAACAAACCTCGTATATTAATTTTCTTGAAAACTGAAGACAGTGAATGAGAAATATCTTCAGATAAATTTGGTACTTCAGTGCTTTATATTCAACAAACTGAAACTTCAAATAGACACATATAAACAAACAATACAGTCTCCAGTATATACACCCATCCCTCACCTTAAGCACATTCATTGTTAAGACCCATCGATAAGATGAACATGTTTTGGATTAAAGGACTACTTGTTGGCTTTTATGGAAAATGGTCTGTAAAGAGTGGCCCGGTGAGCACAGTGTTCAGGACACTTGCACTGTGAAACTTTATGGATATTTCTCACAAAACACATTACATCTGTAAAGTGATGCAGAGATCTACTAAACAACGCTGTATTTATTTTAAACACATGCAATGAGTGCCTTAAAAACGAACATTCTTTAAGTAAATGTCCCTCAGCTCTCTGAACCAGGAAGCCTGTATATCACTGAGAACATAATTTCTATACAGAATGAGACAAACACAAGCCAGCACACAGCATTGCACCTCCATCATGTCAGAAGGCACACTGTAGTTCCCAGCTGGCAAAACACCAAATGTGCACTGGTATCCCATACGTTGGAGACAGCAGAGTGTTGGTCTCAATGTGTTTGAATGACACAAAGTTGCGCACATTCTCCAGAATGAAGGATCTTGAGCAACAGAAGTCACGGTATGACAAATGCGACACAATCAAGGAGTTCTGTGTATAAAAAACACCAAGAAAGATTTAGTTCTCTAAGTTTCTTTTACAAAAACAGCTTGAAGCTGCCATTATTATAAACTGAAATATGTATGTATCTTACAAAATGAAGTAACATGACTTATAAACTAAAATCTGTCTTACACTGGATTACACCCATCCCTTGTTGTAGGCCCTGACTGTGTTCCTGAAAAAATGGGCATAAATCAAGTGACATTCCCACCAGCAGTAAGCGGTTAGTGTAACTGACAGTAGCCGGCCAAGGACATTAAACCGAAAATCAGAGGGCGTAAATTAAGTGGCACAAATTGGCAACAGGCATTAAAGCAAAAAGGTGTAAAACAAAGGGGTGTACAACAAGGGCTGGGTGCAGTACTGTTGTTGGTCTGGAATTGTAAACACAGTGGAGTGCCTCATGCTCAAAAATTCTTCTTCATGTCTATCTCCTACTCATGCTCTTAATCAAACTGACATTCTGCGCCACCACTCATCATTTATCTCCCTAACACACTGAATCATTTGTAAGTCCACCTGCTTGCACACATCATGATGCGACTGGGCATCCAAATTTGATCTTACTTTGCGAAGGTGACGGTTCCACTGTGGGTCAAGAGGGCTTCAGGGCCAAAGTGATGAGTCAGAGTGCAGCCAACAGCCATCCACAATTACCAACCAGCCTAATTGTTATATATCAGCAAATATCAAAACACAAGCCAGGAGGTAGCCCTGTTAAAGGCTACAGGAGCCACATTCATAGCCCATAATTCCGATGTGGTACAGAAAGCAGTGTGCACAGAACAAAATGAAATGGTACTTTAATGAACTGCGTGGAGCAGCGTCTTTGTTTAGAAGTCTGTGGCTGCTCAGCCAGTGAAGAAATTCTCATCCTTTCATTACTGTATTCACAAAGATTGTACCAAAAAACCTTATCCTGAGCCACATGAATCCACTCTAAACCCACACACTACATAACACCTAAATATGCAAATACAGTTCGGTTACCATCATTCCAATCAGGAAATTTAATCATGAAAAATCATGCAATCAGTAACTATGAAACTAGACTGCCCTATAAACTGTGATGCACTGACACTTACTGACTGCAGTGAGGACTTCTCATAATTAAACTGTTAATTATAGGGTGCTGGTAGGAAGGAGAACTGTATACAGGTAAACACAATTATTTTCAGTTGGACAAATTAAGACTTTTCACTGCTCAGCCAATGATTTTACAGGCTTCGGTAACATGGTGTTTGTGCTGCAACTGTATGACTGTAGGTGCAAATTCATAAAAATATATATCGCACAACAACTATCTGAATGTGTTCAGACTTGCAGGTTACATAATTCCATCTATCATGAGCATGAGGAACTTCCAAGTCACACTCCTCTGTTGGTGTGTATGCCACATGCAGAGATCAGAAACTGGTGAACCTAGCAGGGGGCACACAATGCCTAACTTTTGCAACTAATACTGAAAATGGCATCAATAAGCATTATCAAATGATTTTTATGCATGTTCACAAAATTGCAAAATGCAACTATTAGCTTTCTCATGTCTGTCTGGCTGTTTGCACACAACAACTTGGCTACCACTGGATGGATTTTCAAGGGAGAATTTTCAAAAATCTGTCAAGAAAATTCAAGTTTGATTAAAATCTGGCAAGAATAATGGGACTTCACTTGAAGACCTACCGACATTTATATCTAGTTGAATTCTTCTTAGAATAAGAAATGTTTTAGACAAAAGTTGTACAGACAATCACAACATACCTTTCATGGTCAATACCTTTTTTTTTTTTTTAATCATGCCTGTATGAGATAATGTGGAAGAATATGGTATAGCCAGACAGGTCCCAAATGGCAATATAATACAGCACATGAAAGATGTGATTTGAATGGCAAACAACTAAGCCAAGAACACACACAAACACACACGCTCATTAACATTTGTTAATTATTTTCCAGAGCAACAATGGTTACACAAATGCACTGCCATGTTATTTTAAACACACATATACAGCCTTGTTGTAAAATAAAGTTACCAGTTCATGTGTATTAATTCCATTCCTACTTGCTTTTTCTTGATTTTTATATTTAAGGAAAACCGCAGAAAGAAGTCAGTGTAAGAGGTATCGTTGGTCACTACTTACTCAGCTGTGAAAGTGAAGAGGGAATACTGGCATGAGTTAAAACTGTTCATTCCTCTGAATCCTTGACAAGGAGGATCACCACACAACAGTTCAACTTCACCTTTACAAGGTGAGAACTGGCTCTTATCATTGGTTTTCTCTCCCTGGCAATAAAACAAACATCTCATGTTCATCATATTTCCCACAATCAGTGACAACTGTATTCATAGACATATACAAGAAAATAATTAAATACAATTTTGTTACTCTTATTTCAGTCAACATCTCTCACAGCTTCTAGGATAACAAATTCTCAGACACAAAGCTTTTCAATATATAAAGTTAAATTTTTGAAGTCTTGCCATAACTCCCATAAGAACAATGTTAAATTCTCCAGCATATAACTTCTTGGATGAAATGTTGTCCAACTTCAGAAGTTCATGTTCTTGAGATTTATAAACAAACATTTCCCATGAAAAACGTTTCTTTGACTGTGTGCCCCTTGAAGTTGGGAGTGATGGCCACATTCTGAATACAAGCAAACATATGGACCACAGAACTGTGACTTCAGATCAAAAAAACGAGCTTGGTAAAGCCTCAATGTGGTAAAAGTCCATTGCAACAAGAGTTTCTAAAACGGTAAACAAAGTCTTCCTCGAGCAGTACAACAGGGGCGAAGACTATCACCACCTGGCACACTACATGTTTGCGGCAAGGCGCAAAGGTTTCCACCGTTTCTGCAATTTCTTCTCCTCGTCGCTAACACCGACTGGACCCTTTGTCATGTGCCGTGTTCCTCTGTCCGCGCCACGTGATCATACGACTGTGGTCCTCCCCCTCCTAACGGCATCTGCTAGTTTAGGTACGTGTCGTCAGCTATTGCGTCACGTGTATTACGTCACATCCCCTACCCAACGCTGCCACGGATATACTCACGGATGATACATGATGCGGTCTATGCTGCCTTGTTGCGCTGGCGCCCATCTTGAGTCCAGGATTCTGAACGTCGCATGTGAACAGAATGTCGCGAAAGGTTACCAAAGGCACAACAGGTTCTGCAGAAGCACTGAAGAAGGAAGACGTAGTTCAAGCAATTGTGATTGTCGACAGGTTGCAAGGAGAATTTCGACCTATTGCTTATGATATCCCACCAGTATGTTGCTTTAATCATTATTGTATCCATATTTCATTCTATAATATGAAAAAAATGTAATGAATTGCAACATTATAGGCAACTGCTGCGCTGTTAGATCTTCAGTAGCCGCATGGAAATTTAAATTTGCACAGTGATATTTTGGTTATCACAGCATGATCTTTCTGGTGCTGCACTTGTTTCTTGAGATCTTCAGTGGCTACCACATAACCTGTTCAATACATAAAGTTAGAAATGTTCCTACAAAAGAGGCACTGTGGCAGGGTTTTCTCCAGGTACTTAAGTTGTCGGCCATTATTATTCTACCAATGCTCCCTAGTCGTTCATTCATCTGTCACTGACGCTATATAATCTTAGAAATTGACATTGTCATTAAATAACTCAATTAAGATCGTGTTGTGCTAAAGAGCAACATTTCTACAATGAAAATATTTAGTCCCTTGATTCGGGATGGCAAGGATGCTAGACTGCAGATAAGTTTCCCGTGTTGTATCTCTCAGCTTATCATGCATGCATTGTTTTTGTTTGACAGTTCACTATTGATAGGTTAAAACAACTTACAGACAGTTTGAGTGTCTATTAAATGAAAGAAAATCATACATGTTCAATTTTCCAGGCCTTGATACCTGTTGTAAACACACCATTGCTTGATTATACATTGGAATGTTTGGCATTGTCTTCAGTTCAAGAAGTAATTCTTTTCTGCAGCTCACATGCAGATCTTATCAAAGAACATATCAAGTGAGTATCATGTACAGATTAATGTTTTTTTTTTTATCACAGATAGAGGCCTAATACTCCTAAGTTTCATGTCCTAATGAAAGGAGCAGTAAAAGGAAGTAAAACATTATTGACTTTTCAGCAAATTTGCCAAATCGTTTGTCCGTCGTTAAGAATTTGCTCATTGTGTTTTCATACATTCAGTGTTGAGAAGACTGGGAAAGTAAGATCCTGCTTTCCCAATTTATCATGTGTTTGGTATGTATGCTGAGTTCAAGTTTTATTTAAGGTGTGTATGTTATGTCAAAATTTTGTAGGAAGAGCAAGTGGAATGAGCTGGCCTCTGCTATGACAATAACAGTGATGGTATCAGAGACCTGCCGCTCGCTTGGTGATGCAATGCGGGACTTGGATGGAAAGGCAGTTATAAGGAGTGATTTCATTCTTGTGTCTGGTGTAATGGTTGGAAACTTAAACTTCCTACCCATCCTGGAACATCACAGGTTTGAAACTGTAACAGATGTGTGTCATGTTATATCAATTGCATGAGAACTTGCTGTTCTTCATATTTCCATTGTACAAGATGTCTGATTTAAACTAACAAAAGAAATAAGGTTTGTTGTATAATATTACTATGTATATTGCTGTTAAAGTTTGAAATCCACTGTTTCTAGCAATGCATAGTTATTTCATACAGTAACTGAAAGATGGCATTGAAGTTTATAATGATGGACCATTCAACACTTGAACTGGTTATTCCATAGAATTGGGCAATGGGGGAGTGCGCAGATGTTGGAGCTGCCCAGGGTGGCAAAATGAATGTTGTATGTAAAAAACATTGCATTATCAGTGCTAAAAAATTTAAATTATTGAGCCAAATTAAAGGAAATTCAGTAAATAATTATGGTAATTTCTGTTACTTCATGAAATACCTAGTTATTCTGTAAATTAATGGAGAGTCTATGATGTATTGAGACTCCTTGAGTCTAAAAGAGCAGAAGAACTTGGATCGTAACTTCTGGATATTCTCATGCTCTTTGGGGCATCTTGTGTTCTGCAGTCAGGCACTAGCAGAGAGTTCTGCAGTGAAGTTGTAGATGATTTAAAGGCTGTGTGTCCAGGATTTGTGTGTGATAAGCCCACAAATAACCAAAACTAGGAAAGTATTGAATAGCTAATCAGGACATTGAGACTGTGATTACAGCTTAGATGTAGGACAGCAAAACTAGCAAATGGCATGTTGGCATGAAATGTATTGAGTTTCTGAAAAACTGCACCTGACACTCAGACATTAAGAGGGTCATCATGATTCAGCATTTGGAAGTGCACCAAAAATTGATATTTCAGTAACTACCTCGCCTATAGATGTGCTAAATGGTATGTCTGATGAAGTAAGCTTAAAAATGATTTAGAGTCAATAGATGCAGAGAGAAAATATAAAAAATGCTTTGGAGATGGACAGATTAAACACATGTAATGCAGACAATAAATGGCTTGTACCCTCGACAGTCCTCCTTCACTCATTTGCTGTGTCTGCAGTGGAATGCATATGTACTGTTGTGTGCTGAAAGTGTGACCAGCACTGGTTAGATGATGAGTTAAGATGTGTTCTTTGTGTATGAATAAACAAATGTGAAAAAAGAAAGGCAAGGGACAAAAGAGAGCCTCTGTCATTGTCGTCATTGCTGCCATCATCGTCATCATTATCATCATCATTCTGACATAAGTTTGTCTCATGACAGTTCTGTAGCCTCTTCTAAAATGAGTTTTCTGGAGAGTGTGAGCTAAGGAAAGGTGAAAAAAAGAAGTTACATTGTGACAGCTGGTTACTGTTGACAAAGTTTCTCAGGATGAAATATGCATCTTTTCCAGACAGGAACTGATCAGCGATTTCAGAGATGTTCATGTAACGGTAACTGAATGTCAGAAAAATGTATCCTTGTAAAGAAAAAAGAATGTTCTTGTGTGTAACTCCAAATGCCACATGAGCAAACAGTGTTGCAACAAATGGCAATTTTATTATTTAACTCATTTACTGATTTCCTAGTTTAAAGTTTAATAATTTTAAGTTTCTGTTGAAATACATCATGTCTTTCATTTTACAGTGTGTTTGTGTGAATTCAGCATTATTTATTAACCTGTTTGGTATTATTATTTCCTGGAATGTATAAGTGTTTCACTTAGTATATAACTAGTTTTATTCACTGTATGACTCACTTAAGACATGGAATTAACAGTACAGAAATGGCTGTTTTACACTCTAACTGGTTTGGAACAGCTGATTATTAGTTTTACTGGTCATTCTGCATATGTAAACTAACCACTTAAAGTGTTAATTTTCTCTTTTTATTTGGCACTCTTAACTGAAAATATCTAGTGAATATATATATATATATATATATATATATATATAAAATAACTCTGTATTCTTTGGAATACCTGAATTACGCACATAATGGTAACACATATATGCTTTGAGTGATCTTCAAACTTTTCCTACAACTGAAATATGAGCAGAAAATCAAAGTGGATGTTTGGGACAAACTGTTTTAGCGTAGCCTTTCATTGTGTAGGAAGCTGCAGAAACAGGACAAGGGCGCAGTGATGACAATGGTATACAAAGAGGCTGGACCTGGACATTTTTCACGTTCTGTTGAGGATGAAGCAGTTCTTGCAGTGGATGCATCTACAGGCAGGGTGTTGGTCCATCACAAGATGAAAACTGGAACTTTGAAGATAGATATACCATTGGTACTGTCAGTATAAGTATTTAGGACACTTTAAAACATACTTGCAATATAATTATTGCCTAATACTAAAGTTTAAGCATGGTACTTAAATACTGGGTTGCTGATAAGTCCTTAGCCCGACCAGGAAGGAAACAAGCTAATGTTTCTGTCAGAATGGTGTGGATTTCCTTCGGTGCCTTGCGCTGCAGGAAAAGAAATTTGATGACAACTCGCGCCTCAATTTTGTTGAAATTGTGCACGTCCCTGACATGCTTCTGAATTTGTTTCCTTCCTGGTCGGGGTAAGGACTTATCTGCACCCTGGTATGTGTGGGGGAATGTAGGTGTATCTTTTGCATCCTTAAGCTAAGGACTACATGAAGGTGAATGGTCAGCCTTGTACTCCCATCTGCTTTACCCCTGCACAAGGAGGCTGATTTGACCTTGTGGTTTATTTAGGTATACTAACAAAGAGAAAATCCCATTGAGAGTTACTTAAATTTTCATAGCTGTTTGAATGTGGGAAGGTGACCATAAAATAACTTTTGATCTCCGTAGACATTTCAACACTTGAAGATGAGGACATTACATTGGCTTGAAACACAGGGCTAGTTACCTAGTGACACACTGCAGAAGGCGGTAATTCTCAGCTACACTGCTGCTACAACTGCAGAACACACACAGCTCTATTTGTCAGTTCTTGGCAGCTCTGCATGATAGTCACATCCCAGTTTTATAGTACAGAACCTGAGTTCTGGTCTTTCATGCTGAAGAGTTGCATCTTATTTTGTTATGTTTATGCTGAACTACTGCATTGGAGTTGACATGGTTCTTTTCAGGTTGTAAACTGTAATTAGGTCTGATCTGGGGCTGTTGTTCAGTTCAGTTGAATACAGTTAAGTTTGAGTAAAGAGAGACCAACTTGATGCCACTTGTTTTATTATTACTTTATTCAGTGCTCAACATGTTTCGGACGTTAATACATCCATCCTCAGGAGCTTGCGACTAATTCGTAAAGTTACTT
>Ga0123357_10011754_pt1 | contig 11249 bp, 9 predicted proteins | sample TergutEmb28metaG_FD_89873 | JGI IMG/M metagenome (GOLD analysis project Ga0123357, IMG submission 89873) | Embiratermes neotenicus P4 segment gut microbial communities from Petit-Saut dam, French Guiana - Emb289 P4 | ecosystem: Host-associated > Arthropoda: Insects > Digestive system > Gut ... | reverse complement strand
GAGGGTGAGATCGAACGGCCGGGAAGCAGCAACTGTGGCGGTGGAGAGTTGCATTGTGTTCTGCTGTGTTGAGGGTGAGATCGAACGGACGGGAAGCAGCAACTGTGGCGGTGGAGAGTTGCAATGTGTTCTGCTGTGTTGAGGGTGGGATCGAACGGACGGGAAGCAGCAACTCAGCACTCATCTATCATGTACCTTTATTAAATACTTAGCTGAGATTTTCTCCTGACACTTGGACTGTACCACCCACATATTCACGGTCGGTAATGCAAGAAACAGAACGTGAATAACGGTCGACAGATTTCCACAACGCTGGATGACACTAGCAAGTTCGTCCGAAACGTCGGTAAATCTGTGCCACAGTATGTGACGTCACGTCCCAGAATCCCATGACGCACAAACTCAGCACTATACGCATCACCCTCCCTCACACCTAATGCCTTATCGTGCTTGTTGAAAAGTCTGTCACGCAATCGCCACTTGAATCCAATCGGACACACACTTCTTTCCACGAACGCACTTTGCAATTTGCACGTCACAGTGACCTTGATATTGCTGTATCGCAGATTTCAGTTAACTTGTATCATTTTACGTGCATGCGAGTGGGTTTAAAATAAATAATAAAGACTGTCACTTTGAATGACTTTTGAATGCAAACAAAATACGGAAGTGATGAACAGAACACAATGTTTTAGTACACTTTAAACAGTAAGTTTATTATTATTATTATTATTATTATTATTTTACTGTCACTTTCATATCGACTTCTGTCACAAGGATTACACGTATCGAATTTTGGGATGATTAGTTCTGGATGATCAATTCCTGATGATGTGTAGTGAAGTTACCTGTTACAAAGTACTGTTTCGATATTTTTCCGGATAGACGGGGCAACATCGGCATATTTCGTCTGTGTCTCCCGACTGTTCGTCTAGATCTGAACCCCTTGCCTCCAGGATATAAGATAAGTTATTTTGCTATTGACGGCAACTTTCGTTTGGTCCATATCAAACATAAATAAAAAAACTCTGTTTCATGTTATTGTTTTAATTTTTTTCACAAAAAAAATATATCAAGGAAATGGGTGATAATGAATGAATATGAAAAACAAATGGCCTTAAAATGGATTGTTAGGGAAGGAAGGGGAAGGACTAAAAGATGAGCAAATTAATGTATCATTAGGAGACACATCGAATTGATTTTTTTACGGCCGGTATAGTTGTGCAAATGTTGTTATTGTGCTTATTAAACAGCACTACATGAAGACGTACTGGGGGAGTTTAGGTACAGCTCCACACACACACACACACACACACACACACACACACGCATTCGGTGTCCGGACACTAGTAGGAGGTGACGGTCAGTTTCAGTCGAAGGCCGATTTACTTCCTCAAGAAAATCGCACGACAACCCTACTACCCTTTTGAGTGACAATTCAAGTGGGCTCACTAGCCGATTTGTGCGATCGGACCACAGTCTTAGTTATAATACTGACTGAAATATTTGGAGAATGATCAAAGTGCGCATATAGCAGTGCGAGAAGTGTAAAATTAACAGTTTTGTGTATCATTCGTCCTTATCCAGAACGGAATTTTTCACAGTGTAGTTTAGGGCTTTAATAAAAAAAAGGATAAAATTCTAATTCCAAAAAGAAAGTGCCTTTAAGAGTTGAATTGCAAAAAATTCTAATTTTTTTTTAATACGTGAACATCAAGAAGAACAGAATAAAATGTCAGAAGTAAACGTCTTTCTGCGAATTTGTGTTACTTTTTTTAAATCATGGCTGCCGTCAGTAATTGCAAACCAAATGTTTATGCAGAACAGTACATATTGGAAAGAAAATTAAAAATGAGAAAATTGAAAAGAGAAGGAAATAACCAACATTAGTACCATTAAATATGATGCAATGTATGTCGATATATGTTGCAGTACGGACAGTATGACTTGTGGATCAGCGGTACAGATGTCCTTAAACAGTGTTAATATGATTGTCAGCTGGTTTTATGGTGTAGATTCTAGTTCTCGGGGGGAAATTTCCTGGCAGCCGGTATGATAGGAACCACCCCCCTGTCGGTGTATCTTGCGTCTGATTTCACCGTCGCTTAAACAGGCTCAGCCCAAACCTCAAGGTCTCCGCCCCCTTAATATTGTGCTGTTTGCAGACCAGCATGACCAGACAGAAGAATGGTGACACAACATGGTGGAAAAAGTACCGAACCATAAACAATTTGCTTCATTCAAAAATGACATTAAATCTGATCCAGGTATTAAATGTTTTGGCAAAATAGTTATCTGTGTTTCATTCTTCCGCTTAATATTTATCGATGTATTTTTTAATATCGTGACAGCCTGCAGGGAGAATCCATAACAAACTAACTACATTAGAGAACAATTAGTTATAGCAAAATTACATTCACAAAGTCACCCTAATTTTGTTTGACAAACGTCAGCCTAAGTCTCACAAAAACTACGGCACACATACATCAGTCTCACGAACGCAGCTACTATCTAAGGAGACCAGTACTGGCACATCCTCGGCTCTGATTGTACAAAAACACTGATCTAAGCGCAAACAATTCGCGCAAAGTCCCGAAACTTATCAGCCTAGATTCTCTAACGTTTCCTGCACCTGAACCCGGATAATTTGTGGAATTACTTCTGTTATATATTTGCGGCGGAATTTCATGTCTCTTATTAAAAGCACACACTGTTTTCCTGCTGGAAACAGCACTGAGCGACAGTCACGCGTTGGACAGGAACATTGCCAGCTTCATTTGCCAATTCCGTATCATCACATAGACAATGCTGGCTGCTTTGTGACCGCTTGAGTTCGAGGTGACAATTTTTTGCTATCTGACACTCAAATAAATATAAGGCAACAGCGCTACATTATTTTGTTGGAGTTCGCTCTCATGCGCAGGCAGGAACAGGGGATTAGGAAATCCCAGCCTAAACTTAACAAGCAAACCAACCAACTAAGAAGATCAGTTCCTTCTTCTACAGGGTCTAAAGTGTCTTGGTTATGGCGAATCACTTTAAAAACAAATATTTCCCTTCCTTCTAAGGTTACACACCTTTATGTACCTAAAATATGCCCTCTTCTGTGATTCTACGCAGCGTCTTTCTTTATTTTGTTAAAGACATTTCGGGAAAACATATCGGTCCCAATTTAATGTCGAACAGCCCAAGAATAATGTAGTTGTAGTTACTGGGCGTCTCTTAAAGAAGTAGCTTATATACTTTCGTCGTCTTTATTTGATGCAAATAAACTTAACATTGTCTGGGACAAACATTTGTTTAGATGCAACAGCTGTAACATCTCACGTGAAGAAAATATGAATATTGCACTTCCACAGTTCAGGAGGTTTTACTTTATTTGGCATGACAAAGGGAAATTGGTCGGTGTTTGCGCGGTCGGTGTTTTTCTGTCTCTGTCCCTGCTGTATGCTTAGTCAAATCTAACGCCAGTGTTTGATGAAATCCAGCCGAGGTAGCTGGTGACCCTGGTGAAACCAACAGGGTATCCCTGCGTGCAACCAGCCGAAGAACCAAATGACACAATACCAACCTCAGTGTAGCGACCATCATCCTCCTGGTAAACAAGTGGGCCACCACTGTCACCCTGTAACGCAAGACAGATATATTGAAATGTAACTATGTCAGTTAAGGTTAGGGTTGTCACATTGGAGATAGGAAATTTAAAGAAAATGCTCTTAAAAAAAATTGTATCCCATTGCAGACAGATTTTGGTCCGATTCATATGCTAATAATGGATAGTAGTACACTTTGCACAGCCGATATAGAACAGGGAAAACCGATTACTGTAGGTGTGGTTTGGGTGGTGGCAGTAAATTTTGTGTTGCGGACAGTAAGAAGTAAATTTACAAATTATATCTAAATGAAACTCACATTGCAAGTGCTCTGGCCGCCAAAAGTACCACAACAGATCTTGGTAGGGGTAATGATATTACCATAAATGCCGGCACATTGTGTGTTGGTGATGACTGTGAGGTCCACGTAGTTAAGTGTTCGACTAACACCGGAATCTGTAAAATGTAAAATGAAATTAGGTTAGTAATCTATATTAAAATTTGAATTACTTTAACACTAAAGACTGGCAATCATAAGGAGAAAAATGGGATGATACCTTAAGACATTTGCGTATTTTATAACACTTTATCATAAATTTTCTTTGCATTCCACAAATTCTCAATCTCTTGGTCATTACATTTATGGAGTAAATTATATGAATTTTATTCATGAAATTATGGCTTTAATACAAATATAACATGAAATGGGTGGTTCACATAACACTGCCGTACAGTCTGGTATTCACAGTGACCACAAGGTTTTCTGAAGACCATGAGTTTCTTCTCATTAAAACAGACATTTTGATATGTGAATTTTTTCAAATTAAAGTGTAAAATAATAAGACAGCTGTACTTACTGTCTGACGTTTTGCCCCATCCACTGACACGGACACGTGAACCAGCAAGATCGCCTGCTATATAGCGCAGCCTAATGGGACTGATGTAAACTGAAATATTCGAGATGATCTTACTGTAATTTCTTTTACAACTACGTTTGTTTTTGTGATGCATACCGACAGACAGACACACACACAATACTTTGTTTGTTGTAACTTGTTCGTTTTTTGTTATGTTAATTCCATCGAAACCAAATACATAACTAAACTAAATTAGGCACAATAATACAATTACAAGGCAGCAGTGTGTCAGCTGATATTGCATCATTGTTACTTGGTAATAGACTGTTGAAAATTATACCACTAGGCTACAATTAAGCTGCCATTTAAGGACATCGCAAGTTTCAAGCATTATGACTATGTGAAACTCTAATATCCAAGAGTTCTTTAAGCAGCACGAAAAGTAACAGATTATTAATGGAAGTGTTATATATCAAAATCACATCTATGAATGTTAAATGTCAGTAATTTGCATTAAATTTTCTTTGGCATTGCACTAGTAACAATAACCAAATGTACAATGACAGTGTGTGTAACTCGCACCCTTTCTCAGAACAGAGGTCAGAAACACAGTGAAGTTTCTCGGACGCCTATGCAGAGTTTAATAACCAAATCAACGAATAATTCTAGATCATTAGACACTAATTTATTTAAAAAGGGATCCTTGCCTTTCTCTTACCCATCTTGTGTCATTTTTTATCTTTTATTGAGATTAAAATTAAGTTTTGACAAATTGAATATTTTATGTTCTGTCTGGGTAATACCGCGGCATCTGAATTTTATATGCCTACGTTTCAGGACATATTTAGGCGCCGGGGAATTTCACAGAAGTAAGCATACAATATTCAGAACACGGTGAAAATTTGAAATAAAAAATTAACCTTATTTACCCTTAAAGTTTAGTTAACTGAGGGCAGAAAATGGCTCTCAAACGGCCAGGAAAAGACACAGTTAAGTTTCCCACATGTATTGTGTACATCACTGGTTATAACTTTAACTGTGACAGTTTTTGGATAATAGTGATATTGCAACACTGCATGGAGTATACAAAAGTCTGTTAAATCTTAAAAGCATAGATAAATTACACAAATAAAAGCCTGAGCTTTTATTTGTTTGACATTAAGCAATATTATGTACAAATTAATCACAGTATGACAATACTCACTATTGAAGGTAACTGCAGAGGGCAGCCGGACAACTGCTATGTCATTGTTGATGGTGATTGGGTCGTACTGACTGTGGACGATGGTGGTAGCTGTTATGACCGTCAGTGACCCACTTTCTGGTGCATCACTTCGAGTAGCTCCCAGTGTGACTTCGTAAGTGTTTCCACTGCAACAATTATACATCAGTAAGATAACCTTACTTCTTTACTCAGTGACCAGTAAAATGTTATGTTACAATTAACTGAAAGACAGGGGATGTGATAAAGTGTCACAGGTATTTCATACCTCATGTTTTGAAAGTATATGAGTGTTGAGCAATGGTGGAATGTTGGAGAAAACGTCAGCGTTGCCAGTTGTCTGATATTTGGAATTTTTCGGCGCGATCCAGATGATTTCCTGTCGTGATTGGTGACCATGGACGAAACCTGGTTATATCACTATGACCCGGAGACAATGCAACAAACAATGAAGTGGCGGCATAGCGGCTCACCCAGTTCCAAAACATTTCGAGTGCAAAAATCCGCTGGAAATATTCTCACCTCGATTTTTTGGGATCAAGACGGCATCCTCCTCACTGATTATCTTCCAAAGGGCCAAAGTATCAACGTGCAGTATTAATCATTTCGGCTGGTGCAATTGAAGGACATTTTGAACGTAAAACGTCCTGGGAAGTTCACAAATTGACTTTTTCTTGCACGACAATGTCCCCTTCTCACAAGACACTTGCAACCCAGAAGAAACTGGCCTACCTGGGCGTCCAATGCCTTGATCACGCACCCTATTCCCAGGATCTGGCCCCGTCGGACTCCCACTTGTTCCCTGGTCTTAAAAAACAATTGAAAGTTTGCCATTTTTCGTCCCACGTGGAAATCGTTGCTGCCGCGGAGAACTGGTTGGACGGACAACCTTCCAATTTTTTCTTTCAGTATCTTGCAAACGTTTGAGCAACTGGTTAAGAACTGTACTGAGCTTCGTGGAGAGTATGTTGAATAAATCCCTAGATTGGTCGCTGTCATTTGTTTATTTCCTGGTCGGGCTAAGGACTTATCAGCAACCCCTCTTCCTAGCAGATTATAACCTTTAGCAAGGTGTCTCACTTTGTACTATTGTAGAGACTATAAACATTATTATGGTCGTAAACAATGGCCAGGACAAGACGGATTTTATGTGTATGTGAAATGTCACATTCTACTATCTATTTACTGAAATGTCTAAAATGAACTTATCGACGCTCAAAATTCTACACCAAAACACCCACATGATTATCAAAACCTATCTCATGCAATTTAATTTTAATTGAAATTTAAACCAAGAAATTTTAAAATTTTCCACGTAAAACAGTGAAATGTTCTAATAAAATAATGAATAAAATTAACCTTTACATGCAATTCTTGACATTGGACAAAGAACAGCACTCAACTAAGAGGACTGTTCAAAGAATATTGTTTGTGTACACGTCTTCTGTGTACTTCCGTAATTTTGTTTACTGATTACTAAAACGCGTGAAAATTTTTGTCAGTTATAATTTACATTTGGTTATGTTTATATCTGGAGGTACTATTTCAGGAACTAACGAATTTTAATACACATAATTAAGACTACAGTCTTTGTAAAACTTATGAGTCTTTGTTTTGAAGTATGTATGTGGTTAGTTCGGTGATAATGTCAAGTTTGACTGAAACAATTCTCATAGCCATGTTATTTCCATTCTGCTGCCAAATGAGTACAAACTGTAAACATGTTTGTTTTCCTCTTACAACTAAGTTTAAGGAAATTGAAAATGAAGTGCTTAGAAACAGGATAAAGGTTTGCCTTATTTTAACCAATCAACCGAACACACAGTGAGATCGTTAATAAAACTTCACATTTGTTTCGGAGAGAAGTGAAGAATGTTTGTGATAAATATTATACAACATAATGTGAATATATAATGCTTTCTATCTTTTCTTAAGTGATCAGGAATTTTTATGAAATTTGATTGAACATATTGTACTGATGAATGGAAAGTAATATTGACCTTCAACATTCAAGTGAATTAAGAATGACTCGCCGTTAATCAAATGTCCTTATATTTTCTGTTGCCATTATAAGATTGTTCCATGTATATTTGATATTTACTTTTGTGTTAGTCTATGTATCTGTAAACTACCATTAATGCACATCTCTGTGCACACTTACGCGCAATGTGCAGCAGTAAGGACCCATTGGTCGCTGATGAGAGAACCACCACAGAAATAGGCATTGTCAATAATGATAGCAACCTGCCATGGGAACTGACCGCGTGCTGCAGTGCTTCCACCGGTGATACGATTGGCTTGTTCATTCAGGGGCACGTGGACTTTTCCAGCGAACTCTGCAGTGCACATAGACACATTTCAATGCAGCAACACAAACAGTATGTAAGAGTGGACATTAATGTATCTGATAATTACTACTAATGTATATACATATGAAAAAGTTACTGTCCTTACAAACTTAACTCTAATGTGTGAAGCAATTTTCTACCTGGTTGTGGTTCAGTGCCCAACTTGAAAGTAGGTTTATTTCCAGGACTGGATACCTGTGCTGCAAAGATTTCTTGCCATTCCTGCCACGTGTGTCTTGGATTTACAGGCATGACCATGTCACGAGGCTTCAGGGTTTTCAGGTCAACACAAGCCTGCTCAAGAAATATTAACTTTGTTCATTAGATGCGCAGCCTTGTGTAAGCCTACTGTAATATTCAGTGTACATAGACAAATGTAACTTTCCGGAAGGATTTTTATTTTCAAATGTGGACCACCAGTTAATCTTCAGCACATTGAAGGTACTATCATTTTAAACCCTAAAAAACATTACAACATAAATTTATCATAAAATATTTTCTTCAAGCAGTTGTTTTTTTATATTTTATATTTCGTAAATGTAAATACAGATTTTACACTTAACTGTTTTAAGCAGCTGTTCCTTATATAGTGGACACTGTCTATTCTCTATGTGACACGAAATGAATACATATTATTCAAGAGTAATTCATGATTTAATATATTATGTACCACCTAAACACAAATTACATTCCCGTTACATGTTGTTATACATTACATGCAACAGCTCATATGGTTATCCACACACACACACACACACATCAATAACACCGCACAACAAAATTTAACCTCTTTTTCGGCCCACGAGCTTCAATAGGTGAACGTAGCAGTAAGTTTAATGCTGAATTCAGATATGTATACAGAATTTTTTTTATCTGAAAGAGTTTCAAAAATACAGAGGGCTGTATTTGTACAAATTAGTATTTTACGTACTAATGAAACATTCATAAACTTACTTCTAAATGTAGAGGAGATTGACTTTCGGAGATAATTGGCTTCAGGTACATTCCTCTTCAGTGTCCAGCAATATTCTGCCAACATAACTGAGGTCCACCTCAATTGGTACCGCTTTTCCAAGCCAAAACGTCTTGGTGAAATCTTTCACCGTGTTCGTCCCTGACTTCGCCGAAATTTTCTAGGAAAACATCCACGTGGGACTCCACAAAGTGGATTTTCAGACTCACATTGCATCCTACAGGTTTGTACGAAGTCAGCAGGTCGTGCACAACATCCTGGTATTTCGCTACTCTGTGATTTCCAAAGAAGGCCTTGCAAATCCTCATAAGAGACAACCATGCATTTCTTTCAGTCTCATTCAGTTCTTCGAAGTGCTTGCTTTGCATCAGTTCCCTGTTCTGGAGTCCTACAAATACACCTTCCTTCATTTTTGTGTCACTCACATTGGGAATTTATTCCTCATATATTCCAGTCCACGGCCAGTTTTATCCATACCTTTCACAAAATATTTCATGAGGTCCAGCTTTATGTGCAATGGGGCAGAAAATTTCTCCGGAAGAACAAGGGAAGGAATGACGACATTTTTCTCCCCTGGCGTCAGTGACGTTCGTTTAGGCCACAGTCTATTTACATAGTGATTCTTCTTGTCCCGGCTGTCCCACTCACACAGGAAACAGCAGTATTTTGTGTACCCAAGTTTCATTCCCAGTAACAGTGTCACAACATTCAGACCACCACATACCTTCCACTTAAATTCGTCATACTTAATTTTTCCCAATAATAGCTTCATGCTTTCATAACCATCCTTCATTTTGGCTGCATGAGCCAAAGGAACGAAGGGGAATTTATTTCCGTTGTGCAGTAGAACCACCTTCAAACTCTCTTCTGACGAATCGAGGAACAAACACCAATGATCTGGGTTAAATTCGTAGCCAAGAACTTCCATAATGGAACAAATATCATTGCAAAACGCTATACAATTTTCCTAGAAGACATTCTTGAATTTTTCATGGCGCCCAATGTAAAAATACACCTTAGTGTCCTGACGCAGGAGATTCCAGCCCTTTAACCTGCAGTTCAGCTTGCTTCTTTGACAAGTTCAAATCGCGGGCGATATAATTTATGTCCCCTTGATTCAGCAGGTGTGGTTCATTGAAAGAAGTTGCTTCTGCAAAAGTTGGATCACAATCCATATTGTTCTTAGCTTGGCCTACATCTTCATCACTGTACTCACTGTCACTAAGCTTCATGTTTGTTGGAGGCTTTGGCACTGGTAACTCCGCATTGCGAGGTACTGGCCTCATCTCAGATAGTAAATGTGGATATTGAACAGTGTGTTGGACTTTGCTGTTACACTAATGATACTATTCCGGCAGAAGTAGCTATCTGAAACATGGTCACTGGGCTCTCTCCAAACTATAGGAATGGCGAAAAGCATAAAGCGTGAAACATTTGCCCATACCGCGAGACGCCTGGCACATGTCACGCAACAAAAATGGGAAGCCCAACTCTTGTCCTGATCACCCACATTGCCGACGAAATAATGCTCATAGCATTTCTTAATCAGGGGTGTGAAAGACCGTCTTCGGGATTTAAATGTCACTTCACCGCAGATGTAGCAGAATGCATCTGATGAATTTACGCACTTCCTTGGCATATTAATGGTGCAACAAGCACTACGTACTTCTGACACAATAACACACTGAGTTCTGGACAGCAACCTGCAGAGTACTGCTACGTAGTTACACGAGTGCGACACGTGATAGTTGGCTTGTTACATCATGCACAGGCTACCTCCTACAGGCCCCCAGTGACACACATATGTAGGCGTGTGCGGTCACATAGTCTGATACAACACAAAAGGTGTGGGTGACAGAGAAATTCTGGAAGCATATGTGAATTCAGCGTCTAAAAAATACATCAAAACAGACATTTTTCCTCATGGGCGCAAATCTTTTTTGACCAGTGTCATTATATACAGCGCATCAATTAAAATTTTGAAAACATGAGATAACATTAATAGCAGAACTCCCTAAACTACTGGCAATTTTGTGCCACAACACCAATGGCAATATGGCTGAACTGACAGGTTTTAGAGCACTAAGAGTGTGATCATTTGCTGATTTACACTAACGAAAATCACGAAAATGCCCCAGAGTCATTTCTACGTGACGTAGAAATTGGAACGAACAAACCACAATTCCGTCACAATAACATGGAAATAGAAAGAGATATTTGTATAGAAGTGTATATGAGCTGAGAGTTCTGTGCCAT
>Ga0123357_10011753_pt1 | contig 11249 bp, 6 predicted proteins | sample TergutEmb28metaG_FD_89873 | JGI IMG/M metagenome (GOLD analysis project Ga0123357, IMG submission 89873) | Embiratermes neotenicus P4 segment gut microbial communities from Petit-Saut dam, French Guiana - Emb289 P4 | ecosystem: Host-associated > Arthropoda: Insects > Digestive system > Gut ... | reverse complement strand
CTCGCCCCCCGAAGTGATGGGAGAGGCCCTCCGGTCCCCCCCCCCCCCCACCCCAACAGATCTGCTTCCAAATGCAGGCAAGTCCTGTCTAATGTAAAATGTGGTTTTTACATACAGTAACAAAATTTTCTTTTGTTTTTAAGTTTGTATATAAAAAAATAACATTCCCCGACGCAGGATTTGAGCTTTTCGAAACGAGAAGACCACGGTATGTACTTTAATTCCTTATTTCACGAATACTTTCACTAGATTTACTGGAAGGTGTATGCGGAAGTGTAAAAATGCGGAACTCCTCGCAGCGCGAAACGAAACTCAACACATACGTCCAACGAACACCATCGTACCTCCGACTACGCGAATGCTACTTTTGTGCCTGTCCGTACACGCATTGGCGTGGGAAGTGTTCATTTCTAGAGTCTCCGCTAGAGGAAGTATAGTACAGTACAGAAAAAAGACGTGCTTCATCATGCTACCGTTAGGGGGCAGCATGCCCCACAACAATTCAACATGTCGGCAATAACAAAAACGAATTCAATGTTGTAGACTGCTGTTGGCGAAGCTAGTGGTTTCTTACCTGGTCACATTTCCCACATTTTATGGAACCCGAAGTTTCATTTGCGCGTTCAAAAAGTGGTACCACCTGTCCCAATACGCATTTCATTTCCTGCAGCAAATCAATCCTGCCCACACCATACCATCATGTTTTTAGAGTCCATTTTAATATTGTCCTCCCATCTACGCCTAGGTCTTACAAACTACCAATTTGCTGCAGTTTCCCCTCTTAAACCACGTATAACCTTCTCTTCTCCCACATACGTTTCACATGCCATGTCTTTCACATTATCCTTAATTTGCTAACCTAGAGTGCAAATCATAAAGCTCCACATTGTGCAATTTTCTTCAGTCTTCTGGTACTTCCTCTCTCTTGGGCCCAAATAAATAAAACTCCAGTTATTAAAAATAAAATGTTTTGAGGTGTTTCTGGCTCTCACCCTGCCCAACAGGGATTTATCAAATTCTCTTTCAAACATATTTTATGGGAAACACCTCACATGCAAATTCATATTCTGTATAATTTTTAATAAAAATGTTGGGGCTACCTACAGAGCAGTTTTTCCAGTATTCATTCAACTTCATCAGATCTCCACAGTGCTTCTGAAGCCTGTTTAATGGTGGCATTTTCAGATTAAGAGTCACTGCCCTCAGCGTTGTGATGCCATATAATCTGATTAGCAGGTACCAGTGTTTTGTAGAAGCCTAAAGCAGAAATCCCTGCCATAGGTAGGGTGTCCACATTTCCTGTGCTTTGTGGACATATCCTATTTTCAAGATAAATTTTAAATGTCCAGGACCTTTTTCCTTAGTATTGATGAAATTCCCCTTACTCTGAATTTCATTCTTACATACACATCCTATTAAGACCTGCAAGAATGAAGTCTTGCAAATTTTTTGAAACAAGGGTATGTTTCTATACATCACCTAATGGCATCACAAGTGAAAGATAATGAGAAGGGATAGATATTAGGCATTCCAGTTTAACAATATTAGAGGATATTTCGTTGACTTACCATTTGTGTTGTGATGCACCAAGTCATTGTTATGTTATTAGGGCTGCACATTAAACAACTCGCTATTGGATGTTAATCTTTGAAACTGAGTCATGACAGGCCAATTATAAGACACAGAATAAAAATAAAGGCAATTAAAGAAACACACAAAAAATCGCCTATGTTATGGCTACTGGTTCATATCTATTCAAACCATGGATCAAGACAAAATGGTTCTCCTGTGCAGGTAAATGCTAAAATATAACGACTCCATACTCATTCTTTCTAACTCACAGACCTCAGCCATTATTCATTGGTAGATAATCTTAGCAGCTGGCAAAAAAGTTTGACAGCTCCGACCACATTATTTGACACATGCCACAGAAAAATAAAAATAATAAGAGGTAAGTATTTGCTCGTTGTTTTAGGGCCAGTTTTTCCTTCCATCTTTTTGGTCATTGGTAGTGGATTTTTTATGAGTTAAAAGTGTTAAAACAACAAACAGGGCTAAAACCTTTCAATCCACCAGCCAGATTTACAAATATTGAAACATCCTTTCAGGTCTTGTAGCCCAGATACGTTCAGTATTCACAGTCACATTGTTACCTTACATGTAATCACTGACTTTCTCATCACGCCTTGTAAGCTTCCAATCACTTTCCTTGTTTTATTATTACCAGCACTACATATTACAATTTTGTCCAGCTGATTTCAAATTTATACCTTTTCTTTCTCCTTCTTCTTTTTCTTTTGAAGCACTACAGTTGGTTGTGGACCTTGGCTTCCGACAGTCCTCCTTCATTCCTTCCAGTCTCTGGCCATTGCATTCAAAACATTGGTTTTTATTCATACTGTTTTGAAATCCTCTTCAACCTCACCAGTCCAGCTTTTCCACCGACTTTCACAGTTCTACCACACCATTCTAAAATTCAGGGACATTGTCCATCATCTCAGCTGATGTGTTAAGCTCAAATTGTTTAACCATAACAAATCATTTACAATCACTGCTTTCATGTTACCTGTATGAAAGTACAAAAATTATAAACCCATTTCAGCTTTTAGAATTACCACTGTTTGTCTCTGTTTTTATGCTTGTCCATATAATATGGCAATGCATCCCATTTACTCATGCAGTTACCAGTTCCTACTGCTTTGAAAAACCAACAACTAAGCCAATAATTTCTGCATCTAACTCCAATGTAAAATTCAACTCATACCATTATGAAGATTAGGAGCTTAAGAAATCACCGTCTTCATTTACACCCACATTAACTATTCTTAACCCCTGGAATCACCACCATTACTTTGCTAACAACATTTTTAACGTGCCCTACTAAAACCTTCAGCATTACTCCACATTTTTATATTTCGTGTCAAACACCTACAGAAACTACTCACAAAACTTCCACACCCAATATCAGTAACAGCTTTTTTTAAATCATATTTTGCTTTTAAAACCCTCCACATTCCAAAAACCCACTTCCAATAACCCTGTTGCTCTTTCATATTCCCATGCAAACCCACTTCTGCACCTACTATCCCCTCTTCTTTTCTGGATTCACCAGTCTTGTTAAAATAGGTTGGTTTCCAACTTCTACTACCTCAGCTGGGGCAGAAGTAATCTGTTACTCCATATGAACAGCCCCTTTTGTCATTTGCATATTGACTACCTGCCTTTCTCATGTGCGATGCCCTGTCTATAACAGAGTGTCCAGCTCTCCTGTCTCCTCCCTGTTCCTTGCTGACATCTATTCTCCAGAGCTCTCTGTGCCTCATATAACTTCATTACACTTCTTTCCTTGTTTGTCAGTGCTCCTGAATCATGCTGATTAATTTCCACAAAGCATTCCAACCTCCACTTCATGGAAGTGCGCTTGCCTGTGGCTTCTTTCATTCAACTGAACATATATGACAAATAATCCCGCACATAAACTTCAGCATTTATTGCCAGATTTTCTTCCTTCAAAAACCCATATGTCCACTTCTCTAAGCATCCTTTGGATAAGGTATCAGTCCATTCCTAATATTTGTTCTTTCCAGGCAGAAATCCCTGTCAACACTAATCACTGAGAACACTAATTTTTTGAGCTCCTCAGCACTTCTGTCTTCATAAAAATTAACTTGATAAGAATAATTCAGAGACTGGTCCATTGTACCCTCCCTGGCTGATCAAATCACCAAAATGTCTCTGATGCTACTCTAAGACACTCTGCTCTAGCCTGTACGACATGGCTTACCAGTCAGCAGCAGTATTGTCACCAGTAGTCTGGAAATTTCCCTCCACCACGAATTCCTTGTAGGTGTCATCTGAATTCACCTAAGTCATAAACCCTCTAAACCACACACAGTGTGATACAACTAATGGATTCCTTTCAAATAATGGAACCTAGAAAAGGTTAACACAAGGCTTTTAGAAGAGAAGTTAAAATGTGAAATGGTATGATGCGTAAGCATGTGATGCCATGAATTCTGACGGAATTGTACTGACATTACAGGACTTCCTGATTCCTCCACCATCCATTCATTCATCCTACTGACAAAGGAAAGAGAGTCTTTAAAATATTGATGCATTTATACTAAATACCCAGCGCCACACCTCAAGAGACAGTCATCTTCACAGGCATGGCTGAGATAACCTCACATCTCACCACATGGGTAAAAAAGAAATTAAATTTGATTATGGGAGCCATAATTGGTAAAAGGGATGGATGACAAACCAAATACATAACATTACCACATAATTTAATATTTTTATGTACATATGAAATTTACAATTAAACTAAGCCACATACAGTTATTCTTGAGTTATACCTTATGAATGAGAAAATGCAACCCTTCATAAAATTTCAAGGATTCAATGTGGATGAAACATCACTCATAAAATATAACCTTCCTTTCTCTCCTAAAATGTGACAGTGGTTAACTAAAACAATTTAATGGGACTCCAGAATGGATGACAAATTTTGCACGAACAAAGTAAATTACCATTACCACCAGGCAAGAAGCAGCAACTTAAATTTAGATATTCATATCACATTTTCTCTTTATTTCTAAGTTTGATTTTATAAAGATGCCTCTCTTCTCACACATGTACAGAACTGCCATTGTAAAGACAGTGAATACACATTCACTGCACATCAACACTTTATTTTCTTCATATTAATATAGCTTTTACTTAAATATCACACAAAATATATCTTGTATTTAAATATCAAACAACTGAAGAAAATAACATTATCCCCTGAAACCATAACTGAGAATAAATACCAGACAAAGTGGAATGTTCCTTTTCTTTTGAAGTATAATAGTTGTGACCAGTCTTCACTCTTGGTCATCAAACTGAAACAATCCATTCATATTCTTTCAAAGTAAAGGCTCTTGTCAATTTAAAGCTATGATTTAAAAATATTCACGTTCCATTTTCTGAACTTCTTGTAAGTACACGTAGAAAAAATATAACTATTTTTTAGTGATTTTTCTCTTTCAGGAGAAATATTGTAGTACCTTTAGAAAATAAAACAAAAAGCTACTCTTCTTTAAGTCACACAATTGACTTTCCTTGGATTTTCAGAATTTATGATCCATACAATCATAAAACTTTGGACTACTTGTCACATTAAACATCTGATGAGATTAAAAAAAAAAAAACCTCTGAAGGGAAATTCTGCAATCATACATAGTTTACAATATATTTTACTAGTCTTCTTCCATTTACGCTATTGCATAAATGTATAGTGTACTCAAAAGCGACCAGGTTGCTACACAATAAACAGTCTCACCTTTTTAAAACCCTGTCAGCTTCTTGAAGTCACTTTAGAATGTCCACTAAATTAACACGGTAAGCACATACTATATATTAGTATATTTTATCTTAAAATAATGTAGGAGCAGGTGAGAACAAAAAAAAAGTACTAATACAAACCTGTATTATTTGCAGAATGAATTTCTCCAGTTGGAAATTTGCGATTTTTCTTTCCATGTGGGCCTGAAAGCCTCTTACCCTATGTCACATTATATGGAGAACACTTAACTTTACTTGTTTTGATTACTTATAAAATTTTTGGTACTTGTTACATGAAATGTCAACGTTCTCAAGGACTGAGTTCATTTCTCACTCCAGTTAATAAAACTATTATTTACACATGATAAGCAAGATTTGTATATATATTATCATTATTATATAATTCTACAATGTGCTGACTCGAGGAATGTTAGCTTTGGTACGTAGTTTTCTTCTATTCACTGATAGACATGGATGCATTAGATTACCTACTTGTATGACTGTGTTTCTCTTGTCACGCTGATCCTCTATTGGGTGTGAAAATCTAGTGGCAACAGGTCAATGTAAGCAGTAGAACTTATATATTGTGGACAATAAGAATGAAATGCTTTGTTATGTGTTTAGTTTGATTAAAAATTCGTGACGATTGTATGATAAATGAGGTGTCATTCTGAGAATATCTTATGAACATGTTCTGCCTTAAGAGACTGCATTGTAGTGATGAGCTATTTATTAAAAATATCTGGGAAGAGGCATTGAAAATAAAAGGAAATACTGAACTAACTGGAGAAACACAGCACATAACACCTCTTTCCTGTCTCACCACACCACCCAATCCTTTGAAATAGATATACTGACACATTATGAAGCCCAGTGCACCAATCATTTACCCCATTCAGTCATGTTTGGTCACCAGCCACATTACAATGGAATGTGGCTGGTGATGGCAATGCTTTAGCTTATTCATTGTTATGACGGAACATTTTGTATCTCTGTGCATTCTGAATCATTCTTTTAGTAAGGTTCAGAATTGTTGTTTTTGCAAACAGAAATAAATCGGCATATCCAAAAATGTAGAGACTCTGTTTTGAGGTGGCTATGGAAGTATAGGGCATGCTTAATATCTGTGGTCAAGTGGGAACAGAAAAACACCACTCAGAGCATCTCTCTTTCAGCGGGGAATTTCTGTCCACACAATAATTCAAATATGAGTCAATATGACCAGGTTGGTGTGTATAGTATCTTCTGTACATAAACATTTAAATGTGTTCATGAAAAACACATCATTGCTGAGGTCTGCAATCAATTATGTTTAAAAGCCTGTTCCACTGTACTGCAGAGATAAATATTATACAACATTACTGAAAATATTATTTCCACTTGTGTTTCCCTCTTTCCAGCCATAAGAGGGTGCAGCACACCACTGTTCTTTCTAAGATCCAAGATGTTGGACGGTGATGTATAACTGTGAATTTATTGGTGATCAGTGACATACCAATGACAACAGCTTATAAATAAACAATATAAATAATGATCTATCATAGACTACAGCAAAGAACGTGACTAACTCTGCACATAGTGCACAGTTTATCCATCTTAAGTTGCTGTTGTTGTTAAAATAATTATAATTATAAACAACCATTGTAATAAGAGTTATTTGCCTCTTAGAGGTGCATCTTACTGGCTGTTCAGAAATAATGCACCAAAGCTTGGAACATGAGAAAAGGAGTGGGAAAATGGCAGATGCACGCATGATTAAAATTATTGTGCTGGAAAATTTGTGCTCTACAGCTCTATTCCCTGGCAGTGCCTGAAATTTTTACATATAGTTCCTCAACAATTTGGCCACACATATATGCAAGTAAATGGATTAAAACTTTTTTTTTTTGGGGGGGGGGGTGGAAAATTTATGGTCCATGGATGTGATCATTGGGAGTGCAAGCAATTTTTATGTAATCTTTCCTAAAATACTTGAACCTGTATTAGTGCAGAAATGGATGCTGGGGACTTGGACAGGAGGGACCTCCTGTACATCCTACATTCCAAGTCGGAAATTAGACGTTTTACGGGTTTCTGCAATTGTCATGCTTTTTTTTCACAGTGTGACTCTATTAGAGCAGGAACGTTGAATATAACAGTTTTCGTTACTTTATGTTAAAATAATAAGGGAACATTCATGTATTTATAGCAAATTTATGCAGACTATTTGTTCACTCCTGCAAAAGTACTAACTGATAAGAGTCCCCACAACAGCAGCATTGAAGCAGGAAGGATGCACTTCCACAATGTACTTAACTCGGCCTTTTGTACTACATTCAACAACAGGACACAGGTGTCCGATTTTGCCTCATCTTACCTGAGAAGGAAACTTACTTCCACATTGGTGTAATTTCATATGAGGAACTTTACAGACAAGTCTACTTACCAGCCCTGCATCAATAATTACTTCTGCTTAAAGAATTGACCACACAGCACATACTGAGTTACAATGAATGAAAATGGCAGACAATTAAAATCATCATCACAGTATTCTATAATCACACAATGGATTTCAATTTGACATAGCAGTGACAACACTGAAACCAATCACTGAAAAACAGAAACAAAAAACTGACAATTTCTGAAGAACACAACTTGGCTGTTAGTAGCAAACCACGATGACAAGCTATTGGCCATTGCAGCATGTCCTATATCCTTCAACTTGCCCTTGCTGAGAGAAACACTCAAGTACAAACCACCAAAAAGCAGTGTGCTAAAAAGATGAGGCCCTTTTGACATAAAATGAAAGACATTGTCTTCATCTGTGAAATAAGATTGCAAAGAACATTCTCCACAAATACTATCATCTCTGCTTTCATAACGATCTGCAATTGAATATCACACTTAGCAATATTCCACATTTTTCTTTAGGAAACAATTTCACACTCTCTCTCTCTCTCTCTCTCTCTCTCTCTCTCGTGCACGCGCACACACACACAGGGACACGTGCATATATACACACACACAGTGCCAGCTGACTCATGACACTGGGTGAGAGATTTCAATCAACAAAGTTCCATGACGCTAACTATCATAGAGGCATATAGACCTGCAAACTGCCCACAAATTAAAGCCTTCAATTGAAATTGTATCAAAGTGAATTGCAAAATATTCTGCATACCTTCTACAAAACAAAAGGGGGATTACATAAATTTGCTTTCTTTTCCTGCTTGCTACTTGATGTCTCTAGTTTAGTCAGCTGGTCTGGTTTTTCAGGAAAATGGTTTGATAGGAGACAAGAAGCTGACAGTCTACACTGGGGAGCTTTCACCTCCACTGCTATAATCCTTCAACAGCTCTCGTAAACGCAGAATCTCTTTAGATGCTGCCGCAAGGTCTGATTGCAGTTGCAGCTCCTTTTCTCGCAATCGTTTGATGTCCCGTTGAAAATTCTGTCAAAGTGAAAATTAAAACAATATTAGTTTTCAGGTTTTCATGGCAAGTCTTGCTCAAATGATGGCATTTTGTGTTCTTATGCCACATAGTAAATAAACAGTGTAGGAACACAAAATATCATTGACATTGATTTCTATCGAAACAATTCATCTGAATACTAGTTTTTTTGAGGTTGTCTGTCATAGCTAGAATCTTGCACCCCATTGTATAAAGTCTCATCTGCATCACTGACATTTAATAGTAATTTAGTTGAGTTCATGACCTATTAATTATTAGTTCATAAGTATTTCTGTCCAAACAGATACTAAGCAGTAATCACCGTCTCATCTGATATAAATTTATTTGTAGCAGTATTTTATTGAACATGGATGAAAGACTATCATATGCCGTTCCTTCAAATAATTTTTAAATATGTGATATGTTATTTAAGGAGCAATGTCCAGTACATGCTGTATTTTGGAATAATTTAAAAAATAAATGAATTTTAGGTGGATACTCTAAGGGCAGCAATGAGTGCTCTTTGTCCCTAGGTTCCCCGAGTCCTCCACAAGAGCAGGGTGGGGGTGGGGGGCAGACATCTGATAATGTCAGTCTTGGCATGAGAGGGACACAGATGCAGGCTACTCAGTTATGCTCACAGAACAGTGTGATGAAGGCTGCAGTTTTGTGTTATGGAGAGTTTTGTCTTTTAGCATGATGTTACTTAGCGGTGGTTAGGCTGCTTTTGGTATTTGAGCATGCTGGTACTTAGTGGTGGTTTGCTTATGGACTGTTCTGCATGGTAGTAGCTTCATAAGTGTGGTGTGTGGTAGAATATGGCGACTGCACTTCTAAGGTTTGTCTTGTGAAATATGTGCATCACTTCAATGATATAGCTTTGTCAAAAACCTATGGACTCATCACTGAATTGTGCCATCCCCGTTGTGTAGTATAAACTAGCAAGTAGGTATGAAGTCAGTAACACAACTATTGTTTAACTAGATGTTATATTCTAGGTTAAAAGACTACATGTTTCGGCTGGTAGTGGCCATCATCAGGTCTTTGTCATTCGACACACTTAAGATTATTTATATAATTGTGTGGCTGCTTGTTTGATGACGAGATCTCTACATCAAGGCCTTCGTTTGAGTATAGTATATCTATATTTAGTGTGTGGGTGAACTGCTTTATAATACATAAATGTATGCTTTGATAATATCAACAAACCGAAGAAACAAGGAACCAAACAAGGACCAAGAAAAAACCAAGAAACAAATACAATAAAAAAAACCAGGGACAAAAAATCATAAAACACAAAACAAAAAATCACAAAAGGTGGAGAGCCTGGAGGTCCTGTTGTGGGGAAGCTGCTATGTACTGTCCTCGTGCAGGTCTGGCTTATTGTGTGTTTCTTCATTCATCATTGGGTTGGCTGTGTATGGAAGTTCTGTGTGTGACCTGGTTATTGCTTTTGTCTGGTGTTCCTGTGTAACAGGAACACCAGACAACAGACATCCAATGCCAAAGACACATAACACAAACAGATGTGGCAGTCAAACATAAGAGAACATAAATGAGATCTGATATAACTACATAATTCAATAGGAAAAAAACTAACAGTGAATAGTGACATACAAAAACCCCCAGTGATACAGTGGACCAACGGATAAAATGACTATAGTGAACATTTACACCACCATCCAGTGACAGTGTTAAAAGTGACGAAGACACACAATACAACCAGTGTTGGATTCACCCCAACCAGAAAATAAAATTACACAGGAACGCCAGACAAAAGCAATAACCAGGTCACACACAGAACTTCCACACACAGCGAACCAATGATGAATGAAGAAACACGCAATAATCCAGACCCGCAAGAGGACAGTACATAGCAGCTTCCCCACAACAGGACCAACAGGCTCTCCTCCTTTTGTGATTTTTGTGTTTTATGATTTTTTGCCCCTGGTTTTGTTTTGTTTCATTGTATCTGTTTCTTTGTTTTTTCTTGGTCCTTTTTTGGTTCCTTGTTTCTTGGTTTGTTGATATTAACAAAGCATACATTTTTTTGATAGTCAAGATGTCAATTACAGAAAAAGATTTAAAAAATTCAAACCAGTAAATAGAAACATACAGGTTGTTAAGACTCAACGAAAAGTTGCATTACGGATTTGCAGGTGGAGGAATGAATTTTGTGTGTGTGTGTGTATGTGTGTGTGTTGTGTGTGCGCGCGCATGCGCGCGTGCACATGCGTGCGGGTGTGTGTGTGTGTGCGCGCGCGCGTGCGTGTGTGTGGGTGCGTGTGTATGTGCGCGCGTGCGCGCATGTGTGTGCGTGCGTGCGTGCGTGTGGGTGTTTGTGTGTGTATGTGTGTGTGCGCACATGCGTGCGCGGGTTCGTGTGTGTGTGCATGTGTGTGTGCATGCGCGCGCGCGCGCGCGCGTGTGTGGGTGTGTGTGTGTGTGTGTGTGTGGGTGTGTGCGTGCGCGTGTGTGTGTGTGTGTGT